>JAABUS010001877.1_pt1 | contig 42798 bp, 44 predicted proteins | sample 5560161 | NCBI WGS metagenome assembly JAABUS01 (sample SAMN10711885, study PRJNA513376) | rock metagenome | isolation source: Antarctica rocks | place: Antarctica: Victoria Land, Trio Nunatak nord | collected 2016-01-04
CGGAAGGAACCATGGCGCACGCCTCTAATGAGGCGCAAACAACGTCACCCGCCTATGACGGATCCAGCATTACGTCACGCCTGCGCAAGCAGACCGTGGCGACAGAGTTTTTGGTGCGAAAACCCTGACCTACTATGGGTGCTGTCGGCGGTCAGCAGGCCATGCAGGCGCCTGGGGGTGCCTACCAGCCCGGCGGCTACGGAAGCCCCTACGGCAGCAGTCCCTACGGGTTTGGCGGCCCACCTGTGGCGCCCGACGCGACCGGGGCGCGGGAAAAGCAGGCGTTCCTTGGCCAGCAGGGGTCTGACGGCAGCAATGACACGTTGCTGTCCACCGTGCGCGACCCGATCTCGCCGTATCTGATCACGGCCGGCGATGTGATCCCGGTCGTCATGCAGGGCGGCGCGGACAGCGACACGCCGGGGCAGATGGTCGGGCGCGTGGTGTCGGATGTCTATGACAGCGCGACCGGCCGCTACAAGCTGATCCCGGCGCACTCCAAGGTCGTCGGCATCTACGACAACATGGTGTCGGCCGGGCAAGGGCGGCTGCCCTCGATCATCAACCGCATCATCTTCCCGGACAGCTCCAGCATCTCCATCGGCTCAATGCCGGCGGCCGATCAGGCCGGGTTTGCCGGGCTGCACGACCAGGTGGACCGCCATTTGTGGGAAAAGTTCGGCAACGCCCTCATCGTCGGGATCGCCGCCGCCGGCATCCAGCTCTCGCAACCGCAGTCGCGCGGGAACAACGGCTATGACAGCCAGCAGATCATTGCAGGCGGCCTCGGCCAGCAGTTCGGGCAGCTCGGCCAGGAAATCGCCCGCTCGGGCCTGACGATCCCGAACACCATCCGCATCCGGCCGGGCTATCGCTTCAACATCCAGATCACGAAAGACATGGTGCTGCGCCCCTACGTCGATGGGCGCACCCGGGGAACGCAGCAAATCCATTTCGGGCCGGCCGTGCAGTGACACCGGCACGGAAGGCCCTGCTCGCGACGACAGGGCTTGTCGGCGCGGCGTTGGCGGTCAGCACCGCCGCCACGCAGTTCGTTGCCTACCGCGTCCACTATCATCCTGCGCTTGGCGTGCCGTGGGCCGGGCACGTCTATGCACTGTGGTCCTGGGCGCGGTGGATGCAGGCGCCATGGGCGGCGAACGCCAAGAGCACCTTCGCCATTGTGACGGTCGGCTTGATGGGGTGTGCCGTGGCGGGGCTGCTCGCCCTGCTTGCCGCGTCCAACTCCCGCCGCAAGCCGATCAAGCATGGCGACGTTCACGGCAGCGCCCGGTTCATGACCGATGAGGCGGAAATCCGCAGAACGGGGCTGCTCGCGGCCAAGAGCAAGCCGCACGCCGGCGTCTATGTCGGCGGCTGGACCGATGCGGCTGGGCGCATCCACTACCTGCGGCACGACGGGCCGGAGCATTGCATCGTCATCGCGCCGACCCGGAGCGGCAAGGGCGTGGGCAACATCCTGCCCACGCTGCTGTCATGGCCGGCGAGCGCAATGATCTATGACGAGAAGGGCGAACTCTGGGCACTCACGGCTGGCTGGCGTGCCAGCGCCGGCAGCACGGTCATCCGCTGGGAGCCGGGCGCGATGGATGGCAGTGCCGGCTTCAACTTCCTTGAGGAGGTGCGCCTCCAAACGCCCTTCGAGGTCAGCGATGCCCAGAACATCGCGCAAGCGATCTGCGACCCCAAAGGCGAAGGGTTGGAAGGAAAGGATCACTGGACCAAGACTAGCTTTGCGCTGATCACTGGCATGATCCTGCATGTCCGTTATCAGGCCCTGGCGAACGGCGGCATGGGCACGCTGGCTGACCTTGCGACGATGCTGTCGGACCCGGCTCGCGATGCGAACGCCCTGTGGGAGGAAATGCTCGCCAGTCCACACCCCGTCGTGGCGGCGGCTGGGCGCGACATGCTTGACCGGCCGGAGAAGGAGCGCGGCAGCGTCCTGAGCAGCGCCAAGGTCTATATGACGCTGTTCGCCGATCCGCTGGTGGCGAAGAACACGGCCCGCAGCGACTTCCGGCTGACCGACCTGATGAACCATGAGCGTCCGGTGTCGCTCTACATCGTCACCCGCGGCGCGGATAAGGAGCGGCTGCGCCCGCTGGTGCGCCTGCTGCTCACCATGGCGATGCGGCAGTTGATGGGCGCCGAGCTGCGCTATGAGGACGGCCAGGCGATCATGCCGCATCGGCACCGGCTGCTGGCCCTGCTTGACGAGTTCCCGTCGCTGCTGCGCATGGAGGTCGTCGAGGGCAGCCTGCCGAAGTCCGCCGGCTACGGCATCAAGTTCTTCCTCGCGGCGCAGAACCGCGAGCAGCTTTTCCAAGCCTATGGCCAGCACCAGAGCATCACCGGCAACTGCCACATTCGCATCATCTACGCGCCGAACGAGGGCAGCACCGCGGACTGGATCAGCCACGACATCGGCAACACCACCATCGTCAAGGAGGACGTGACCGAAAGCGGCCTCAAGAGCGGGTCGCTCAAGAACGTGTCGCGGACCTACCACGAGGTCTCCCGCCCGGTGATGACGCCCGATGAGGTCATGGCGCTGCGCAAGCCCCGGAAGGACGACGACGGGCGCATCCTCGAAAGCGGGGAGATGGTGGTCTTCGTCGCGGGCGAGCGGCCGATCAAGGGCACGCAGATCCTCTACTTCATCGATCCGGTATTCTCGGTGCGGGCGCGGATGCCGGCCCCGGCCTCGGGCACGACCATGCGCTCGGCCGCAGGCGCCCGGCGCAGGTATGCCGCATGAGGCGCCGCGCCGCCGTCACGTCGGCAGCCGGCGTGCTCGTGCTGGGGTCGCTGGCCGCGGCGCAGCTTTGCGGCTTCCGCGTCAACACGACGCCTTCGATGCCGGTGGGGGTCTGGCGCGTGACGCTGCCCCCGGCCGCCGATCTGCGCCGCGGCGAGGTCGTGACGGTGTGCCTTCCCGATGGGGACGCCGCGCGCCTGGCGGCGGAGCGGGGCTATGTCCCGGCCGGGTCTTGCCCTGACGGCCGTGAACCGCTGATCAAGCCCGTGGCGGCTGTTGCCGGCGACCTGGTGCTCGTCACTCGGGCCGGTGTCAGCGTCAACGGCATCGGCGTGGACGGGACAGCGCCGTTGGATCGGGACACGGCGGGACGCCCGCTGCGAGCCTTCCCGTCTGGAACGCACAAGGTCCAGCCGGGCCAGGTGTGGCTGCTGGCCGGCGTCATGCGCAACTCCTTCGACAGCCGCTACTACGGCCCTGTTGCGGTCGAGAGCGTGCAGTCGGTGGCGCATCCGGTGTGGGTCCGGTGATCCCGGCGGCGCTCCTGGCGTGCGCGCTGAACGTCTCGCCCGTCACCCTGGAAGCCGTCGCCCGCGTCGAAAGCGATGGCAACCCCCTCGCCCTGAACGTCAACCGGCTGGGAGGGCCGCAGCCGCATCCGGCCAGCGTCGCGGATGCCGTGCGGATCGCGGAGGGCTACATCGCGCGGGGCATCAGCGTCGATCTGGGGTTGATGCAGGTGAACAGCCGGAACCTGCCGGCGCTCGGCTACACGGTCGAGCAGGTGCTTGACCCCTGCACGAACGTCGCGGCCGGCGGGCGCATTCTCACGGCCAACTATGCCGACGCGGTCCGGCAGATGGGCGAAGGCCAGCCGGCGCTCCAGGCCGCGCTGTCGGCCTACAACACGGGCAGCCTCTCCGCCGGTTTCCGCAACGGGTATGTCGCCAAGTACCTCGGCCCTGGCGGCGTTCCGGCGCTCGCGGGCGGGGTGCGCCAGGCCGCCGCCAGCACGGCGGCGGGCAAGCCCGTGGCGTCCAAGGCTCGGCCCAGTCCTTACACGGCAGACATCGCCATCGACTTCACGGAGGCATCCAGTGTCCAATTCGTCCAGTGAACAGCGGGCCGCCCTGCCTAGGAGGCCAATCACCGATGCCGTGCTGTCGGACGATCTCGCGGATTTCGGCACCCCCGGCGTAGTGGTGGTGCTGGATGCCGGCGAGGCAGAGCAGTTGGGCGCGTTCGAAGAAACGGCGCTCACCGAAGCCGATGCCTGGGAGTCAAACCTCGACCTGGAAACCGACGAGGCCAGCCATGGCGGCTGATTACGTCGATCAGGTGGCCAGCGGCATCATCGACCAGCTCCGCAAGGGAACCGCGCCCTGGGTGAAGCCTTGGGAGCCAGGCGAGCGGTTCATGCCCTACAACTCGACTACCGGGAACGAATACCACGGCGGCAATGCCCTGTGGCTGATGAGCCGGGCGGAAAGCTGCGGTTACGTCGACGCGCGGTGGATGACCTACCGGCAGGCCCAGGAACAGGGTGCCCAGGTCCGCAAGGGTGAGAAGGGCACGCCGATCCAGTTCTGGAAGTGGCAGGGGCTGGAGCCTGTCCGCGATGGCCAGGGAAAGCCCATGCTCGACGGAGAGGGCAACCCGGTGCGCGAGCTGGTGCGCTACGAGCGTCCCCGCGTCCTGTCTGCCGTGGTGTTCAATGCCCAGCAGATCGACGGCCTGCCGCCGGCCCCGGATCGGCCCGCAGTGCCCCAGTGGGAACGGCACGAGCAGGTCGAGCGCATCCTGGCCGGGTCGGGCGTGAGCCTCCGCCATGTTCAGGGTGATCGGGCCTTCTATCGCTTGTCCGAAGATCGGATCATGCTGCCTGAACGCGGGCAGTTCGCGACCGGCGACCGCTACTATGCGACTGCCCTGCACGAGCTGGGGCACGCCACCGGCCATCCGTCGCGCCTCAACCGCGACATGGCGCACCCGTTCGGGTCCGAGGGCTACGCGCGGGAGGAACTGCGGGCCGAGATCGGGTCGCTGATGCTCGGTGGCCAGCTCGGCATCGGTCACGATCCAAGCCAGCACGTCGCCTACATCGGAAGCTGGATCAAGGTGCTGGAGCAGGATCCGCGCGAAGTGTTCCGCGCCGCAGCCGACGCCGAGAAGATCGTCAAGATGGTTCGCTCCTTCGAGCTGGAACAGGGGCAGCGGAACGAGCGTCAAACAGGACAGGGGCAACAACCGGGTATGGTGCCGCGGGCTGGCGCCTTGCAGACTGCGGATCACTACGAGCGGCTGATTTCTGCTCGCGTGGCAGAGTTGCCCCCCACCATTCAAAGCGAGGCGTTGGCGCGCATGGTGGATGCCGCTGCCCCCGATGTCGTCCAGGCTGCGGCGCCTGCCTCCCTGAAATCGTATCAGCGCAGCGTTGCTGTGAGGGAGCATGGGCAGGTGACGCAGCAAAGCGTCGCACACCTCTACTCCCAGCACCGGATCAGCCCGGCCGAGGTCGAGCGGTCCATGGACAACGCCGTCATCCTGGCGGATTGGGCGCATGGGCGCGCATTGGGTGCCGGGCTGTCCGCATCCGATGCCGAACAAGCCCGCGGCCTTGCCGACACGATGCGCGCGGTCCCGTGGGGCGCGGGGCACGCGGACGCCAACGACGGGCTGCGCATCGACACTGAGGGCCGTGCCGCGGCCTCGGAGGCGGCGATTGCCTTCGCGGCGAAGGGGCCGATGCACGCCTCGCTCGCATCGCTCATACGGGACGTGGAAGTGCCGATTGGGCTGGATGGGCGTTTCTCGATGGGCACCCTCTACGTCCGTGATGATCAGCGCGTGGCGGAGCTGCGCACGGAGGGGATCGACCGGGATAATCCAGGTCGCAACCTTCTCCCGCCTGTGCCGCCAAACCCTGAACAGGAATTGCCGCAGCCACCCGTGATGATCCGGGAGAACCACCCCGCCATGACCCCAAGCGATGAACGCACCTATCTTGCCGTGCCCTACGCGGAGAAGGACGCGGCCAAGCAAGCCGGCGCCCGCTGGGACAAGACCGAAAAGGCATGGTTCGTTCCGGCCGGGGTGCCCGTTGACGCCTTCGCGCAATGGATGCCGGCAAAGGGGTCCGTGCACATCGACGCGGGGCCGCACCCGCGTGAGGCATTCGCCGACGCGCTGCACGGCGCCGGGCTGCGCGTCGGCGGTCCGCCTTTGATGGATGGGCAGCTTCACCGCGTGCCGGTGGAAGGGGACCGCGGCCGGGAGCGCAGCGGCGCCTACAAGGGGCATCTCGATGGGAGGCCGGCGGGCTTCTACCAGAATTTCAAGACTGGCGGCGAAAAGGTCTACTGGAAGGCGAACAGCCAGGCGGCGGCGCTCACCGCCCAAGAGCGTGCCCAGCAGGCGGCAGAGGCCGCGCAAAGCCGGCATGAGCGGGCACACCAACGCGAGCAGATGTACGAACGCGCGGCGGGAATGGCCGACGCGATCTGGGAAGCGGCGGCGCCCGTCTCACAGTCGGCATACCTGCAAAGCAAGGACGTGGCGGCGGCAGGGTTGCGCGAAGGTCGCCCTGGCCAGCACATCACGGTGCGAGGGGAGGACGGGAACGAGCGGCAGAAAAGCATTGCCGGGATGCTGATCGTCCCTGTGCGTGGCGCGGATGGCGAGATGGCGAGCCTGCAACTGATCCAGCCAGACGGAGCCAAGATGTTCTTGCCGAACGGCCGGATGGACACTGGGCATTTCGCGGTTGGCGACGTGAACAGGCCCGGCCCGCTGCTCATTGCGGAGGGCTACGCGACCGCGGCGACTGTCCATGAGCTGACCGGGCACCCTGTGCTTGTCGCCTTCAACGCTGGCAATCTGGGCAAGGTGGCGGAACTCTACCGGGCACAGTATCCCGAGCGCGCAATCTACGTCGCTGGTGACACTGACCGGGAAAAGCCGTCGAACGTCGGTCGGACCAAGGCGGAGGAAGCCGCGGCGGCCATCGGCGGCAAAGCGTTGTTCCCGGTGTTCCCCGATGGCGTGAAAGGGACCGATTGGAACGACCTGGCCAAAGCCGTTGGGCGCGACACGACGCAGATTCTCTTGCACGCGGCAGTTCGTGTCGCCGATCGCCAGCTACAGGCTGAGAGAAGCGTGCAAGGGGCCATGCCGGGCCGCCCTGGTGAACGCAGTATAGGGCCGACCATTCAGCAGGTGCCACCAAAGCAGCCGGCGCGCGAAACTGCTGACCTTGAACGCTAGGAGGACAGTATGCGCGTCGTTCGGGATCTGATCGCGACCTTCTTCTCAGAGCTGTTCCTGTTCGTGATGATGATCGTTGGCGGAGTCTGCGCGGTCATCCTGTTCGGATTCTATCTTGCGTCGGGGCTGCTCTTTTTCGTGTCCCTCAGCTCCGGCGTTATATACCTGTTTGACCACAAACCTCACATGCTGATGATGGCGGAGGTTTACTTTGGATACTCTGCGGTTGCCTTCGCAGTCCCAAAGGTGCTCGCCCGCATCGCACATCTGATTGGCGCCTCGGCCAAGCAACGGCGTCAGGAGAAGATGTCGCTTGATCGGATCGGCGCGCTGCGGATCGCATCGGACGCCTCATTCCATGACAACGGGCGTTGGCCCCAATCTCATGCTTCCAAGTGAACCTTACCGCTCCAAATCCTGGCTTGTGCTGCGCGCGGGCTTGCGGGTCGGCTCTTTGGCCTGTGTAGGCAACGGCTGGATGTCCTGCCGTGGCACTTGGGGCTGGCGGGCGCGCAAGGCCGTTGTCGCCTCTGCGTTTCCGCTTGCTGCCTCTGCCTCCAGCCATGCCTGCCAGTTGGGCGCACGGTGCGCCTCGCGGACCTCGCGCCGTTCCTCCGCCTCGCGCTTGATGCGGGCCGCGTGATCCTGCCGGCGCTGGTCGGCGACGTGCTGGAAGCTGTCACGCCGGAGATGTCCGCGGAGGCCGGTCATGCGTTCCGCCTTCATGCGCGCCCGGTAGTAGGCCGCAAGCTCGGCTGCATAGGTCCGGTGCCGCTCGCGCAAGTCCTGCATCGCTGCCGTCCTGGCCCGCTCCGCGGTCTCACGCTCCCGCTTGAATGCCTCATAAAGCGCCCCGCGCGTGTAGGATGCGCCGGCTGGTTGCATCCCTGCTGCCTGGCCCGCCGCCTCGAAGGCGCCCAGCGCGTCGGTCAACGACTTCAACGACAGCCGGCGGTCCACGTCGCTCGCCTTCACATGCAGCCGTCCGTCCTTGGCGTGCCCGACCACCAGGCCGGCGCCCCGCAGCTTCAAGACAAGCCCATGGGCCGCCGCCGCCCGGTGCAGCTCCTGCCATCCCTGGCCAGTGTCGCGCGCCGCCAGCAGCGTGGGCGCCGCCTCCTGGCGCACCCACGCGAGGAAGGACGGAACACCCTCGCGAGCTGCGGCGTCGGCAGCGCGGCCATTCTGACGCTCCTTGGCCGCGTCGCGCTGCGTGGTGTGGTTGTCCACGATCAGCCCGTGCTTGAGCTCCAGCTCGGCGCACGCCTCTTGCAGCCGGAAATGGTCGCGGAACGGCGCCACGTTGCGGAACGTCACCGGGTCCACCGTGCTGATCGCGACATGCAGGTGCCAGTTGTCCGTGTTCTGATGGACGGCGGACACGCGCTGGTGCCGGGCCAGGCCAACCGCCTCGCAAAGCCGGTCCTCGATGTCCTCCATCTGCTCGCGCGTCGGCCGCTCGCCTTCGGGGAAGCTGACGACAAGATGGTAGTCCTTGCCTTTGTGGCTTCGGGTGTTGCGGGCCTGGGTCGCGATGATCTCTTTCACGGCCCATCCGGGATCAGTTGATGCGCAGTTCGTCACCCGTGCCCAAGCGACCTTCTCGCCTTCATGGTCGGCATCCAGGATGTAGGCGTTCAGCCGCTGCCAACTGGCCGGGTCCGCCCCCCTGTCCTTGTCCCGCACGTTCAGCACGTAGGCGCCGAGCCGTTGGAAGCCGCTGCTGCCCTTCGGGGCAGGGATGCGCTTGGCGATCACAGCTTGGCCGCAGCGTCGGCAAGGACGCCCTGCATCTCGCTGATCCGGTCGAGCAGGGCGCGCACGTCGCTGGCCGCAGCCCCTCGTCCTGGCCGCTCGGACAGCCACAGCTTGAGCAACCCCCCAAGCCGGCCCTGATCGGCGTTCACCTTGGCCAAGGCCGCAACCTGCTCGTGGCTGGATGCTGCCGAACGGAAGGTCGCGCCCATGCCGGCTGCCCGCAGGTAGGCCGACACGGACAGGCTGGCGGCGGCGGCGCGGCGCTCGATCTCCTGGCGCTCGGCCACCGACACCACGACGCGCAACGGGCGCTGCCGCTCCCTGGCCTGGCGCTCGGGGTCCTTCTTCATGGCGTCCCTTATCCCTCTGCTACGTCGAGCCGCAGGCGAGTAAGCCACACGCATTGTTGGCCAACAATGCCTATCCTGCCATCCAAACCTCTGCCTAAACTATGCGAATCTTTGCGATCACAACACGCATATCATTGGTTCGCAGTCTCTCGCAAAGACAGGTTGTTGATTCGCACAGATTCGCATAGTTTCTCTTAATCGCGTGGCTCGTATGACCTCGCTCCGATTCTGGCATGACAGGCCCCCGGATGACCGATGAGAAGCCGAACAGGAAAGCGTGGGGCAGCGGACGGATCGCCTTCATCGCCCGCCTCCAAACGATCAAAGCGGAGATGCAGCAGGGCATTCCTCTGACGACGATCCACACGCGGCATCAGATGGCCCTCGGGATCGGATACCAGTCATTCTGCAAACTGGTCGCTCGCTACGCCAACGACGCCAAGCTGGTCCCCAACCGCGTCGGCTCCCGCGACCCAAGCCCACGCACCAGACCGGCGACCACCCCACCCCCTCCAGCAGCAAGGACGCTCCCACATGCCCGATACGAACCTGCCAAACCCCGCACCTTCGAGCACGACGGAAATCCGCGCCAAGACGATGAAGAACGCCTCATCGGCCCCCGCCGCGACCGGAAGTAAGGGGCTGCCACGCTCCGCTCACTTTGTCCTGCAAGGCAAGGGTGGCGTCGGCAAGAGCTTCGTCGCCAGCCTGATCGCGCAATACCTCGCCGACCAGGGACGGTTGCAAGGCTGCTTCGACACCGACCCAGTGAACGGCAGCCTTCAGACCATCCCTGCCCTGGCCGCAGAGCCGGTCGAGCTACTGACCAAGAACGCCCTCAACGTGAAGAGCGTTGACCACCTGATCCAGAGCATCGTCGCCGCCGAACGCGATGTTGTGGTGGACAACGGCGCAGCGTCTTTCCTTGTACTGTCACGCTACCTCGTCGAGAACGATATCGCCTCGGTTCTCCGCGAGCATGGGGTCGCCATGGTCGTGCATACCGTCGTTACCGGGGGTGCGAACGGCATGGACACGTTGAAAGGTCTGGAGACCCTGATGAAAGCGTTCGCCCCCGGCGCGCAGATTTTCGTCTGGGTTAACGAGTTCTTCGGCCCCTCCCGCTACAGAGGCACAGATTTCGAGCATACCACCATCTACCAGGAAAACCGTGCCCAAATCGGCGGCATCGTTTACCTTCGCCAACTCGACCCGGAGATGTTCGGCCCGAACCTCGCCGACATGCTCGACCGCGGCCTGACGTTCGCGGAGGCTGCTGCGTCCGACGAGTTCATGCTGATGGAAAAGAGCCGCCTGTTCCGCATCAAGGAAGGCATTTGGCAGCAGTTGGCCACGGTGCTCTGATGGAACCCGATCAGGTCATCACCGCCGTGAAGAAAGAGACCGGAATCAAGCTCAGCGCGGCCGATCCGGTGCTGGCCGCTGCCGCGATCAACGCCGTCCTACTCGACGCAGCCCTTGTGAAGCTGAACCACTCGATAGAAGCGGCACTCGGCAAATTTGCGGCGTTCAATGCCCAGAACGAAGCGGCGGCAAAGCGTGCAGCCTCCGAGGTGATCAACAGCGCAGCCGACTGGCTCGGCACCCGGTTCAAAGAAGCTGCGCAAGAGGCGACGGCGGAGATGCTGGTCGAGATGCGCAAGGAGACCGCGAAAGCTGAAAAGGCCAGCCGGATCGCGGTCGGGGCGGCGTATGCGTCGGGGATCATCGGCGCCGGGGCATTGTCGGCGATCCTTGGATTTGGATTGGCTGGCCTTTAGTCTCGCGCGGGCAAAACAACGTATGTGTACATCAACGCATCAACGCAACCTTGCGTTTATGGACGCATCGCGCCGTGCGTGCTTGCTATGTTGCGCAGGATGGCGTGACCATGGGCCATGCGCGTCCTGATCCTACACACTCCAAAGGGTGGCTCTGGCAAATCGACCCTCGCCCGTGAATTGGCAGTTGCCGCTAGTCGCACGATGCAGGTGGCCTTAGCCGATCTTGATCCGCAGGGCACCACGTCCGGCTGGTACCAGCGCCGGGATTCCAAAGTTCCGGCGCTGGTGACGGTCGATCCCGCCAAGCCCATACAGCATCTCGCGGACGCAGGGGTTGACCTTCTAGTGGTCGATACTCCGCCGGGGCAGCCGGCCTATCTCGGAGCGCTTCTTGCCAGGGCCGATGCAGTGCTCGTGCCGGTGCGTCCCACGCCGGATGATCTGCTCGCTGCGGCGCCGATTGCTGCCAGCCTGTCCCAGAGCCGGGCCTGGGCGTTTGTCTTGTCGCAAGTGCCGCCGCGCACCCGATTGCTGGCCGGGGCGCTTCGCCAGCTTGCCGCCCTCGGGCGTGTGGCGCCCGTGCAACTCACCTTCCGCGCTGACTATCCGGCTGCTGCGATCACTGGTCAGGCTGCATCCGAGTTCTCGGGCAAGGCCGCCGATGAAGCCACGACGCTGTGGGCCTACGTTCAAACCATCCTGGGAGCTACCAATGCCATCACGCCCGAAGGCAAGCCTGGACGATCTGACCGTGCCCAAGGGCGTCGAGCCGGACGCAGGGGGGGCGAGTAACGAACCTACTTCGGCACTTGCACTGGCCGCACCTGCTGGGGCGACCAGTCCGAAAAATTATGCACATACCTTGTCCCTCCGGCTCACAGCAGAACAGTACCGTCGCCTTCGCCGATATGTGGCCAGGATCGAGGACAAAGGGCATGGCCGGGTGACGCACCAGAGCATTATTGAGACGGCACTAGGCGAATATCTGGATAGGCAGAAATAAGATTGTTGTATGCGCTGAGGCACACAAGGATAAATGGACGCGTCGAAGGATGCGTGTACATCAACGCATCGACATGCTTGAGACTTCCCGCTACGGTAGGTCGTCCCATTCGGATGCGTGGCCCTTATGGGACCATGGCGACGATCCGCGCCAAATCCTCATACAGGGGCCGTTGCGGCCTGGCGTGACGACTGCCGCTGGGGCGGAAGCTCAAACGGCAGGGGAGCGGGCGGCTTGCTGAGGTCGAGTTCATAGTTGCCGAAGCGGTTCAGGTGTTCGTTTAGGTAGGGGCTGGTGCCGGCGAGTGCCTCTGGGGTGACTGCGGCGCCGTGGCCGTCAGCGACAAGGCTGTCGAGCGCGCGCGTCATGCCGACGACGGTGTGGAAGATGAGCAGGTTGGCGACCAGGTGGTTGTACTTGACCATCTTGCGCTGCTCGTCTCGCGTGGCGGCGGTGGCCAGGCCGCTGCTGCCGAAGGCGACCCACTGGGCGTAGCGGTTGAACAGCTCGCTCTTGTTGGTGGCGGCGCCGATGGCACGCCGCAGTTCGATTGAGCCGAGATAGCGGAGCAGGAAGTCTGTCCGGATGGCCCGGCCAAGTTCCCGGAAGGCGAAGTAGAGCCGGTTCTTGCGGCTGTAGGTGGCGAGCCGTCGCAGGATAGCTGACGGCAACAGGCGCCCGGCGCGGACCGAGAGCACCACGCGCAGCATGTCCGGCACGTGCGCCTCGATCTGGGGCCAGTCGATGACGCCGGTGAACAGGCCGTCGATGTGCTTGTAGCGGGCTTCCGCGTCGGGCCGGAACAGGTGCAAGTCCTGCCAGCTGCGGATGCGCGGCATCAGCTCGATGCCGAGGAGATGCGCCAATCCGAAGATAGGGGCGCTCTGGCCGTGGGTGTCGGAGTGCACCGTGGACGGCTGCAACAGCGAGCGGTTCTCGGCCACGAAGTCGAGGATGGCGTGGCCCTCGTAGGCGCCGCAGGCCAGGAAGCGCGAGAACAGGGCGATGTAGGTGTCCGAGACCAGGTAGTAGCCGATCCCGCCGTAGCCGCCGTAGCGGATATGGTAGGAGGACTTCAGGCTTTCGGGATGCACGTCCCACTTCATGCCGTCGGCGGATGCGGTGTCGCCGCTGCCCCAATGCCGGTGCAGGCCGACGCGGGCGTAGGCGTCGATCACGCCCGTTATGGCGTCATCCAGGGTCTCTTCTGTGATGTGGCGCTGGTTGGCGAAGGCCACGTGCCGGCGGTCCAGGCCCTTGAGGGACCGCGCTGCCTGGCTCGGGCCGAGTCCGCAGCCGTAGCAGAAGACGGTGGCAAGGTAGCGCTCTCGCGGGCGGTCCAGCTTGGCCTCAAAGCCGGATACGGGACCGAAGTGCCGGGTCCAGCCCAGCCAGTGCTCGGTATCGGCAAGCGCGTCCAGCACGCCGGCCGGGACCATGCGCGCCTTGAGCAGCCGTTCCAGGAAGGCCGTGCCATCGACGGCCTCCCGCGCCCGCAGCCGCTTCACCACGGGTTCGCCGGCCACGATCTCGATATGTTCGTTCTTGGGGAACGCTTGATCGATAGCGTCGGCCGTCTTCGCGAGGCGGGCTTTCAGCGCCGCCACGAAGGCGCCGGGACCGGCGGGGATGCCGGCCTGCTCGGCGTAGCCTGCGACATCGCGCTCGTACTCCTCCCAGGTGATGAGCTGGGCACGGTAGTCGCCGTACTCCTCGCTGCCCGGGATGCAAAGGTCGCCCGATTTCAGTTCGTTGACCACCTGGGTGAACAGGCAAATCTCGAAGTAGCGCCGGTCCACCTCGGCGGGGGCCGGTTCGCGCGCTGTCCGCCCGGTCAGCAACGGCCACCACTTCTCGCCCACCCAGGACAGGTCGAGTGGCCGTCGGACGGTGGCGCCGTTAGCTCCAGGCGCGTCTACCGTGGTCGGCAACCGGGCCTTGCGGTCCGTCCGGTGTGCCAGGAGGAAAGCGACTGCCTGCTCGGTGGCGCAGTCCTGCGAGGTGGAGACCGGGGCGGCATGGGCCAGGAAACGCAAGAATGCCGCGCGCTGGGCGCCATAGAACCGGGCAAGCAGCGGCAGGTAGTTGTTGCCGGCGAACGCCGCGTGCGCCTCGCACTTGGCCAGGATCGCGTCGGCATCGGGCAGCAGCAAATCCTCGACCGCGCTGAGGCGGGCGTCCGGCTTGGCCTCCTGGTCCTGGCACGCCAGCACGGTTTGCCGCAGCAGGGCAATAAGCGCGTCCGTCTCCGCCGCCTGCCGGGCGCGATGCTCGTCCAGCGTCTCCCTGGCCCGGTTGTGCATGCGCGTCGTCAGCCGCACGAACATCTCGGCCGCGTCGTCCAGCGCCCGCGCGACCTGGCTGCGCAGCAGCGTCGCCATCAGCGCGGCGCGCTTGGACGCGGTCACATGCGACAGCACGGCGGCGTTGAGGGCGCGGGCCTCGGCGGCGAAGTGCCGGAGCTTGCGGTCAGGGATGCCGGCGAACACCTCGTCCGCCATGGCCTGTTCGCGCAACCATGCGAGGTGGGCCAGGTGCTCGCGCATCCGTTGCGGGCTGGGCCGCGGCGAATCCGCTTTGACCTGGTCCCAGCCGGACCGGGTTGCGCCATCCGGCACCAGGAGCAGGGCGGCCAGGCGTTCGCACGCTTGGGGCTGCAGGCTCGACGCGATCCGGCGGTGGTAGGCCCGGTTGACCAGGGCACGGGCGCTGCGGGCAAGCTTGAGCAGCGTCCCGAAGGCGGGCAGCTCGCGGCGGCAGCGCAGCAGCTCCTCAATGCCGGCATTGACGATGTCGGCCAGGTCGTCGCGGGTGCGCGCCGCCTCGACGCATGCCCGCGCCGCCATGCCGCGCGCCTCGCGGTCGTAGCCGGCCACGCCGATGAAGCCGCGCACCAGGGCCATGAGCCGGATGCGGTAGCTGGTGTCGTCGTAACCGGCCATCTCGGATGCGGCGCCAGCCAGGCCGGCAGACGCGGCGACGTGGGCGACAAGGACTGGGGGCACGTCGGCGAGGCGGACGGCATAGCCGAGGCGCTGGAACGCCTTGAGCAGCACCAGCAGCGCGAGGCGCGGGCCGGGCTGGCGCGTGCGCTGCCGCGCGAAGGCCAGTTCGGCCGCCTCCGGCGTGAACGCCTCCAACTCGGCCGCCCCCGGCTCGGAGGGCAGGCGCGGGTAGGCGGTGTCGGAGATGACCGGCACGGGCGCTGCCGTCAGCCGGCCGCGGCGGGCCTGCCGCGCATGGCCGTGCCGTCGAGCACGGCGGCGCCGGCCGCCTTGGGCGAGCCGTCGCCGTTGAGGTAGGTGTAAAGCGTGGTGGTGGTCATGCCGAGGCGCCGGGCCACGTCAGCAGCATTCGCCTTGGGATCGGACATGGCGGCTATCGCCATGGTGAGTGTCGCCCGGTCCATCTTGCGAGGGCGCCCGCCCATGCGGCCCCGGGCGCGGGCGGCGGCCAGGCCCGCGTTGGTGCGTTCAGCGATCAGCTCGCGCTCGAACTCGGCGAACGCCGCGAAGATGCCGAAGGCGAGCCGCCCGTTGGCGGTCGTGGTGTCGATCTGCGCGCCGGCCCCGGTCAGCACCTTGAGGCCCACGCCGCGGACGCGCAGATCCTCCGCCGTGGTGACCAAGTGCCGGAGGTCGCGTCCCAGCCGGTCCAGCTTCCACAGCACGAGCATGTTGCCGGGCTGCAGCGCCTTAAGGCAGGACTGCAAGCCGGGCCGGGCGTCGTGCCGGCCGGAGGCCAGGTCCTGGTAGATGCGCTCGGGTTCGACGCCGGCCTGGAGCATCGCATCGCGCTGCGGGGAGAGCGTCTGGCTGCCGTCGCTCTTGGAGACCCGGACGTAGCCGATGAGCATGAGCGCGGAACCACCAGGAAAGATGACTGCCAGGGTGCGACCTGGCGTTGATAGTTGCAACGGGTTTTCTGCTGGTTCCCGGCCTCCTCATGCCCATGCTGGGCAAGCACAAGGAAACTGGCCGTTATCTTGGCAGGTGCCCAGGCGCGAGATTTTCCGCCAGCACCGACAGCGAGCAAGACGCCGGTGTCGAACTTGTGTCGGCGAGGACGGAAGCGATGGTGGTGCGGACCATTGCGCCGGACGCGCCGGCGCAGCCAGGCCAGCCCGCGCTAGGTCAGCCCGCGCCGGACGGCACGACAAAGGGCCGGCTTTTGGCACGGTACCGGGACCAGCGAGCAGCCGAGTGGGGCAATAGAGCGCGCAAGCGATCCTCAAGCATTGAAGCAAGGCGCTTACTTTATGACCAATGGTCATGTATGATGACCGTTGGTCATATCGAGGTCGCCATGCAAGAGTCTGGAACGTCGTGGGCGCTGGTCACAGGAACGTCGAGCGGCTTGGGAGTGGAACTTGCGAAGGGGCTCGCCGCCCGTCGTGTCAACCTTGCACTCACAGCCCGCACCGAGGCACCCATGCACCGGCTGGCCGACGAAATCCGCCGGGAGCATGGTGTGGAGGTCGTCGTCGAGCCGCTTGACCTTTCCATGCCGGGAAGCGTGGACGCGCTGCGGCAGCGTCTGGACCAGCGTGGGATTGATCCAGGCATTCTCGTCAACAATGCCGGGTTCGGGCTGAACAGCGCGTTCATTGATCACGACCCCGAACGTCTGCGGGCCATGCTCCAGCTCAACGTCGTCAGCCTAACCGAACTGAGCCATGTCTTCGGCCGCCGCATGGCCGCGCAGGGACGTGGCCATATCCTGATGGTCGCGAGCATGGCTGCCTATCAGCCTGACCCGCTGCTGGCCGCTTATGGCGCCTCAAAAGCCTACGTCTTGTCATTGGGCGAGGCACTGCACGTGGAGCTTGCCCCCAAGGTCGGCGTCACCGTCCTCTCGCCCGGGCTGATGGACACGGGCTTCAATACCGTCTCCGGCTTCCAGACCCCGCCTTTGCTGAAGCGCACGGAACTGCTGCCCGCCACGGTCGCCCGGATCGGGCTGGATGCCATGTTCGCGGGCAAGCCAAGCGTTGTCGCCGGACGCTTGAACAAGGTGATGGCGTTCAGCAGCCGCATGCTGTCGCGGCACTTTGCCGCCCAAACGTCCTACAACATGGCAAGGCCGTCACGGTAGGGCCATGGCTAGGCGCGCCTATGCTGCCGAGGACAAGGATGCGCGGCGGCAAGCAATCCTGAAGGCTGCCGGCGACCTGTTCGTCGCAGGCGATGGCGAACTGCCCTCCGTCGCGCAGATCGCCTTCGCGGCCAGGTTGGCGAAGGGCACCGTCTATCTCTACTTCCGCACCAAGGGCGCGATCTTCGCCTCCATCCTGCAGGACGGCTGGGGCGAGGTGATCGGCGACCTTGAGCGAACATTCCAGCCTGCGGATGGGGCGGGGGCCGATAAGGTGGCGGCGTTCCTGTCCAGCTATGTGGACCACGTCGAGCGCCATCCCGAACTGCTGCAGCTCGACTCCCTTGGGCACGGCGTCCTTGAGCGCAACTTGGAAGCGGAAACGCTGCTCGCCTTCAAGCGAACCTTGTTGGATCGTCTTACGGCGGGAGCAATGGTCCTTGAGGGGGCGCTCGGCTTGTCACCGGGCCGGGGGCTGCAATTGCTGACGCGCACCTATGCGATGACGCGGGGGTTGTGGCAATCCTTCGACCATTCGCAGCATCCGGTCGGGCAGCCGCTGAAGCCACTCTGTAGCGGCTTTGGCACGGAACTGCTGGACGCCTTGTCGGAATACTGGCGAGGCGCGCTGGCCACACCTTGACGTCATGCCAGGTGGGCGCTGGCACCTCAGCCAGATTAGCAACATCTCACCGTCAGCGACGATGTGTGAGGATTTGGCGCGGATCGTTGCCATGGTCCTTATGCAGCGATTTCAGCTTCTACTAGCGCGGGTTTCGGCGGTTGAAGCACGATGCCGGCTTCCAGGATGTTCCCGCCCGGGCCGAGCTTGCCCTGGATGACTACGAAGCAGCCCGGGATGATCGCCTTCACGCTCTTGCGGAAGTTCTTGCCCTTGAACGTCACCTTGAGCGCCACACCGCCCGCGTCGATTCGCAGCGTCACATCGGGCTGCGTTTTCGGCTCGGGCACCAGCACGGACGAGAAGTCCACCTCGTCCGCCTTCAAGGGAACCGAAACCTTGGCGAGACCGGCTGCAATCTTCATGCACACCCTTCAGCAAAACACCGTCTTTGCGCCTTGTACCACGACGGCAGCAATGGACGACTGAGTACAGACCGGCTTAACTAACCCCGTCAACAGCAGGATACCCCCAACCGCAGCAACCTGAACCGCGAGCCGGAAACGAAAAAGCCACCCGGACAAGGTGGCTCTTTCGAGAGGCATGAGACCCACAGCCCTGCAAAGGCTGAGACATCGAACTGTTGCTCCCGAGAGTAGGGACGGCTTTTTGCGCCGTCAAGACTCTCGATGCTGGGTTTTTGCCCTCTCCGAAGGCTCGTCCATCAAAGGACGAGACCATGGACGTGCAAACCCTGTTGCGGCCCACGGGCCGGCGCAAGATCACCCTGCCCCAGTTCCAAGCCGAACCCGCCGGGCCTGTGCCTTTCTCCCCGACCAGCCCCGGCCGGATGCTGGCCGCGTTCAAGCGCGCGGCGCCGGCGTTGGGCGTGTCCCGGCGCGTGGTGGACTTCGTGGACTACCTGATGAGCCATAACCGGCCGCACGACTGGGACAGCGGCCCCGGCCCCATCGTCTGGCCGTCCGACGTGGAGCTGGAGGACCGACTGTGCATCGGGCCGAGCCAGCGCAAGGCGCTCGTGCGCGCGGCGCTCGACGGGGGCTTCGTGCGCCTGCGCCGCAGCCCAACCGGCCGGCGCTGGGGGCATCGCACGGGAGGCGGCTACGAGGCTCGCATCATGGAGGCGTACGGGTTCGACCTGTCTCCCTTGGGTGAGCGCATGGCCGAGTTCGAGCTGGCGTCGGCCGAGTGGGAAGCGCGTCGCGATGAAGGCAAGCGGCTGCGGCGCGAGATCACCGTCTCGCGCAACCGTGTCCTGTCCATGGTGGACCTGGCCCTGTCCCAGAACCTGGCCGGCGAGGACTGGCCCGCGGCGGCGGCGCAGGCCAACGCGCTGTGGGGCGAGCGAGGTGCCCAGCGCGACCCGCTGTCCTTGGTGCCGATTGCGGCTCGGCTGCGGGCGCTGGCCATCCTGACCCAAGAGTGTCTGATGGTGGCCCTGGCGGTTGTGGAAAGCGAGGAAAACGACCCCGCGGGGCCGGAAAACCGGCCCCACCTTACAACTACCAATGAACTAATTATCGCTAAAGCGAGTACCACGCCGGCCCACAAAGCAGGGCCTGACCGGCCCAAGGCTCACGAGGAAGCGGGTAACGACGATCTGCTAAGCCAACGGGTGGTGGTGCGGAAAGGGACAGTCGGGCCGTCTCGGGAAAGCCCGGCCCAGGCGAGCGCGCTGCGGGGCTTCGTGGTGACGCCGATGTTCCTGTTGACGGTCGCGCCCACCTTCCGGGATTGGGTCAACAGCGCCCGCGCCGGGTGGGCCGAGCTGTATGGAGCTGCGGATTTCGTGCGGTCGGGCCTCGGCATCTCCCCGTATGCGTGGGGGCAAGCTTGCATCGTGCTGGGGCGGCAGGAGGCAGTCGTGGCGCTGGCTGCCATCTGCGCACGCCATGCGGACGGCAAGGTGAAGTCACCGGATGGGCTGCTACGGTGCATGGTGGAGCTGCACGGGAAAGGCACGCTGCGGCTTGACCGGACCCTGTTCGGGCTGGCAGCCAAACTGAACAAGAACCAGCGTCAACTGTGAGGGAACGCAAAACATCATGGGGCAGCTATCGACAAATAAGCGGCTGGGATGGAGGCCCCTTGTGGAGTGAACACCGTGGCTCTCCAAGCACCACAGCCAGGCTTTATCGAAACTGATCTCTCCAGCAGATGGTTCCGCCTCCTTCTCGGTTACGACTTACCCCAGCCGAAAAGGTCCCCGGTTGTAGGATCGCTTTCCTCAGCAAAAAGCAATTTGCACCGCTCTGTACTCTTAAACAATGGCTGTGGGTATGCTCCTGGGAACTTTTCCCACACTGTTTTAGCCAACCGAGATAGAAGCAGAGGGGTACATTGTCGTGCCCGAAGCAAGAGGTTCGTCTCTGAGACTTGTGGATCCCTGAATCTCCTTACTTCAGGATCTTGAAATACGTGATGCAGGATGAAGCGATTTCCATGTACCGCAACCTGTTGCTCGTTGCCCGCCGGACCCGAGAGTACGTCGCTTTTCCCCAATTCTTCATTCACAGCACGCAAGATGAGCACTGCACGCCACAGATCGCGAGCGGAAAGCTTCTCGTTGAACAGGGTGGTGTAAGGAGCCGTTTTAAGGTTCCGATAAAAGCCGCCAGCTTCGCGCTTCGCCAGAGTGGCGAGAGCTATGTCGGGCGATGCACAAGCTAGCGCAATGGTAGCTTCTTCAAGATCGCATCCCTCTGCTCCCGTTGGCAAAGGAGTGTCGCCAGCTTTGAACGCATAGTGGCGGCCATCCAAGGACATTTCCTGGGCCAACCGTTGTTGCACGGGATCTAGCGCCGCAAAATCTCGGTATTCAATGCGGTTCTGTGTGTTCGTGGCCGTGGTCAGGTCCAGGTCGAAACCAGGAGGGCACCGCTCAAGCGAGACAAGGCGAACGTGGACCTTGGCATCTGAACCGGCGAAGAAAGATGGACTTCTTCTGGCTACTTCCCAAACAACTCCAACAGTCTGAGCGCCATTTACAACACTCACATCTTCACACTCGAAAATACCCCAGCTAGTTGATCTACCGTTGAGAGGTGTTTTCGTTAGTTTGCGACAAAGAATGGTAATACCATTATTAAAGTACCAGAAGCGATCTGGATTCTTGGCTAGGGTTATTTCCATTGCCTCATTTACATCCGTAGTCCCTTTATAGTACCTAATGTTTTTGTGCCAGAGCGGCTTACCATACACAGCAAGTTCGGCGATGTCGGAAAGCTTCATTTGACCATAGTAGGCACGAAAGGGTTCACTGATCGTACCCCACTCAGAAAGCCCGATCTGAAGCTTGATGTTCCTTGTTGCCGTGGAAGTCGAAAGGTTGGAGTACATTCGGCCTAGATTGAGCCATTCAAACCTGAATACCTCTACTTCGCCAGCGTTGTTCTCATAATCAAGGAAAGCCTGGATCTCTTTGCGGATGTCGTCCGCTAAATCGGGCGTGCTACTGCACGCTAAGACTAGAACAATATCAACGTCAGTACGGCGCAATACCTCTGCAATTTCGTCTTGCCTACGTTTCAGGCGATGATTGAAGCTAGAGTAATCCGTGCCGATAAGTAGGCGAACACCTCGAATGAGCTTAGTAGCATCCGCAATCCCGACCGAATTGCGCCCTGTTTGCCGCCACTTGGATTGGACAATGTAAAGGCAGTCCCCCTCTTTGTCGAAATAGGCAGCATCTATGCCCTGGTCGCCATATCCATCAACGACGGACTTCGCGGCTTCTTCGGGATCCGCTCGCGTTAAGGCAGACACGCAAAATGCTGCGAGTGCGCGTGATCGGAGGATGGTTGTCCGCTCCTCGCCTCCAAAGGTGATGTCTGCCCCATCTATGTGCGGCACGATCACGCGATCCAAGTGGTTCGCTACCCGCTGTAAAATCAGGGGAGTTTCCATGGTCACTGCCCCTTGCTCCTTGGGTTACTTGTGGGTGATGCGAGACCGGTTACGCACGTTCTGGGCAGCGTGATCTCACCAAAAACTCTCCTTGCATTACCACATGCATTCTGCCGCCATACGACCAGCCGAGCCAGTTCCAAAACCATTTCGGGTCGAGTGCTTCTGGATGTCTTCCGAGAAGCCGGGCTGTGGCGCTTGGGGTGCCACAGCGCTCACTCCGGGGGTCGAACAGGGAACTCCGACAAGCAAAGTGGCCTAACGAGGGGGGCTTGACCCATAAGTTCACCCCGCCCGGGACTGTGTTGCTCATGCCGCGGCGGCACGGTCCAGGACAGTCATGACCGCTTGCGGGTCGTGCTCGATCACCAGCAGCAGCGTACGCGCGGCCTGCTCCGGCCGGCGCCGTCCTTGCTCCCATTCCCGCACCGCCCCCACGCTGAACCCGAAGCGCGCCGCGAACGCTCCCTGGCTCAGCCCGAGCTTGCCCCGGATCGCTTTCACGTCCACGTCGCGCGGCGGCACCCGATGCACGCGCGTGGGCGCGAGCTTGCCGGTCAGGATGTCCGCCGCCTGCTGCATGGCCTCTAGAAACTCGCTCTGTTCCCCCGCTTCACCTGTCATGGTCTTGTCCTCCTCCATCATTCGGCGGCATCAGGCCGCCGCAACTTCGCCTTCATGGCATCCACGATCCGGCGGGCGCCGTCCCGCTCAGCCGAGGTGAGATCGCTTTTCTCATTCTTGCCGTAGAGCGTGATCGCCACGATAGGCAGCTCGTCGGTTAGGACGTAATAGATCACCCGAAAGCCGCCGCGCTTGCCCCGCCCGCCGCCAGCGAAGCGCAGCTTGCGCACGCCGCCGGTGCCGGGGATCACATCACCCGCAAGCGGGTTCCACGCCAGCAGGGTGATGAGGTCCGTGCGCTCCTGCGCGCTCAACAGAGCGTCTGCCTTGCGCGTGAAGATCGGGGTTTCCATGACCGTCTGCATAACTGAATACTACGGCATTGACGTATATATGTCAATGCCGTAGTAAGCGGATTTGTGGAAAACCGCGTATCGGGCCGTGTGTTTGAGCGGAACGGTATGTTGACGTAGCCCATTATGCAAAACTCAACATTTCTGCATCACCCGCACGAGTGTTGAAAGCACTCGGCAATTTTGATACGAAATTCTGATGCAGAACGGCGGCACAATTTACGGCTACGCGCGGGTATCGACCGACGCCCAAGACCTCGCCAACCAGCTCGCCCAGCTCGCGGCGGCAGGATGCGCCAAAACTTACCGCGAGAAGATCAGCGGCGCGACCGCCGAGCGCCCACAGCTCAAGAGGCTGATCGCGTCCCTTCTCCCCGGTGACGTGGTGATCGTCGCCGCCGTGGATCGCTTGAGCCGAGACACGACCGACTTGCTCACTCTCGCCCGCGACATTCAGCAGGCGGGTGCGGGCCTTCGCTCGCTGGCCGAGCCGGTGCTGGACACGACCGGGGACTTTGCTGAGCTAGTGCTGGCGATGCTTGGGGTTGCTGCCAAGCTGGAACGCCGCCGCATCCTTGAGCGCACCGCGCGGGGCCGGGCCGACGCGAAGGCCGCAGGCGTGAAGTTTGGGCGGAAGCCTACCCTCACCCCGCACCAGCAGCGCGAGGCCCGCCAGCGCATCGAGCAAGGCGAAACACAGCGCAGCATCGCGCGGAGTTTCAACGTCTCTCAGGCGACGATTTCAAGGCTGATGATAGATGCTTCGGGCGCTTTATGATCTTCCCTTCTGCATGGCACATGATGGCGAAAGAAGGCCACCTTATGGTGGGCTCATTCCTAAATGGTTTTGATTTATTCAATCGAAGTAGTTTCGACCGTCCAGGAAGTCTCTACTCAAGCTTCTTCCAGTTATCGACTGGTCTTGAAAGATTGATGAAAATTGCCGCAATCCTTGACTACAAAACAAAAAACTCTCTCAAAAATCCTAATGATAAAGAGTTGCGCAAGCTTGGCCATAACCTTCTTGAAAATTACGTCAATTGTAGGAAGATTGCAGAGGAGCGGCAACCAACTCTAGATGTCTGGTTTCTTCCTGGTGATCTCGAACATGGTTTGCTCGCATTTCTTACAGAATTTGCGGATGGAAGTAGGTATTACAATCTAAACCAATTGGTAGGCGGGAGGAAGACCGATGACCCGCTGACTAAGTGGTATTGTGTTCACATGAAAATAGTGAATACCTACTTGCCTTGGATCAAGCGTGAGGCGATCATGCAATCGGCCCGTGATCATTGTGATAAATTTAAACTTTATGGTTGGGAGCTAGGGCCTCGTGGCGAGTACGATTTAATTATTGATGTTACTTATCAACTAGAAGTATTTAGGAGGACGCGCGGTCACTGTGTTTGGACAATTATAAAAATACTTCGACCGTTTTATAGTTTGCTCGACAAACTATGTGGCGAAGTTCATGAGATTGAGGTATCAAAGAGTATCAAAGCCCCTACAGTTCCTTGCATGACAGAGTTGGTCTCTTTTTTCCTCTGTGATCGGCAAACAAGTATTCGTCGCAAGAACTGGCTAGCAGCTTACCCTCGATAGAATAGTACTTGTCCACACACAAACGGTGGTTTTAGTGTGAACAACATACGTCGCCGGAGCCATCGCACAAGCGGTCACTTGTGGATTGCTCCTGCCAGCGGCGAGGGAGCGGTGATGTTCTGCCAGCCGACGTTCGCCAAGGCTGTCCGTGTCCGTTTTCCCGTCCGTCAATCATCTTGTCCGCTTTCCCGTGCGGGTCCCAGGGTTGGCGGACAGATCCGGGGTGGCCGGTCCGGGTTCATTTGACGGACACTTGGCCAGGGTTCAAACACAATCAGGTTTGCTGCCAGCATCTGGTCACAGCGGGCGATGCATGACGCCGCTGCTCAAGTGCGAGGCGACACATCAACCCGCTCCGGCTTCCTGTTCTGCCACTTCTGCCGCGCGCGGGGACATGACCTCTTCGACCCGGGCACGATGTTTCGTTCCCCAGACACATAGCGGCAGAAGCGCCTGCACTAGCGTCATCCCGAAGGGCGTCATGGTGTAGTCAACCATTGGCGGCACCCGCTGGTAGTCATGCCGGGTGAGCACGCCCGCCACAGCCAACTCGCGGAGTTGCTGGATCAGCACCTTCTCGCTGATGCCCGCGACCAGCCTCCTGAGGTCCCCGAACCGCTTCGGTCCCGAGTTGAGATGGTATAGGATCAACGGCTTCCATTTCCCGCCCATCACGGCCAGCGAAACGTCGAGGCCGCACGGAGACACATCACAGCTCATGAAATCCTCCTGCACTTACCTTTAGGTAGGTTCTACCCATGCGACCAGTGCCGATCCATGTCCCGGTCTTCAAAAGACGGAGACGACGATGGGCAGGCTAGAGGGCAAGATCGCGGTCATCACCGGCGCCAACAGTGGCATTGGGTTGGCGAGCGCGAAGCGCTTTGCCCAGGAAGGCGCGCGCGTGTTCATGACTGGCCGGCGACAGGCCGAACTCGACGCCGCGGTGGCCGAGGTGGGGGGCGACGCGCGCGGGGTTCAGGGTGACATCGCGAACTTGGATGACCTGGATCGGCTCTATGGCATCGTGCGCGATGAGGCCGGACGGATCGACGTGCTGCTCGCCAACGCCGGCGGCGGCGACTTCATGCCGCTGCACGCGATCACCGAGGAGCACTACGACCGCATCTTCGCGGCCAACGTCAAGGGAACGCTGTTCACGGTGCAGAAAGCCTTGCCGCTGCTGCGGGACGGCGCATCGGTCATCCTGACCGGCTCGACGGCTGGGAGCAAGGGAACACCAGCATTCAGCGTCTATAGCGCCAGCAAGGCGGCCATCCGGGCTTTTGCCCGCAGTTGGATCGTTGACCTGGCACCACGCCGCATCCGCGTGAACGTCCTGGCTCCGGGAGCCACCTCGACGCCGGGCTTCCACGCCCTCACCCAGACCGAGGAGCAAAGCCAGGCGTTCATAAGCGCGATGGAAGCCGCAATTCCGCTCGGCCGGATGGGAGACCCTGACGAGATCGCCGGGGCCGCCCTCTTCCTCGCTTCGGACGAGAGCAGCTTCGTCAACGGCAGCGAGCTGTTCGTTGATGGAGGGTTGGCACAGGTCTGAAGTCCGGTTCGCTCGCAACCAGAAGGCTATAACGGCCGCAAGTGCCACTAACCTGCCTCGCTGAGGTTCAGACCCCATCAGCACCTTGCCCCAACAGCTTTCAGGCACTTGGCAGGTCGGGCCACGACCGGCAGGTGTACCACTTCGTCAAACGACCCATGACAGCATGGTACGACCCACGCCTGGCGCAGTGTCCGTTTGGGTTGGTTTGGCGGACAAATACTTTGTGCGGGATCGGCGACGCTTCCGAGTTCCATTATCAACCACGTGCGAAAAGCATTCATCGCCCGCGTTTCAGCCCGAGACTTCAAACGGGTGAGCCAGTATGCGCCGAGCGTCACTTTAACGGCGAAGGGCTGAACCAGCCTTTCGCCGCGCAGGTCGTGCTCGAACATCGTCAACGGCAGGAGCGCGACGCCCGCCCCCTGCGAAGCCGCCTCCGCCATGGTCAGGGACGAGTCGAAGACGAAGCCGCGCACGGCCGGGCAGGGTAGTCCGGCCATCGCGAACCAGCTCGTCCATTCGTCGATGCGGTAGGACCGTAACAGGACTTCCTGGCCAAGGTCCGCCGGCTCGCGCAGTCGCCGCCCCAGGGCGGGGGCGCACAGCGGCGACAGCGGCGCGTCGAGGAGCCGGATGGCGTCCGTCCCGTGCCAGGCGCCGTCACCGAAGCGGATGGCGTAGTCCAGACCTTCCCCGGCCAAGTCGACGCGATTGTTGTTGGTCAGAAGGCGCAGATCCACAAACGGATGGGCGGCGTGGAACGACGGCAGCCGAAGCAGCAGCCAACCGGTAACAAACGTGCCCACGGCGCCGACCGTCAGCACTTCGCGCAGCCGCCCGTCCTCGAAGCGATCCAGCGTGCCGACGATTCGCTGGAAGGCGTCGGTCAGCACCGGTAGCAGCGCTTCGCCCTCTTCCGTCAGGGCCAAGCCGCGTGGCAGACGTCGAAACAGCGGCACGCGCAGCACGCCTTCGAGCAGCTTCACTTGGTGGCTGACCGCCGCCTGGGTCACGTTCAACTCCAAGCCGGCACGCGTGAAGCTTAGGTGACGGGCGGCCGCCTCGAAGGCGCGCAACGCATTGAGTGGAAGCCGTGGAAGAGGCATGGTGGCCTGAGGCCTACTTCTATTAGGGGCTATCAAAAAGAATTATCGTTTGTGCCGTCGACCGACCCTGGACAATGGTGCCTCCGCAATCTCGGTAGGAGGTGACGATGCTGGCTAGACGGCAATTTAGTTTGGGATTTGGTGTGACCGTTGTAGCAGGAGCGATGGCGCGCTCCGCAGGAGCGGCACAGGCGCAAGACCGGGCTTGGTCGCAGGAACTCCACCGCCGGTTCGGGGAGATTGAGGCGCGGAGCGGCGGCCGGCTCGGTATCGGTATCCTCGACACGCAAACGGGTTGCCTGGCGGGATATCGCGGGGACGAGCGATTTCCCATGTGCAGCACCCACAAGGCGCTGAGCGCCGCGGCCGTGTTGGCGAAGGTCGACCAAGGACGGGAACACCTGGACCGGCGCATGCACTTCGAGGCTGAGCAGGTTCTGCCCTACTCACCGGGCACGAAGGCGCACGCGGGCGCTGAGGGAATGGCGATCGCCAGCATCTGCGAAGCTGCGGTCACGCTCAGCGACAACACCGCAGCCAACCTGATGCTGGATGCGATCGGTGGCCCGGCGGGGCTTACGACCTACCTCCGTGGGATCGGCGACACCGTTACACGCCTCGACCGCACCGAGCCGACCCTGAACGAGGCGTTGCCTGGTGACCCCCGCGATACCACGAGCCCGTTGGCGATGGCCGTGGACCTGAACCGGGTCGTGCTTGGCGACGCTCTGTCGCCCGCCTCGCGCGAGCTGCTGGCGACTTGGCTTGTGGCCGGTAAGACTGGGGACGCACGCTTGCGTGCCGGCGTCCCGCAAGGGTGGCGCGTCGGCGAAAAGACCGGCACTGGCACACGCGGCACGGCCAACGACGTCGGCGTGATCTGGCCGCCGGACCGCAAACCCGTGATCGTTGCGGCTTTCATCACAGGCTCGAACGTGACGCTGGAGGGTCAGAGCGTCGCCATCGCGGACGCGGCGCGGGCGATTGTGCTGGCGCTGCCTGACTGCTGAACGCCCTCGTTCGCACTGTTCTATCCAACCAGCGAAAGCCGGTTTGGGTCGAGAGGGGACCGTCATAGCCGGGTGTCCGCCTGGGGTTCGGACACTGGTGGCGAATTCAGCGGCTCCGGTCCTGGGTCAGCCAAAGCCCTTACCAGGCCGCCTGAAGCGCCGGCGGAAGCGGTTCCGCCGAGCCTCTGTCCCGGTGAACAAACGGCCAACCCAGAATTCGCCACCAGTATCGGTTCGTTTGTCGGACAGCCAAATGCGGCGTCAGCCATCACACGGATCGTAAGGCTCCGCCTTTCAGCTACGTTCAAACTTAGTAGCCTTCTGCACCTCCGCTTCTCGCCAAGGATTGCAGAAGCGGACATCTCGGCATTAGCTCGGTGCGGGAATACGAACGATGACCTTGATCTCGAAGTCGAAGCCGGCAAGCCAGTTCACGCCTACCGCGGTCCAATTCGGATAAGGGGGCTCACCGATTTCTGCCGTGCGCACAGCCATCACCGTCTCGAACTGGTTGGTTGGGTCGGTGTGGAAGGTGGTGACATCAATCACGTCGTCGAAGGTGCAGCCCGCCGCTGCCAGCACGGCATTCAGGTTGACGAAGGCGCGTCGGACCTGGTCCTCGAACACTGGCTCGGACGAGCCGTCGTCACGGCTGCCGACTTGGCCCGAAACGAACAACAGGTCACCGGAGCGGATAGCGGCAGAGTAGCGGTGCTCGTCATACAGCGCGTGCCGGTTGGCTGGGAAGATCGCGTCGCGTTTGGGCATGTCCAGTTCCTTTTCAGACCAAGTGATCGAATGCGTTGGTGCGGACGCTGCCGCGCGTCGCCGCCTTGCGGTCCTTGCATCCCGGAGGCAAGTTGACATACGCTCCGTATGTCAGATAATATTTGCATACGAGCCGTATGTCAATCGGCGCACGTCGGATTGCTGAAGGAGTTGACCGTGGTGACGGGACGACGCGCGGAGACCATGGCGGAGAACCGGGAAAAGCTCGTGCGCGCCGCGCGGCAGGCGTTCGCGGCCCGAGGCTACGCAGCCGCTTCGATGGACGAGCTAACGGCCTCGGCCGGACTGACGCGCGGCGCGCTGTATCACAACTTCGGCGACAAGAAGGGTCTACTATGGGCTGTGGTTGAACAGATCGATGCGGAGATGGCGGAGCGCTTGCAGGCGATCCGCGAGGGAGCAGCGAGCATCTGGCAGGGTCTGCTGGACGAGAGTGCTGCTTATATAACGATGGCGCTTGAACCCGAAATCCAGCGCATCATGCTGCTCGATGGACCCGCGGTGCTCGGTGACCCGTCAAGGTGGCCCGGCCAGAATACTTGCTTAGAACTCACGACGCACACGGTCCGGCTGCTGATCGGGGAAGGAATTGTGCATCCAATCGACGCAGAAGCCGCGGCGCGTCTGCTGAACGGCGCGGCACTAAGCGCTGCGCTCTGGATCGCCGCCGCTGCTGATCCCCCTGCCGTATTAGATAAAGCCATCGGCGCATTCCAGCAACTCGCGGCCGGCCTGCTGTGGGACGCGCCTTGACAGCGGCTCTGGCTAGCCAAAATGGCAACCACCGCTTTCGGGTCACCCCATGCAGTACGTGACCTTCCGGTTCTGGTCGTCACTGACATCCTGATCGTGCCCGCCTGGGCGTCGTTTGACGGACAGCCGTCCTGTACGGCCTCACGCGTCACAAGGGTCGCCTGGGTCCGATCCCAGCTATGGCCGCACTTGATGGAGGCTGTGGGAAAAGGCTGTGGCCTTGGCTAGACTCCAAGGACGAAGCATTAGCAGGAGTCTATTTAGTTATGGAAATTACTAAAGGTGAAAACAAGGGACGAAGGTACAATGTGCTTTTGATGGCACTGTTGACCTTAGTGGGCTTCGGAACTCCGGGCTGGTTCTTAATCGAAGTCGTCCAAGGGCGGTCTCTTTTGGATTTGGTGGGCGGAACGCGTCCGTTGCTATTTCAGTTGCTTATAGGAGTTGCCTATGGCCTCATCTTCGGTTTGGTGGTCTGCTGTCTTGCTCGCCGCCCTTCCATGTCCGAATCCGTAGCTCGATATGCCAAGATCGGCCGTCGGTTAGCGCGGCCGCTGGACATCGTCTTATTGTCCGTGTGCGCCGGAGTAGGCGAAGAGATCATGGCGCGCGGAGCCATCCAGTACTGGCTCGGCATACTGCTGACGAGCGTCGTTTTCGTAGTCATCCACGGTTACATTAACCCGAGAAATTGGAAAGCAAGTCTTCTAGGCGTGACCTCCATAGCTGGAAATGTCCCGCTTGGCTTCATGGCAGAATATTGGGGTTTAGCGGCCTCGATGGCGGCACATACTGCGTTCGACGTGATGGTGCTTCTTGAATTGGCACAAACGTTTGGTAGCAAGGATAGCTCCACACGACCTCAAACATCGCCTCATTCTGGTCGAGCAGGAAGGCCGTAAGGGCGCATCATCGCCCCGGTTGCCCCCGTTTTGCAATGCGCTCCAGATACCTCACGCAATTTGGAGAAACCGCATGGCAGATATGAGTAGACTGTACCACTTCGTCAAACGACCGGACCCTGTTGGCGAAGTCGGCCGCCCCGCTCCGTCGCCAACCCAAGTCCCAGGGCAAGAAGCCTGCAAGCTGGGTGAGGACGGACTTGCCAGGGCCAGCATCCCACGAACAAACAGCCAACTCCTACTTCGCCAACAGGGTCCGACCGTTTGACGCAACGAAACAGCGCGTCATCCATCCAGATTTGGTGGGAGCGGACCGCGATGGTGGCGGGTCGTTGGTTCGGAGCAAATCGCCTGGCCTCAGTGGCCGGACAGCCATCCTGCATCAAGGGATCGGCCTCATTGAGCCGAGCTGTCCAAGGGCGGTATCCGCCTCGACCACAGGCTCACTGAACGTCCAACGGGGGATCGTGCGCATACGGTCGAGGCCGGCGAAAACGCCCGCAAAGCCGCCGTCAGGTGAAATCTCCCGGAGCGCCGCATCGAACTCCTGCCCGAAGCCCTTGAAGCTGCCGGCGTCCACCTCGCACAGATGGATCTGGTTCCAGTCGGTATTCAGCGAAGGGTCATGATAAAGCACCACGGCCGTTTCCATGGCCCTGAACGTCCCGATCCTGTCCGCCCCAACAAGCTTCGCAGCGGCCGGGCCGATGTACTCTCGCATGATGTTCCGGTATTCGCCGAGGTATGCCGGCCGCACGTCGATGTATTCCAATGACGCTTGCCGTCCGGGCCGGTTCGTCGAGCCCTGCCAGTCACGCGGCATCACGAAGGACGAGGGGGTGGTCAAAAGAATCTCCGCTCGCAACAGGTGCGCATCGGCTGAGTGGCTGAAAACCAGTTCCTGGATGGCACCAACAGGAACGATGCCGCGGAAGTAGCTCAGTTCGAGATGGCTCCATACGGGCGCGTCCGAAGAACCTTGGAAAACGGAGCGGTGCCGGTAGAGCGCCCGCCCGAGGCATGTTTCGCCGAGGTGGCCTTGATCGGCGGCGGCGTCCTTCCAAGTCGTTTCCGATTCTGAACCTTGCGCGTGCATCGTTCGGGCAAGCACAACGAGGCGTTCGGCTGGCTCGATCTGGGCAAGATGGTGTTCAGCGGACGGACTGGCGCTTTCAAGCATCGGCTGTGTCCCCTTACAGTTTCTTCTTCAAGGTGAGTGGCGAACCCTTGCGTGATACCTTGTCATGGGCGGCCTCGCTACGAGCCGACACGGGCTGCTCGGTTCGACAAGAGTTGAGGGCGGCCGTCCACGGCTGCTGTATAGACTCTAAACCCAGGGATAGAGTTCATACACCTTGCAGCGCCGCGGAATGTGCGTCTCGGAACTCCCGGGTTATTGGTCAAGGAAGACCGGCGGGCGCTTTTCCAGGAAAGCCGCCACACCCTCCTGTGCATCGTGGGTCGGGACGATGCGGGCGAATGCCGCCTCCTCAATGGCTAGGCCGTCGTCAATGGAGGCGTCCATGCCACGATGCACAGCCGACAACGCAGCCGCAAGCGTCAAAGGCGGCTTCGTCGCCAGCTCCGACGCGAAGGCAAGTGCAGCGTCGAGCAGGTCAGCTGCGGGCACGACCCGGTTGACCAAGCCAAGCCGGGCGGCCTCGGCGGCGTCGAAGGTCCGCCCGGACAGGATCAGCTCCAGCGCGGCCTTCCGCCCGACGTTACGCGGCAGGCGCTGGGTGCCGCCGAAGGTCGGGATGATGCCGATGTTGATTTCCGCCTTGGAGAAGGTCGCCGTGTCCGCCGCGAACGCGATGTGCGTGGATTCCACCAGCTCGCAGCCGCCGCCGAACGCGAGGCCGTTCACGGCGGCGATCACCGGCTTGGGGAAGCTTTCGACGCGCCGGGTCATACGATGGCCCGGCCGCATGAAGTGCACGACCGCCTCGGCTGGACCCGCCCGCATGTGATGCTGGAACGCTGCGATGTCGGCCCCGGCACTGAACGCACGCCCAGACCCGGTGATGACGACGGCGCGGACGGCAGGGTCCAGCTCGATCCGGTCCAGCGCGCCCACGATGGCGTCCAGCAGCTCGTTGCTGAGTGCGTTCAGCTTCTCGGGGCGGTTCAGCGTCAGCAGCGCCACCGCTCCCCGGAGTTCAAACCCTACGATGTCGGACACGGCCCGCTCTCCTTGCTTCATCGGTGGTGGATTGGGACGCTAGTGCGTCGCGGCTCAGCCGGTCCAGCTTGGCGACGCATAAGGTGGCGCCGGTCAGCCGGCACAGCGCCATTTCGCGTGCGAGCTGCGGTCAGTGGGCCGCCGCCTTGCCTCTCTCGACCTCTACCATCTCATTCAGCAGCGTCCAGGCGCCGCCGACAAGGTGCGCGGCCACCGCGGCGCGCGGCGCCTCCAGGCCCAAGCCGCTCCTGCCTTGCCGGTCGGTGCTGACCCTCAAATAGCTCACGAACCGGTGCGGCACCGTGTGCTCCAACCACGCTCAACGGTGGATGAGCATGTTTGGAGGCAGGGCAACAAGGGTCCGAATAGCCGCGCTACAAAGTCCGGCCTTTTTCACCTGGTTGGTTCTCGGTAACAGTGAAGGTATAAAACCTGACTCTACTACTAAGGAATACGATCCCTTCCTGACAGGAAACGTGCGATTTCACGTCGGAAATGTTGCCACGCAGCTTGCCGGAATCGTGTGAGGCGCTAGGGATGAATACGGTAACGTACATAGGACCGATGCCCAATGGCTAAGCGCGCACCGCCCGCTCCTGGGGAACCTCCCGCCAAGAAGCGTGCGCCGCGCCAAATTCCGACCGATGAAATTTGTCCTGATGATCTTCAAGCCTTGTTTGGCAGGAACTTCCAGGTTGCTCGACTGCAAAGCAAGTTGACGTTGGAGGACGTTGCTGCGGCAACAGGAATGGCAAACCAGTCCATCAGCAGGATTGAGCATGGCAGAACGAATTTAACGTTGGCCACAATGAAGAAGCTGGCCGCAGTGGTTGGCATGGATGTAAGCGAAATGATTAAGCCCTTGCCATCCGGTCAATCTTCTTTGTCTCAATCGTCCAAAAAGTAAGCCTCAATCGTTGAAAAAATAAGTTCTTATCGTCCAAAAAGTAAACCTCGCATTAACCCGTTTTCCACGCAAAGATACTTGTCAAGCCGAGCCATTCCAGCATATGTGTTGGAATAATAAGTAGCGCGCCGCAGCGCTGCTTGGCAATCGGCGGGCGCTATGGGCGAAACCAAGCTATCTGCACGGGATGAGCAGGCCAGGCGCTTAGCGGAGACGCTGCGCCGCCAGCTTGGCCCCATCGGCTGTCGCGTCCTGACCGAACCCGGCGTATTCGAGCTGATCCTCAACACGGACGGCCGGCTGTGGGAGGATCGCCACGGTTCCGGCATGCGTCCGGTCGGCACCATGTCCGCCAGCGCGGCGGAAAGCTTCATCGGCACCGTCGCGTCCATTCTTCGCACCACGGTCACGCGCGAAAACCCGATCCTGGAATGCGAGCTGCCGTTGGATGCTCCGTTCTTCGGCGCGCGGTTCGCGGCGTCCATACCGCCCATCGTGGCCGCGCCTGAGTTCGCCATCCGTCTCCGCGCCTCGACGTTGTTCTCGCTGGCCGATTACGTCGAGCAGAAGGTGATGACGCAAGGGCAGCAGGCCGTGATCCAGCGCGCCGTGCGGGAGCGCCAGAACATCCTCGTTGTTGGCGGCACCACCTCGGGCAAGACGACGTTGTGCAATGCGGTCCTTGCCTACATGGCGGAGGTCGCGCCGGAGCACCGCCTAGTCATCATCGAGGATACGGCAGAGCTGCAATGCGCCTCTGAGAACGTCCTGGCCTACCGCGCGACCGGCACCGTCACGATGCAGCAACTGCTGAAGACGACGATGCGCCGCCGGCCTGACCGCATCATCGTCGGCGAAGTTCGCGGCGGCGAAGCCCTGGCACTGCTCAAGGCATGGAACACCGGACACCCCGGCGGGGTCTGCACGGTCCACGCCAACGACGCCCGCGCCGGCCTCGTGCGGATCGAGCAGTTGATCGCGGAAGTCTCCATCACCCCCATGCAGGCCCTGATCGCGGAAGCCGTGGACCTGATCGTGTCCATCGGCCGCACGCCGGAAGGCCGCCGCATCCGCGAGGTCGTCGCGGTCAACGGCTACACGGCCGGCGCCTACCAGTTCATCAACTTGCAGGAGTAATCCATGCCCTGTCCTTCTCTTGTCCGCCGTCATTGGAGGCCGCTGCTCGGCGCTGCCGTGGTCGGCGCCGTCGCTTGCAGTCCTTCCCTCGCCCACGCGGCCGGCGCTGGCGGCGGCGGTGCCTTGCCATGGGATACGCCCCTCACGACGCTGCGCAACGACCTGACCGGACCGTTCGCGGGGACCATCGCCCTGCTCGCCTTTGTCGTGGCGGGCGTCGTGCTGATCTTCGGCGGCGAGGTCAGCGAGTTCATCCGCCGGCTGATCTACGTGGTGCTGGTCGCCGCCATGCTCGTTGGCGTCACGAACTTCGCGGCGGCGCTCGGCATCACCGGGGCGCTCGTGTGATGCGTCCGAACCAGCCCGTCGCCAAGGCTGGCAATAGATTGATCGTCGGCCCGGTCCGCCCCGGCAAGACATGGCTCCTGCTTGCGGGAGCCATGGCGTGAGCCTTCGCCGCACGCCGTTCCGCCGCGTCCTCTACCGCCCGCGCCTTTGGCTAGGCGGGGAGCGCGAGCTGACCATGAGCATCGCGCTCGTGGCCGCCGGGCTTGTCGTGATCGGGCAGAACCTGGTCTCGATTGGCGTGGCGGCGGCGCTTTGGTTCGGCTCCATCGGTCTGTTCCGCCAGATGGCGAAAGCGGACCCGCAGATGGTGCGCGTCTACATGCGGCAGGTCCGGCAGCGCGGCTACTACCCGCCGCGCTCCCGTCCTTCCGCTGGCGGTTCGGGCATGGGTGCCGCAGTGCAGTGGGCCATCCTTTGCGGCGCTGCGCTGGCCTTCTTCTCGTTCATCTACTGGATCGCCTGACATGCTCGCGCTCAAGGCATACCGCAGCACGGCAACAGGCATGGCCGATCTTCTGAACTGGGCGGCGCTGATGGACGACGGCATCGTCCAGGGCAAGGATGGCAGCCTGACGGCGGGCTGGTACTTTCGTGGCCGGGATATCGCCAGCAGCACCGACAACGAGCGCAACGGCATCACCGCACGCATCAATGTGGCGCTGTCCCGGTTGGGCGCCGGCTGGGCGCTGTGGGTCGAGGCGGTGCGCATGTCCGCGTCCGGCTATCCGCCCCTATCCGTGTCGCACTTTCCCGACCCGATCTCGCGCCTGGTCGATGCCGAGCGGCGCGTGCGCTTCGAGGCGGAAGGCGTCCATTACGAGAGCGTCTATGCGCTGGTCGTGCAGTTCACGCCGCCGCTGCGCCGCAAGAGCCGCGTGGCCGACTTCATCTATGACGACGACGCGGCCGACCGGATCACCCCGGCATCGCGCGTCCTCCAGCAGTTCAAGAAGGCCCTCGGCGAGCTGGAGGACACGATTGGCGACGCAATCCAGCTTGAGCGGATGCGCAGCTATGTCGTGACCGACCGGTTCGGCATCGACCACTTCCGCGACGAGCTGGTGAACTTCCTACACTTTGCCCTGACCGGCGAGCCGGTCGAGCTGAACATTCCGCCGGCCGGCGCCTACCTCGATGCCGTGCTCGGCGGCCGGGAGCTGTGGGCCGGCGACACGCCGCTGCTTGGCGAGATGTTCATCTCCTGCGTCACGATTGAAGGATTCCCATCCGAAAGCTATCCCGGCATCCTCGATGCGCTGGATCACCTGGTGATCCCTTACCGCTGGTCCACCCGGTTCATCGAGCTTGACCCGCACGAGACGCTGGCCGCCCTGGGCCGGTATCGCGACAAGTGGAAGCAGCAGGTCCGCGGCTTCGTCGCCCAACTGTTCAAGACGCAAGGCGGCACCATCAACGAGGACGCGCTGTTGATGGCTCAAGAGGCCGCGTCCTCGATGTCCGAGGCAAGCTCGGGCCTGGTCGCCTTCGGCTACTACACGACTGTCATCGTGCTGATGGACCGTGACCGGGCAGTGCTGGCCGAGAACGCCCGCACCGTCGTCCGGGCGATTGAGCGCGAGGGCTTCACCGCCCGCATCGAGACGATCAACACGCTGGAAGCATGGCATGGCAGCCTGCCCGGCCATCCGGTGCCGAACGTGCGCCGCCCGTTGATCCATACCGAGCACCTGTCGCATCTGCTGCCCTTGGCGTCGCTCTGGACGGGCCGGGACGTGAACCCCTGCCCGTTCTACCCGGAGGGATCGCCGCCGCTCCTGTATGCCGCCACGTCCGGCGCCACGCCGATGCGCCTCAACCTGCACGCCGGCGACGTGGGCCATACCCTGGTCTTCGGGCCGATTGGGTCCGGCAAAACCGTGCTGCTCGCAACCGTCGCCATCCAGGCCCTGCGCTACCCCGGCGCCGTGATCTGGTCCTTCGATTACAAGCGCGGGATGCTGGCGACCGTAAGGGCGTGCGGCGGCCAGCACTATGACATCGCTCGCGAGGGTGGCCCCTCGTTCTGCCCGCTGGGACAGTTGGACGGCGAAGGCGACCTCGCGTGGGCGGAGGACTGGATCGCCTCCTGCTTCGAGCTGCAAACCGAGCACCCGCCAACGCCGGGCCAGCGCGACGCCATCCACCGCGCCATGCTGCTGCTCCAAGCGGATAAGGCCCCGGGCGCACGGTCGATGACGCACTTCGTCACCACGCTGCAGGACGAGGACATGCGTGCGGCCCTGCGCTACTACACGCTGGAAGGCGCGCTTGGCCCGATGCTCGACGCCGAGGCGGACAGCATCGCCTATGGCCGGCTGATGGCGTTCGAGATGGAGGACCTGCTTGCCCTGAAGGAGCAGGCCGCTGTTCCGGTGCTGCTCTACCTGTTCCGGCGGTTCGAGAAGTCGCTCAAGGGTCAGCCGACCTATCTCATTCTGGACGAAGCGTGGGTGGTGCTGGGGCATCCGGTGTTCCGCGCCAAGCTGGCGACGTGGCTGCGCGTCACGCGGTCCAAGAACTGTGCCGTCCTCATGGCGACGCAAGTCCTGTCCGACGCGAACAAGTCCGGCATCCTCGACGTGCTGCTGGAGTCCTGCCCGACCAAGATCTTTCTGCCCAACGAGGAAGCCGAGACGGCCGGCGCAGCCGGCGTGCCAGGCCCGCGCGCCTTCTACGAGGCGATGGGCCTGAACGAAAAGCAGATCAGTATCATCAAGCACGCGGTCAGGAAGCGGCAGTACTACCTGGTCCAGCCCGAAGGCCGCCGGCTGTTCGAGCTGAACCTGGGGCCGGTCGCCCTCGCCTTCTCGGGCGCCACGTCCGAGGACGCGGTTGCGGAGGTCAAGCAATTCGAGCGCGCCCATGGCGAGCGGTGGGCGCTCGCGTGGCTCGATGCAAAGGGGATCAACTATGACACATTGCTCTAGGCGGGCGCTGCTCGCCGTAGCCGCGTCTTTCGGCGCGTCCATCGCCGTGCCGGCCCTTGCGCAACTGGCCGTCGCGGACGGTCCCGGCATCATCCAATGGGTCAAGCAAACGGCGCAGCAAGCCCAGCAGCTCCAGCAGCAGGCCCAAGCGTATGCCACCCAGCTCCGACAATACACCAACATGGTGCAGAACACTGTCGCCTTGCCTTATCAGGTTTGGAACACGGTCCAGGGCGACATCATGCAGGTGCGCAACCTGTCGAATGCCGCGGCCCTGCTGTCTGGCAACTCTGGAAGCATGGTCCAGCGCCTGAGTTCCGCCGCCGGCTACGCCAGCCAGGCCGCCAACATCGGCAACATCGCCGGCCAGTTCACGACGTGGCAGCAGACCATCGGGAACAACGTGGACACGCTCGGGCGCACGCTTGGCCTGCAACAAGGTCAGCAGCAGACCAACGCCGCGCTGATCGAGCAGATGCAGGCGCACTCGGCCACGGCGACCGGGCAACTCCAGGTCCTGCAAGCCGGAAACGAGCTGGCGGGCGCGACGGCGAACCAGCTTATCCAGATTCAGGCGACGCTTGCTGCCACGGCACAGTTGCAGGCCGGGAATGCTGCGGTCGCAGCGGATCGGCGGGCATCTGAGGATGCTGCCCTGCTTGGTTTCGCACGTCGGCAAACGGTGCAGGGAAGCGGGGTGACGTGGTGAGCACCATAAGCGTGCAGGTGCGCGTCGTGGTGTGCCTGCTCGTCGCTGGAGCTGGGGCGCTTGGCTACGGCGTTGGAGTTCGGCAATTGTCCGCTGCTGCCTCGACCGTTGTGGCGGCCCCGGTCCAGCCACTTGCTTGTCCTCCTGCCTCTGCTGAGAAGCCGATGCCGTTCCAACGCCATGAGGACGTGAGGGGGTCAGGCAAGACATGGTGAGGCGTCGCACCCTGACTGTATTGGCACTCGCGGCGGTCATGGCATGGCCAGGCCTCGCGTACGCCCAAACAGTCGTCACCTTCCCTGACGATACCATACGGACGTTCCAAGGTTTGGCAGCTCAGTGGCTGCCGGCCCTTTCGGCTGCGGGTAGCAACACGTTCTACATCCTGGCCTCAATCTCGTTCGTGTGGGTGTTGGCCCGACTGGCAATGACTGGCGCCGTGATGGAGGAAATCCTTACCGAACTGATCGGGGTGATGCTGTTCATCGGGATTGGGTTCTTCGCACTGACCAATGGCCCGATGCTGCTCAACGCCATCATTAATAGCTTCCGAACTGCCGGGCGTAATGCAACTGGCATTGGAATGGCTCCCAGCGACATATTGGCTGCTGGCCTGGCGATCTCTGATGGCATCCTGGAGCAGTCGTCAGCATGGAACCCAGCCATCGCGGTTGGGCTGTTCATCTTTGCCGGCATTATCCTGCTCTGCATCGGCCTGATTGTCGGATGCGTCGTGTTGGGGCTGATCCAGGCGGCCGTCTTTATCCCTGTTGCAACATTCATGTTTGCGCTGTTCGGGTCGTACTGGACGCGCGACATCGCCATGACGGTGTTCAAGCAGGCGTTTGCGGTCGGTGCAAAGCTGCTGATGCTGCAACTGTTGGCCGGTGCCTCGCTGCAAATCCTGCGCGGAATGCCGGGAGTGGCGACAAACTTCAGTGCCCCGGCTGCCGGTCAGCTTATCGTTTCGGTCGCCATCATCGCGCTTCTGGTCAAGCAATTGCCTGATTGGATCGAGAGCGTGATCGGCGGCGCTCCGCTTGGCCACGCGCACACTCTCCATCGGGCAGGCCAAGCGGTGGCAGGGCTGGCCGGTGCCGGCATGGTAGGGACGGCGGGCGCCGCGGCTGCGATTGTCTCCGCCGGCCGGCTGGCCGGAACGCAAATGTCAGCAGCAGAGGGCGGTGCGCCGCAATCGGTGGCCGAACGCGCCACCGGCATGATTACCGGGACCACAAAGAATTTGGCTCAGGCTGCGGCAATGGATGTCGGGCGGAAGCTGTCCGGCACTCCTGGAGCGCATCACGGGTCCGCCCCGTGGCGCATGGCGGCCGACCTCGGGAACAAGCGTCGCCTGCTCTCCGATGACATGAACAAACCTCGCCCGTGACCGCGGGCAGCACGATAGGCAACGCACCCATGAAGCGCCCCCGCTCGGCCATTAAGATCGATGCCAATGCTCCGCATTCCGCCATCTATGCGGCGGCTCGGCGGGAGTACAACGAGCAGGTCGGCAGCATCGCGGCAGAGCGCGACACATGGCGCATGACGGCGCTGGGCGCGCTGGGCGTCGCCGGCATCGCGGTTGCCGGCATTGCCTACATCGGCGCGCAGAACCATGCCGTGCCCTACGTGGTCGAAGTGGACAAGCTGGGCGATCCGCTCGCCATCGGCCGCGCCAACGTGGCGGCGCCGGCCGACCCCCGCGTGATCCGCGCCCAGCTCGGCCGGTGGATCTCCAACGTGCGGACGGTGTTCACCGACGTGGCGGCGCAGCGCCGCATCATCACCGACGCCTATGCGATCATGAGCCGGAGCGGGACCGCTTACCGTTCCATCAACGAGTATTATGCGGCCAACAGCCCGTTTGAGCGCGCCAAGACGGAAACGGTCGGCGTCCAGGTCAATTCGGTGATCCCGCTGTCGGCCGGCGCCTGGCAAATCCAGTGGACGGAAAACCATCGCGGCCGGGATGGATCGCTGCTGCCGAAGGAGGACTACCGCGGCGTCGTCACGATCAACGTCAACCCGCCGACCGATGACGCCACGATCCTCGCCAACCCCATCGGCCTGTTTATCGAAACCATCGAATGGCAACGGCTTGACATCATAGGAGCGAGGTCGTGAGGAAGTCAGCTTTCGGCGTCGCCCTGCTGGTTGCCCTTCCAGCCGTCGCCCATGCCCAAGTGACGCAGGTTCCGGCTATCGTCCAGGCGCAGGCCGCCGCCGCGGCGGCGACGAACGCCGGCCCTTCGGACGCCAGCGCGGGCGCCGCGGCGAGCATCCACGGCAGCCAGGCCGCCGCGGCGCCTGGGGGAGTTGGCCCGGTTCCGGCTTCCATGCCGCCGCACCTCACGGTGGTGTCGCCCTCCGCTCCGCTCGACGCCAAGGAAGCCCATGGCGCGGCGCTGGCGCGGCGCTGGCAGAACCGGCGGCAGATGCCGGTGACCGGAGAGGACGGCGTGGTGCGCTACCTCTACGGCGCGACCATGCCATCCGTCGTCTGTGCGCCGCTGATGGTGTGCGCGCTGGAGCTGCAACCCGGGGAAGTCGTGCAGCCGCCGGTCACGCTCGGGGACAACGTGCGCTGGAAGGTCATGCCGGGGATGGCCGGCGACGGCATGACGCGCACCACGCTGGTCCTGATCAAGCCGACCGACGCCGGGCTGGTCACCAACATGGTGCTGAGCACGAACCGCCGGGTTTACACGATCAAGCTCGTCTCGACGCAAAAGCAGTGGATGCCGCGCGTGGCGTTCAACTATCCCGACGACGCGCAAGCGGCATGGGGTGCGTACCAGCTCAATGCCTCGTTCGGTGCCGGCGCATCGACCATGGCCACCGGGGAGACTGCGGCGGACCTCGATTTCGGGTTCCGCCTGTCCGGCGACAATCCGATGTGGAAGCCTGTCCGTGTCTATACCGATGGGTTCAAGACGTTCATCGAGTTCACGCCGTCTGCCATGCGAGCCGAGGCCCCGACGCTGGTTGCGCTGGCGGATGACGGCGGGTGGTTCTCGAAGCCCAGCACCCAGTTCGTGAACTACCGCCAGATGGGCAACCGGTTCGTGGTCGATAGCGTGCTGTCGAAGGCGGCGCTGGTGTCCGGCGTCGGCGGCGGCGAAACGCGCGTCACCATCACGCGGGAAAGGTCGCGATGATGCCGTGCTGGCGCTCCGTGTTGCCCCTGCTTGCGGGGCTTGGCCTGGCTGGCTGCGCGGGCGATCTCAACACCTCCTATGTCGCGCCGCTTGCCGCGCCGGCCGATGCGGCTGTGCTCGCCGCGTGCATCACCGACTTCATGGCGTCCCGCCTGCCGCCCGCCGCCACGACGCTGGCCCTTGACCCGTTGGCTTCCGATCAGGCCGGCGACGCGCTCACGCCGGCCTTGACGACGGCCTTGCGCAAGCGCGGTTTTGCGACCGTGGACGCGGGCGGAGCTGCACCTCCCGGCGCGCGGCGCGTGCGCTATTGGATCACGCCGATGGACACCGGCAATCTGGTGCGCCTGGCGATTGACGGCGGCGCCATCGAGGGCAGTCGGTTCTTTGCTCGGAACAAGGCCGGGGCGCTTCAAGCGGGCGGTCCCTTCACCGTGCGGTCGGCAGGGGTGGCATCATGAGCGGTTCCATGGATGATCCTAACGGCTCGCCGTCCCTGCTGCCGGTGCATCCGAAGCGCGGGCCTGGCGTGCGCCGCTTGAACCGCGTTCCGATCTGGATCGGCGTCGGGGCCACATGCGCGGTCCTCGGCGCGGCCGGCTACACCTACCATCTTCGCGCTCAATCCATCCTCGCGCGGGAAGCCATCGACGCCAAGCGCGGGGAGGCGGGCAAGGCTGCCGTACTTGAGGGCGCACCGGACGATGGCGTGGTGCTCGCCCGGCTCGGCGCTGCGAAGTCTCCAGGCACGGTCCCCAACCCGCTGGCGGATCAGGTTGCGCCGAACACCCTGGCATCTCCATCGGATGCCACTCACCCGGGCGAAGGCGAGGACGACGCCACAAAGGCCCGGCGCCAAGCGTGGCAGGTGTACTATGCGCAGCTCGCCGACATCCAGAAGCAGCGCCATGACAGCGCCGTGCAGGCGATGCGCGCCGACACGTCGGCCGCAAGCATCGGCGCGGGCAGCGAAGGCGCCATGCCGCAGCAGTCAGCCGGCATAACGGCACCTACTATGCAGGGATTTCGCATCAAGCGACGGGCATGTGGTCGAGGATATTGGCGAGAACGCGCACGTCCAGCACTGCATCCCGCATGGTATGGCGCATGGAATTCTTGCCCGTGACGATGCGGACGGCGTTGA
>JAABUS010001878.1_pt1 | contig 42785 bp, 24 predicted proteins | sample 5560161 | NCBI WGS metagenome assembly JAABUS01 (sample SAMN10711885, study PRJNA513376) | rock metagenome | isolation source: Antarctica rocks | place: Antarctica: Victoria Land, Trio Nunatak nord | collected 2016-01-04
TGAGCGGCCCTGAGCCGTGCCTGCGCCGTGCCTGAGCCGAGAGTGCTTCCGCGGGGCAGTGCAGGGGCGCAGCACGCTGGAGCCTGAACGAGCTTCTTTGAGCCCGGCTCCAATTGCCTTCGTTGGCGGCATGCGGGTGCCTACAATCCTCGAGTGCTGCTGCTTAGGACACTCAATCCTCACTCACATTCCGCCCTGCTGAGGCTATACAAAAGGGCGGCTTGGCATACCCCAAGCCCTTTACCATATGTTGCATATATCTTCTTCCCCCTGCCTCGACCTCTCTGCTGTCGACTCCCGCCATCCGTCTCCTGAACCGCGCTTGATATAACCCACAAAACGAAATACGTTAACAGCTGCGATGATCGCTTCGCCGGCGCAGTTCCAGCGCTACCGACTCAGTCAGTCCTACGGCGATCACGATCTTTTGTACTTTTGAATTCGCTCAGTTTGCCTGAACTCAGACTCCACCGGTGCTTGTACCTCCACAACCCATTATGTGGTCTACGGCTTATGCCAGCGATACAGCCGGGTCCTCTAATTCACCCCCTTGTACCTCCGCATTGCAACTCGGCTCGAGCGAAGATGTTCTTCTCCAGAACAAGCTGGAGCATCTTTTTGCTCGACTACCACTCCTGAACCTCGTGCCTCTGCGTCCCTGGGCCGGCCACCGTTTCACCAATGCTCGGCTCTCCTACGATATTGATTGAGATCTTCTGCTTCCGGTAGGGATTCCAGGCCGATACGACCGTCCAAAGCGTAACACGCCTGCCGTCCTGCCATACGACCAAGAATAGAAATACCTCGTCCCTCGTCGCGACCGCTCCGGCTTTCTGCTCGTCTGTCTGGCCACGTCGATACGGATCGCACCTCGGCCGTGATCGGATGACCTGACATTGAGGGGCTAAGCATAAATTCAAAACAGCGGAGGTAGGCCAGAACCAGCGAATGAGCTCAAAGGAGTATTGGTCGATCCACAGTCATGTCTGCCGACAAGGATACTGCAATAGTGTCGTTCGGGTGACATGGCCTCCAGATGTACATCTCGCCTTTCGATGTCTCTGGACGGGGCCACCAATTCGTTGCACCCGTCTCAGCTCGAAGCTACGGGCAGTAGCAGTTGACGAGGCGTGCTGTATCGACACCTCCAAAGGACGCAGCGAAGACTCAGCCGGCATGGGCACGGTTCGAATACGAGGCCCCATACGGTCGAGAATTGCAATGGCAATGCTCTCAGAGATCGGCGATTGAGGCTATTGGAAGAGGCAGGTGCAGGAACAAGAGATAGACTTCGGGATGGCCCTTCAACACTGAGCGTCATCTCTCAGCCGGTGACGGAAAAAAGAAAGACGACAAAGGATATGGGTGGGAGGTTAAAGAGGCTCGGATGGCCGACGAATCTATGACAGCCATAGGCGCCAAAAGTCAATCGAGATTCCTCCTAACGCACAATAGACACCATAGGTTTGGACGAGGGTGGCGAAAGTGGACACAGATTGATGAAAGGCCGGCGTCCAGGTCATTATGTAGGTGTCAATCGCCTTGGGTATGTCTAATTTGAAGCTCAAAAATGTGAAGGTTAAGAATGAGATCCGTATTGTATTCGATCACCGTCCTCCTAGCGACTAGCTCCTTTACTTAGTACAAAAACTGAACCACGCATCTTGCAAAAGCTCCCTTGCCGTCGGTCTGTCCCTTGTTCGGAACTATATATCGGCATATTTGAAAGAAAAACATTGCTGTACATTGAGTAAGTCAAACGTACCATGCTTCCGCCCTCTAAATCAGCTCTGTCAACTTCGTCCGCCGCAGGATCTCAACCTTAGGGCCCTAAGAAATGACTCTATCATAGCGATGATTTGTGATGTTCCTGATTGTCAACGCTGCCCTCGTCTCCAGTATGCTTCATAAGAGGTTTGTTCTCGACTTGCGTGGATGTTGCACTATAGTTGCTCGGTTTATCCCCAGCTTTGCCGTCGACCAGAATGCTCAATCGGTATTCAATGAAGCCGGATAGGCGTAGGCAGCAACTGTGCATCTTCCCAGACCTCAGCCACTGCGTCTGCGTGGCTCAACGAATGAAGAAGCCTCTTCATCCAGTAATGGTCTAGGATCCTATCAGAGTTTTGATCCGAAGCGCCCACAGCAGCAAGGGCAGAGTTCAGAAATCGCACATAAGGTGGGTAGATATCGGGCGGCAGTGCGTATAAAACCGCACGAAAGAAGGACCAGACCATATCTCGTAGGACAGCATAAGGGTTCTGGATCGTGTCGCATCCATTGAGAAGATGGTCGACGTCGATCAGCTGTGCGGGCTCCGATGGCTTACTCTCATCAGCTCTAGTGCTGCTGCTCATATTGTGAAGCGACGCTAGGGCCGACAAGCTTAGCATAAGGTCCTCGGGCGCTAAGGCGTCCCGGTGGCTGGCGAGCAATAGCGAATAGGCGTTGATACCATCGGCAGACCATGCCCACTCGTGCAGCAGCTCGGTCAATCTCGCGCTTATAGGGATGCTTCCAATCAGCACGAGGAAGAGTGATTGGCAATTATTCGCTTCCTCAAAGCGTGGGAAGTGACAACAAGAGACCATGCTGCTTGTTGTCAGATAAAGAAGTCTTGGGAAATGCTCCTCCTTACCTCATCATATGGATTGTCTCGCATTCCCCAAAAGACGCCTGCTCCAGAATACTAGAGATAAAGGGCGAGACCTGGTTTCCAGTTAAAGCTGAGCGATCGGGGGTTTTCGGGAACTCACGGCATGTGCTGGAGGATCAATGGGCAAGGTTTGCATCAGACCACCTTTCCATTTCTCCACGTCCATCGGCGCCATTTTGGGGCAATGTTGGAAGAGGACGGACCGAGCCAAATCTGTGCTGAGCCTCGCCGGATGGAATTGCCGCAGAGAAGCAGGTTTGTTGTGCGAAACATGGAAGACTTCCCCAAGGAGGCTTCGATTTTGCATCGCCGAAAACCCTTTGCTTGGCTCGTTGAAACGTACTCGCAAAGCCGGCCTGCCGTTCGAAGCCTCGATGAGCTTGAGAAGCAGCAGCATCATTTGAGACTTCAACTCCTGCGGATTCTTGCCACGGAACAGGCTCCTGCTAGCAAGTTCAAGGTAGTATACCGAATTGGACGGTATATACGGGAACCAGTCGCCTGGCGTTCTTCGCAGGAGATGCTCATAGTCTGCTCTATCTGCACAGCACCGGCAAAGAAGGAGGGCACTCCGCATGAGTTGAAGATGCCCAGTAGATGAACAGGTCTGCACGACGTGAGCTAGGATGGTTTCAAGGGCTATTCTGTGTGATGGCTTTACCTTGATTGTTGCTTGCAGCAAGCGTTTTTGCTTGGTCGATGGAGACGGCTTCGTGACTTGCGAGGCTAGCCCAGACCTCAGAGTCATTCGCCCAAGGTGGGGATCTTGAGATGGCGCTTTCAACGTTCCAGTGCTCCATGGGTCGTAGTAAGACACAAGATGATGAAAACGTCCTTGAGCGGGAATGCTGATTGTCATCTTAGTGAGGTCACGGCCAGTGGTCGTCTCGCGGCTAATCCAGAAATCGCCGTCACGATCAATGGGGATCCACAAGACTCCATCATCCCAATATTGGACACCAGAGGTCTCTTGCTCCCAGATGAATATGTGACCGCTCTGGACGGCCGAGGGAACACCTCGAGGGCCTTGACATGCGTGTTGGAGAATGCCACGGAAGGCACCTTCAAGGAGCCGAAGTGCATCTTCCTTCGTTTCCAAGCAGCCAATGTATGTAGGAACCAGTAGCTCGCCACAATCTTCGCTCGCTAAAGCCGCGGTAGAGGAGGATCGTGACTGACTGGGCACACTTGTGAGGCGGTGGGTGCCGCCGTCTTCAAAGGGAGACAAATCAGATTTTATCGCAGCTATGGGAATTACCTCCTATTGCACGTCAATACCCTTAGATGATATAGTGAGGTCGCTTACTTACCGCAAATGACACGAGAGCATCGGCAATCTGAGTTGGCATCGAACTTCGGGAATTCCTGCACGGCCCCGTGGTTACGCGCAGCAGGGCTGGGCGTTCTTCCGGCGTCACAGAGAGCGGTGAGAGCCATGCGGGAGGACTGTCGGCTGGTGCCTGGTCTGGCGCAGGTACGGAAGGAGGCGATTGGTCCATTACTGGGACAAAGGGCTGACCACTGGAGAGGAGCTTCACAGCCAAAAAAGGCAACCGAACACCTGCAGGAGAAAAGTGAGGCAAAAGCTGGGTGAGTAGATCTTCAGAGCAGGGGCCAGCAGCCTTTTGTAGGCAAACTTGCGTACTTGACTCGATCACAATCAAGTGGAGGAGAGTAGGAAGTGCTAGAACCCCGGGAAAATGGAAGACATGCCGAGACGAGCATGGGACGAAGTCCAAATTGGGGACTGTATTCGCGTTCTATAGACCCTTGCGACTGCACTCTGTTGGATTCATGCTAGGCTCACGTCGAGCTAGACTTGTGGAGCAAAGTGGTTGGATTGCCGCCTTCCAGGTCGCAGAGCGACGGCAAAAAGCCCGCGGTTCTTCGTCTAGGTTGCAGAGACTGAATCCACGATGTCTGCCGACATATTTCTGATAGAGACACCGTCATAAGACGACGTTTGGAGGGACAAAATGAGTTAAAGGTATCGGATATCGATTTTGGGGTCGACTGAACTCTACACTCCCCAAATTGGGCACTGTTTAGGCGCTCCGATCACCAATTTGGGCACCGTTCGAGTGGTTCCAATCGCCAACTTTTGGCGCTGCTCGCAATTCGTGACACTGTAGATCGAGTTCAAGAGATGAGACGCTTATAGGATTCCTCTGCTTGCCGAAGTAGAACGTAGAGCATGTCGGAAAACGAGGTTCCTGCCGTGGACGAAAGGCCATCTCTTTGGCAACACACGTAGAGGTGCTCCGATTAGGACCTGTGGCCCTCCCTGAAACCCAACCGGGAAGAATCTTGTGATATCAGGTCAGCTCCCAGCAGCGCTGAAAAGCCATTCCTGCCCAAAGTCCGTGACCAGTGCTCATCCCCATCTTGCTCACCTCCTTCTCTTGACACCCTCGTCTTTTTGCCATTCCACCTTGTTCCTGGCGCATCACTCTGTATCAATATTCATGGACCCTTGAGCTTTTGAAGCCTTGTCGCCATGTTTGGCTTGAAGGAGAGTTGCTTCGCGCCAGTCATCAAGGACGGTCGTCGAGTCTGCCTGGGGCTGGCTGCTCAGCGTCAGCAGAATCGTTGCGCGAAAAGAACGGATACAACCTTACTTGCATCAAGGTACAGAAGACGTGGTAAGTCTATGCTCTGTCTGCCTCTCATGTTTCGCTCAGATCCGCGACTGAGTTTACGCTGGCTACGATCCAGAATATCTCTCCGTGGGACACACATAATCAAAATTACTTAGCGCCTGAACTGCTGTCGCATGCCCCGCCATCATCCAACAAACGTCAAAAAAGAAATGGCAACTCAAACTGCGGTGCCTTCCACTTCTACCAGTGATGGGCTCTCGAGGAATGAACTGGATGAGGACGGTTTCGTTGTCTTGAGAGGATCGGCATTTGGTCAACGATTTGATGGCTTCGCAAGGAAGGGTTTGCCCTTCAAAAGCGCAGACGGCTTGGACTTTTGCAAACTCAACGTCCTTAGCGACGCCGTAAGCAAGCTCCTCTACTCTTGCTTTGGCTCTTCTGACATGGATCATAGCGTGTCCGTGGGGTTCTTGAGTCTGTATTCCCATGGTGTGGACTTGGAGCGTACATGGTGATGCTCGATGCTACTCAACAACTCCCTGGATTCTTCCTCCATCCACAGGAACCAGAACGCGAAGCCCTTGTTATTCAGCTATGGAGTAAGAGATCAAAGGTTGCAATCTACAGAGGCTCTCATCTCTGCCGGTCGTTGGAGCATACTGCGGGTGATATATTGCTGGAGGTCTCTACAGATCAGCTTCCTATGAAGGCTGTGGAAGTGGAATTTGAGGGGGGAGGATTGTAATTCTATCTCTTGCTGCGCTGTGGACACGAGCTGACCTGTACAAGGTCTATCTTGGACGGTCGACTCTCCTTCAAGATCCTGAATGGGTACGCTGTGACCATGGTGTTTGCGGTCCAGCCACGGCTCGACAAATTTGCCAAGATGATACTTCCCGACGCGCCTGAACTTAGAGCCCAAGTGGACGAGATGACCACTCCGAAGATCGGTTTCAACTATGAGTACAAGAGGTGACGGGTCTACATTGTTGGGTTATGGGCTGTGGGTTATTACGACGCGGGTTGCGAATCGGCGTGAAGCCTTTTGAGTGATTGGACTAACTAGAAACTCCGACGGGATTTTGCAAGAAGGTCGGAGCTTGCCCTGCGCCAGCTGCTAGATAGCGCGCGCGATCGAACTGGTCGGACGCCGTATGCAGATGATTTGATGATACAATGCTTCCCGAGGGAGCTTCAAGGTAGCCTATTGCATTGAATTGTTCAACAGCTCCACCTGAGTCTTGAAAGGAAGTTGAAACTTGATCGGTGCCACCTGAAAAATATGCCTGGCGGTGTACGTGACTCATGACTCCGCCAGGATCTCGTGAGAATACTGGCGCCTGCACTGAAGTAGCTGTAGAGTAGCATATGCCGTTTTGCTGTGTGGGAATTGCGCCCAAATCCGGAAAGCAGGTTGGATTATGCTCTGGAGCGATCAAGAGGCTATTGATGCGATTGTGGTTGGTGGCAACCCCACCGTGATCTCGAGAAAGCATTGCCGTTTGCCCTGAACCTTCCCCTGATGCGAATGAGTGCTGGTAGCTTCCGGGAGAAGCTTGACCAGCAGCTCCTGCAGAAACCTGAGAGAACATTGGAGCCTGTGCTGAAGCAATTGTAGGCTGATCCTCACATTGGAGCTGAGCCGTGGCCCCTCCGTAGCTCTGGTCGTATGTGGGAGCTTGCTCGCGAGAAGTCATAGATAACCAAGCCGGATCCAGCTGCGTAGGGACTCCGCTAGGGTCCTGGAAGAAACGCGGAGCTTGATCCAAAGCCGTGGAGTTGTAGCTTGTGCCATCAATTTGAATCCCAATAACGCCAGGATCCCGTGAGAAGACTGGCGCTTGGTCTATCGGTGGTGCGGACCAGCTCGACGTGCCTGCCACGTTCGGGCACGACATAGTCAGACTTGAGGATGGCTCTGCCATTGAAGGGGCTAAAAATCATGAGTCAATGATGTTTTGCAGTTTTCGAGGGCACAACGCACCTTCTTGAGAGACCAGCCCCAAAACCTGATTCACAGACTGTTGCACGACCTCACGGTGTTTTTTGGTTTTCATGTGTCGAGTAAGGGAAGTTAAGGTAGACAAGTCTACCTGACACTGCTCGCAGCGAAGTGAGCGAGCTACCGGTAGATTTACTGAAAGCAAATATGTGAGAATTGACGTAATCCAAGTCAAAAGCAGCATACTTACTACGAGAGTTCGGAGCGCAAGTATGCTGAGCCAGGTAGGCAGACCGTGTAAAACGTTTCTCGCACTTCTCGCAGTAAGTCTTATCAAGAGAAGGAGCAAGTTCCGGATGCTTGAGTCGGATATGACTTCGAACGTGGTCCGATCTCTTCGAAGACTTCGAGCACTTTGGACACTGGTGGGGTTTCTCCGCGATTTGAGCTCGGAGAGCATCAATGACGGTTTGTTGCATGACGATCCTCTGCTTGTATTGCTCTTCTGTTTGATGCTTATTTCCTTTTCTCTTCTCCACGCACATAGTGGGGGTTTTGGCATGAGTGCGAGTCTGTACAGGATTTTCTGATGTGGGTTTCAAAGATGCATGCCGATTGAGTCTTCTGCTAGGTGTCCCTGATGATATACTTAGCCTTTCGAGCGTTTCTAACGAGACACTGCTCTTACTCGGTTGCGAGTGACCGGAGGGACGGCGTGTTGCGTGGAGGGAGATCGAGGTAGCTGATGCCACCTGAGACATGGTTGAGGGCATCTCGCGCCGTGCTCTGAGGCGTGAGATGGTGTGAGAGCTCACAGCCGCAGAAGCTTGAGTAGCGCTGCCGGGACTAAAGGAGACGTTGCGTTGACTGCACTGTAGATACTCGGACGCGTGCCTTCAACCATGGAACGATGAGAGCTGGCACACAGGTGCGCCTTCCTAAATAGAGGTGATTACGTCAACGTGCATTATCGCTCATAAAGTCCTAGCGAGCCGAATAGTCACCAGCTAGCGTTAACTGCGGCACCATGATGTTCTGCTCCTCAGGTTTCAATGATTGCGCTTTGGAGCCTTTTCAGCACGCAAAGCTCGCCTCGGCGCCTGAAATGGTGTTGCCAGAATTAAAGAATTAGACGACGAAGTTGTCTTTGACGATGCCGTTCAGGAAGAGCATAACATGCTCCTGGGATTGACCTACTGGCAAAAGTAATTCGATTTCTTGTTATGTCTCCATGAACAACGGGGCAAAATTCAAAGCCTTAGTGTCATCCCACTTGGGGTTGAAGAGGCCAGAAGACTGTCAGGTAACGCAACCTGTGGACTAGATCCACGGAAACTTCAATATCTGCCAGGGATTTGCAACGCGACATGGCGCAGAGGATATGATGGCTACTCTGTCTGTAGGCTACCAATATCAAAACAGCAATGGTGGGTCATCTCAGATAACGGCATTTGAGGTAATAGGAAGGGGTTTTTAGGATGACAAACGGTCGCAGGATTTGGATAACAATTTGATGAAAGCGACTACCTTCATTTTTTATCTGCATCGCTCTACATATCTCCATCCTTATATCATGATCTGGCCGGCTTGCGAAAAGCCCCACTTCTACACCAAAGCTGACATCCAGAAAGAGCGACGTGACCGGTCCAGTCTAAATCGTTAGAAATGATACAGTCTGGAGTACATTCCCTATTTTTGGAATGGGAGGAACGACTGGTTGATTATCTATGGAGGGAATGGTCTATTTATGCTCATTCGGCTAGCATAGGGCTGAGTGTTGAATATTCCAACACCTATACCTCATTAAACCATGGATGCCGCAAAGCCTCCCTTGCGGTTGGACGCTGTCTCGGATCAATCTTCATAATGTAGTCAAAGAAATCAATGTCCTTCTGAGTGATGTTTCGAGACGCAGCCGCCAAGGAAAATGGTCGATAATTTTCTTCGAATTGTAGTAGTAGCGGCCGAACCGAGTCATCTACGAGGTCTTTGAAAGCCTCGCTACCAATTGGTCCGTAGTAATCGTTCTGTATTTGGAGGACTCCCATAGATAACCGCGGATCGCCTGTCGGAGGGGCATTTTGGGGTAGGAATATATAGTTTCCTGTTATCAAAGTAATGCCCTATGTACGGTCTTATTAGACAGATAACACTCAACGCGTATTGCAAATTACGTACCGTAGCACCAACCGCCCAAATATCGGCTTTGGTCGTCCACGGGATACCAAGCGGTACTTCTGGGGCGCAAAAAATCTCTGCACCGATTAGGTGTCCTCCGTCGTTCGAGGGTACATTCGGCGGTGCAGAATCCCCAAGATCACTAAGTTTGTACTGGGTACCCCAGGGACCATACTTCACAAGAATATTGTCCGGTTTAATATCTGCGGTAATAGATCAGTCATTCTTGATGACTTTACAATCAGTAATGCCTCCCCTCCATAACGTACCTGTGTGTACAATGTTTTTGTCGTGTAAGGCAATAAGTGCCTCAATAGTTGCTCTAAGAGCACGCTTCGCCTCTACTTTTGCAAGCTGCTTTTGCTGTAATAAGTTGAGGACATTGTCGTCCATATATTCAAGTACTACCGATTCCGGATCCTCAATCTGATCGACCAACTGACGGATGGAGTGACAGCCTTGGAAAAGCTGGAGCGTCTGGGCTTCATTCTTTAAGCGTTTTGTAGGCGCGGTCTTCACAACAACTCTCTCCTGATTCGGACCCCTAGTACAAGTTAGGAAAAGGGTCATAACTCGCAATGAATGGAGCTACATACGTAGCAAGCCATGGTCCTTCTGGACGGTGACGAAGTTGGGTATTGATTGTGTATAAAGCTTCCCTACCCCGGAGGATCTGGCCGATATTGTAGGACATCATTGCTGCGGATCTGCGCATAATGAAGGACAGCGGAAGTCGAGACAGGAGAAAGGGCACGAATGCCTTCTCTCCGGACCTTCTCTTGTCATATTAGCATAAAGTTGCTTTGTTTTTGACAGTCTATCTTTCCCTTCCCTTGACAGCCACTGCTTCGCGCTTGTCCGGCTGATCTGCGAGACTACGACGGCATTGGTCGAGAGCTTTAGCTTACGGCAAGGATCCCCGGGCAAAGAGTGTCTAATACAAGGACCGTAGAGATTGCTCGAGCAGCTTACCGATCGCAGAATCTTGATTGCTAATGGAGAAATTGATCTGGGCAAGACCTTGACATGAAATAATGCGGGACGACAAGGTAGAAGCTCGGATTAATAATAAGTAGACGCCGTTCTCAAGCTCGCCACGGACCACGATAGACATGAGGTATTGCCTTCAGGACCTCAGACATGCCAGGGCTAAGCCCCTTTGGATTAGCCCGCTCTAAGCCTCTCCGGGCCAGTGGCCGTTTGGATGCCCTCGCAGCTTCCGGACGACGCAGCTTCCGTAGCAGGCAGGCCACTAACCCCGCAATGGCAAGGCTTGGGCATCCACACAACAGCCCTACGTAGTACATTCTGTATCTGGATCAATACATGCATTTTGACCTCATTATCCTAAATCCTCTATCCTTATCTAATCACCCCCCTGGCTTCTTCATCAAAACACCCCTAATCCACCTAGTAGTGGCGAGACTCGACATACTTGTTGTTACCATCAAGGACCACGGCAGTGTAATGGTTGTCATTGCCATGTTGAGGCTCGCTGTATCGGAGGTTAATTCCGTATCCATGCTCAACTTCCAAGGTTGATGCGTACCGCATAACAATTTTCTCGGCTTGTGCAGGCAATGCCTTAGTGTCGCCTTGCACGGCTGCCTTGAATCCGGTTTTCATAGTTTCAGTAATGCCTGACTCAGGTCTAGACCAATTCGATGTTTGGGTCGCAACGCCAAGTACGATGGACTTGGTACCCTTGGTGATGGTGCCGGTGGCCACAAATGCCTTGACCACGTTGCCTGACATGTTGCAGAAGGGAAGATATAGGAGTATATCCGCTTATCAAGGGTTGGTCGTAATATGAAGATTAGATTCGAAGGGGTGTTTTGGAATATCTATGTTGAAGTGTGGAGTGGTTGTGATAAGGTTGTCTTCGAGGAGGATGAGAGACTCATATACTACGTAGACAGCTGGAGACGGTAAGAGAGTAATCTCGCCATATCCATAAGCCATTCTTATATGAGATGCCGTGTGACGCATCATGCAACCCTTAGGGAGAAAACGCTTCTGATAAATCTACCGCTAAGGGCTGCAAGCTAAATCTTTCATGCAAGCCATGTCACACAGGAAGCAAATTATCCTAAAGGGATACGATGCTGCCTATCACAACCAGCCCCGTGGTCATAATCCAAATGTTTGGACAAGTCATATACCACAATTCGAGAGTAGAGTAAGTAGAAATATGCCTCGTGGTGTATTGGAAATTCTCCCACAACATGGCCATGGTTTGGGGACTAGGGCAATGATCATACCTGATTGGGAAACTACTACGTAGTGGCCAGCGTACCCTTGACAGAAGTTTTCATACTGTTCTCACCATAATGTACATAGCATGCATACCTCATAGCCAGCCAGTCAATAAGGATACTCTCAACATGGTGGATGCCATCCAAATTTAGCGAATCCCGTAAGGCCGCCATAATAACGCGGCGTCCAGAGCGGCAGATTTGAGCAAAGTGCCAGTCCAGCATGGTCGCAAAATGGCATCATCTCCATTCGAGCTGAGCTGCAGCATAGACGAGGAGGCAGGAGGCGGCGAATGAGAGGGCACGGCTGGCTCTCCCGGCTCCAGCCTGAGAGCAAGATCAGGGAGTTCAGAGGAGGGCGAGGGGAGAGAAAGATGTGGAGCGAAATTTTCCTAGCAGAAAGCCAGGACAAAGTGGAAGGGCTTACTGTATATTCGGATGCTTTGCGCAGAGCTTTTAATGTGTCTAATCATACCTCATTACTTGCGCTTCTACTGGGAGGCTCTGGCACTTAAGTTGATATTGACGGGTCCGGTAGATTATTTCTCCGTCCTAAATTGAAAGAAGGTTCCCGAATATTCCATAGCTTCGCCAAGTAGTCCATAAAGCCGTGAGGAGTTACGAGCCTGTGCAACGTCGTCTCCCCGGTGGGAATTGGATCCCCAAAGAAGGGCTTCTAATGAGGCTTTTGCGCCAAGATACAATACATGTAGCCGAATACTCAAAAGCAGACCTTTTGCCGATATCGTCTCGACGTATGGCCGGTTTGCAAGAGGCAAGCCTTTGTCGATACAGACCTATGTATAGGACATGTTGTTTGCGATCTGACCGGCGCCATTGTAGTCCTTTTGAAACTCCTGGTCGAGACCGATGACCACCTCCAAGTGCGATCGCGTTAATGGCACCTATTCTTCCACAGTAAGCGTATACGCAGTAGTTTTATGTTCTTGATCTAGACTGAGGATTAGTAAAGCTTTATATATATCGATTTAATAACGAACCTGTCGGCCGTTGACTTCTTTCTTTAATAACCAGTCGAGGTTAGCGGTTATGTATTCCGCTCGGCCCTTGGCTGCGGCTACTTTCTTTAAGAAGCTCTCTTATATCGTCTTCCTCGTAGCTAACCCTAAAGGTCCGTAGTATAAAGCCATTAAGATCCTACTCTAGATTATATTATCGATATCCTTAACGCGGTTAATTATAAGGACTATAATCCCCCGATAGTACTCTAGTATCCGTAAGAATACCGATACGAGAGCGTTATATTAGTTAACGAAAGAGCGTGATTAAATAAATACGTCGGCTTTATCTAAAAGTAGAATAACCTTCTAATAATAAATAAAGCGAAAGATAATCGTTAATTTCTTTTTAAATATCTTTAGGTCCTAACCGAGCTCCCTAGTAAATATCTAAAAATTTAGAATTACTAGATAAAAGAGGAAGGGTTTAATATACGGCGTAAAGCGGCCTTTTAAAATATTTAGATAATTCTTTTATAGTTAAGGTTTTACCTACTCTAGGCGATCTACTAGATATATATATTAATCTAGAGTAGAGGAATCGAGCGCCGAAAGTCTTATTATAAAAATATTATTAAACCTTGGCCTTTACCCTCTATAAAGTTATCGATTATATCGTTTAATACGCGGGATATATAAGCCTTCGTAAAAGTAGTAATAACCTTCTTCTTCGCTAGGGGAATTACGAGATTATCGAACGAAGACGGATTCTAAATAATGACCTTAATATCGTCGACTATAAATTCTATTTTTTATATTAATATAACTTCCGTTCAATATAGCGCTCGAAGGATAAAGATTTATACTAGTATTTATTACTAAAGCTCTAGCTATAAACCGTCTAGTTATAAATTATTAGGTCGTCTTTACTTATAGTTTCTATATTAAATTCGTTACTTTTAATTTTATTTATTTCCGTATCCGACTAAAGGATCTAGAGGCCGTCCGACGAGCTAGATCGGGCTAACTCGTTAATTTATAATCGGGCGTAGTTCGGATTAAATTTACGGAAATATATAATATTAATTATAATACGATTATTTATAAAGACTTCGACGTAATCTCTTTTCTTAAGGTAGAAGGCGTTACCTCGATATTAAACGTAATATTAACTTATTAAGAAGGCGAACTATCGACTAGATTTTACGAAATATTCTCTTATCTTTTTTTAATATTAATAAAATTTAAGGGGATATATTTTTAATTTATCGATTAACTTCGCTCCTTAAAATATTCGGATTTTAAACGCGGTTAAAACTTCGTTAAAGATTTATTCGTTAAAGTCTAAATAGTAGTACTTAATATAAAAGTACGGAATACCGCTAGTTATTATTTTCTATTTACCGGAGTTATACCGGTAATAAACTAGCTTTTCCGCGTCGAGAATAGTTATATATATATTAATATTTGGCTTAAACAGAGCCTAGAGTAAATCGGATATAATCTCGCGATTTTTTAAAAGCGATATTAGACGGGACGTTATCGATACGTAGGCCGAACGGATATAATTTACTAGTAGATTAATATATTTAAACTTCGTATTATAGTAGTTACTTTCTCTAAATTCTACTAAATAGATTTCTAGCTCGGGGACGTAGTAATATAAAAGGGTTTATTTAAACTAGTTCTACTATAAGACTTTATTCTAGTTAGATAAAGAAGATTTATATAATAATTTTATCCTCTTTAAGAGAGAGCCCGCGTACCTCTCGTAATATAAATTTTAATACGTCTCTTAGTATATTTAATTTAATATTAATATAGAATACCTATTTAAAGGTTTATTTATCTAAAATTTCTTAGTATTAATATATTTCTAGAGTCTTATCGGTTTATCTTTTCGAGCGCGAATTATAAATATATACTCGTCTAAATCCGTTACTCTTTCTAGGAGCGTAGCCGACTTTACGATCTTATACTTCGATATAATAACGTCCTAATTTAACGGGAGAGGTTAGTACTATCGCGGCCGTAGAGTAAGGAATATATACTTCGTTTATACGCTTATACTTTATTTTAGAGGCTCGAGCCTTTAGCTTTCCGGCTTTAATATAATTAGAAGGCTTAGATTCAATATCTTTAAATTTTATCGTAGTATCTACCCTCTCTAATACTTAAATTAATTTTATTATACCTTACTTAAAACGGTCTATAGTCCCAACTAATGGGGATCCCTGAACGCGTGTATTGTTCGGAGGCGTACATGGAGAGCTGCCGGGAGGGGTCTCCGGCGGTCGTGGAGAGGTAGATGGCTGGGGAACAACAGCATCGATGGGTGCCATGATCTCTGGGAAAGCAACAATTTTTGTAAAACTTGGGCACAGCAATTAGTCTGGAGGTGACGCGACTGCTTCGGACTTTGCGAGCAAGCGAAGCGCATCATGAAGAGCTCCAAGCAGATCCAACAACGGCTTTATATTTGTCAAGAGCTGAACAGCCCCCCTCCAAACGGTGAAAATAGCCGCGTCAACATTGCTATTGTCATGCATGAGCGCAGTAGACTCTAGACTCATTAAATCGTCTAAACCGGGGTGGGGGAAGTGATCAGGAGACAGAGGTGCAGTAGTAGTAGGTGATAGATGCTCCGTTGGACGGCGCTTCCGTGTTCCTGCAGGTCATACGTTCTCAACACAGAGCTTGCATACTTGCCATCCTTGGTCGTCTTGTTGAACCCCTCAGACATGGTAGTTCAATACAGTGGATTAAGGTGCTGATCAGGGAGTTACCAGGAAAGATGCCGAGCAAAGAAGTGGAGTCGAGATAGAGGCATATTTTTCTTCCGTAACCAAGCGTTACTACGATCGGCATGACCAAGATTATTTTTGCTTGACAACCATACAGGACTTAGCTGCAGCGCTATACTGAATTTAGCTTGCACAATTTTGCAAGCTTGTTTAGGATTAGCTTAAACATACAGAGACGGCTGGAGCTGGGGGCATCTCGAAAACAGCTCCTCAACTATTCTTCCAGTATACTACCAGGATGGACTTTGTACTCGAAGATCCTCAAGGCAATCAAGGGGAATACATCTAATACCTTAAGACCTTGGTGCATGAACTTGTAAAGCATTATTTGTATGATCATGAAAACTGCCAGTTCATCCTATCGGCACGGTTGTCAAGAAGTCAGACAGCGCTGGTCGCAACACAATCAGACCCAGTTTCAGAAACATCAAAACGCCCTCAAAAAAGAGGGTTCGACAACGAGAGTGAATCGACAGAAGGCTTCAGATTTATATCCTGGCAAGCATTAAATCAACCGCCCAAGCCCCGTGACAACGGCACTAAGTCATGGATGCCGTTAGCAAAGAAGCTGGTTAATCTCACCCCTTTGGCCGCAGATTGGTGGAAGGAGGCTGAGTCGTTCAATCTCGAAACTATTATGCAAGGCGGCATGGCCGCCCAGTTCGTTCTAGATGGGAGCACTAAAGATCTGTTAATACCACGGCGAAAAGAGACCCAAGTCTTATACAATTATGACACTGAGGAACGCTGGCTCCTCAACGCAGCGAGAGCTTACGCTGAAACCGCTGCTAATCGAGCCCTCACTGTGGAATGCGTTTTAATGCTTGTTAACTTTCAGAAGTTTATTGTCCTTTGTGTTTGTGCTGTTCTGTCCCAAACGGGAGCTTCCAAACCCGCATTGATCGATATCACGCGGGTCTGCTTTGGGAATGTCAGCGAAGAATATGCTCTTCGCCTGTGGCGGACGGCTGTCTTCTTGAATCAACTTGTTGACGGCCTCGGGTTTCGGGGGTGGGGAAACCGTGCTAGTGAATTGCTACTTATCTGTAAGGCAATATCTGTCTAACTGGTGTGTTGACGTTGACTCTGGTCAGGGAATCGCCCGCCGATATACTATGTGCATTTGGCTTGGGCTCCGTAGGCGGCACTTGAATATCTTACTGCGAATCTAGCTACTAATCTGCACACATAAGGAATCGGCGAACGGGAGGGTTGGACGAGTCTTTTCATCCCAAGTTTGATATATAATGTACTGGGCCAGAAGATAGAGTAAGTTATGCTTCAGTCCCACCACGGTTATAATGGATGGATTTTGATGTAATCAGTATCACTCGAATCAGTTATCACCTCAGCTACCAGCATCCTGATATGCTGGATCCTGCCACTTTTTGCGGTCCGATCAACCCATGGCGATTCTTCCGGCTTCAGTCTTGATAGAGCAAATCCTCTCGATTAAAGATTCAAGTCGATGAAAACACCTAATCCTCCACCAGTTCCCGGTATGAGGATGTCGGCATTGCCGTCTATACAGACGTCCTCTCCACTTGCAAGGTTGACGAAACACCCATTTTCACGACTCAAGGGTTCGAGCGCTATTATTACAACTGTTGAGCGTTCTCTTTTGTTGACGGCGAATCCGTGCAACGATTGCCACTTTATTTTCAACTCTTTGAATCGAAACCCGCAATATGCTTTGACTATGTCCGTCGTCGCATCAGGTGCATTTCTCCCGACTGTATTTGCTGCACGGTGAATGTTCCCGGGTATCTCGTCACAGAGTAAGTATTGTAATCGGTGAGAATTCTTGCATTACCCACTTGGGTCCAGTAATCCACCACCATTTTGACGGCATCGTTAGTTTTCTCTCCCCCCAGCTTCTCGTACACAAAAGGTACTGGGTCAAATTTGTCATAATCGGGATGACGTGGTGCCGAGGTAAGTACACGCGTAGCGGACTCAATAATGGACTGGTCGCTACCCCGGCCTAATGACAACGACAGTCTTCGTTCTTGATCTTCAATCTGATTTACCGTAGAGTCAACGCCGGCTCTTGAATCAGTCATTCTTGGAAAGCGTGGAGGAGTGTAGGGGAGAGAGACATTCATGCTTGCGGATGACATGTCAAGTAAAAGTGATCTTACCTCAGCAAGCGGCTTACCACTTGTGGTTAGCGCACCTCGATAGCCGCCTATTCTCGGCTAAGGCAAAGTGGTTGAGAGGATTTATGTCACATGACGCTAGAGCCCACTCCGCTGGCCTTTAATCCCGAGCTTTTTTCCCTATATTGCCCTACACTTCCTTTGTTTTGCGCACTCACCCAGAACTTTACCCACTTTCAAAAGCCTACGACGTATCGAACCATGCTCGACAGGAGCTTTCCCACTCCCGGCCAATACAACAACATCAAACACTTCGATGTCCAAGTGTACGAAATTCCCCCAGCATTATTGCGTGGAATCGGGGAAATTTTGGTTAAATACCAAATGCACTTTGACTTTGGCGCATTTCTCCTCCACCGCCACAGTGAGCTCCGTGGGGGTAGCGTTATGGTGCAAACGAATCCCGACCCTGAAACCGAGATCTGCAAGATGGAGCTACTTGATAATAAGTGTTCGCGCCCGTCTCTCAGTCCTTGCTCATTCTACATGAACGCTGCTCGCCACTTTAAGGCGTTCGAGTACAAGGAAGGACCTGACATGGCTGTACCAGGGGAAGAATTCTTGGAAGAGCTTGGGTTGTTTTTACATGTTCATCAACTGGGAGGCGTTATTGGTGTATCAAGGTTACCACCAGGTGAAGAGCAGTGGATAGAAACGGTGCTCGCAGATGGACAAGGCACAATTGCAAGGCGTATTCCGCGCGATCAGGCCTCACCAGGCGTTATCACGGAGTGGGCTTTCTTTATCCAAGACGGTGCGCTTGGATGGAAAGGAGCGCGAAAGTGCGACCCGCCACCAGAAGGTGGAGGCCATGTGAGAAGTTGATGCTGCATCTTTACACAGAACTACGGTGGAGACACATGTCTTGATCAGCTGCAGAGCTCGAAGAGCACCGACAGCTTTACTCTGAGATAAAGAGAATACTCGAAGAAGCAAGGGATAAAGTCAAGGCGAAGACCATGGATGGCGCTGGACTATGATGGTTGGAACATCAATTGAATTCAGTGGACCTTTTTTGGGGCACCGTTCGTGATGATGATTGTCGCGTAGGTGTATCTGATGGGTAGTAGAAGTGATCGCGTTTAATGTCTCGCGAGGACCGTGCGAGGTTGGGGACGCTCTTTCGACAGGGAGCATCCCACAGCGAGAGTGGCTATTGCCTAGAGAATGTGAGCAGAGGTGCAGACGTCCTTGCGCGAAAAGGCTCTTCTCCGACTCACATTGATGGTTGTGAGTTGTCTAAGAGAAGCGACGGCGGTAATTTGCAAAGCCGAAGGAGGTGGAGTTGAGGTTCGGAATGTTGAGGGATTATGCTGTCCTTTGATATTATATGCCGCAGGCGACAAACGAAATGATGTAGAAATAAAGGTGCGCGGCCAAATGACCTCGAGCATTGACCGAGGCTTTGCAGTGCGTAATTATGTGGACCGCTTCTAAGTTATCATTTCGACGTTCTCAGGCCGAATCTCGAAAGACCCTACTTCGATTCCACAAAGATGTCTACCCTGTAGTCAAGCATTTTTCTTACTATCGGCTTTGAAATGAGAGAGAAAGCTGGCCAAGTACGCTTGAACTTCATATCAGCCTGTTGGCATCAAATGTTGAGAGTTAATTTCCTTCGAATTCTTCAGCATACTCCACTCTGTTGAGTCGATCAACAAAATGGCGCAGACCGATTTCGCGGCTTGGGTGACATCTATGCCTTTAATCTCTCCTCCCGACTGCAATGCCCTCGCTCAGCCCTCTCTCTCGTTCTTTTCCCTCGTCAATTCTTCTCTCAAGTCTTTCGATCTCCTGTTCTGCGTCCCCGCGTACCGTACGTAGGTACTGGGTCTAAGCATTAAATAATCCCCTGAAACTACCTAAAATCGTAAGGCCTTCGGCTTCTAGTACTTTATTACTACTACCCCGTAACCCGCTGATTCCTTAGCTTTTTAAATACTCGATCGGTTATTTAGGTAAATAAAGTGGTCGGCGTAACTTTTTACGAGCCAGCTATATTTAATTAATTATTAACCTCCTCTAATATTTATACGGACCTAGTATTTAATTACTAAGAATTCTATAGGCCTGATTATAAGAAAGAAGTTAACTATAAGAGGTCGAAATTAATATCGGACGGTAAATTATCGATAGCCGAGTAGATTCTCTTATATTAAATCGGTATCTATATACCGTAGACGTTTTTTATAAATTTATATATAGTTTATTTCTCTTTACTATCTCTTATAGTAAAGTCGAATTTATTAATAAGGTAACGATAGAAGGTAGTTTTATCTTCTTTAATAATAAGGTAATAACCGTAGATTCTTACCGAGTTATAATCGTGCGAGATCGAAAAGGCGAGTACCTCCTAATAAAGCTCTTTCTCCCGCTTTATTATTTTAAATAATTTTATAATCCCTTTCACGGTAATAGTTATATTATACGCGTTTTATCGGTTAGTAATATCTAGTACTACGGCGCCGTACTTTACCTTATAAGTTAAGAACGGAAAGAATATTCGCGTTATAACTATAAAATAGGTGGTAATTTTAGATCTAATCTCGCCTAGGAAAGATTCGAGCTTTTTTAATTATTACTCTAAAAAAGTAAATCGCTTAAAACTAACGGAGTAGTCGGGTTATAGACGAGTACTATAAAAAGAGATTACACTATTCTAGCCTTCGTTAACACTTTCGTATAAATGATTAAGATACGTAGCGCTATATTTGGCCAATATCTAGGCGGAAGGAATAACTAGCAAACCGATATCCCGAATAACTATAACCTCGTTCCTGTCCTATATATCCCGGCAAGTTCTCTTGAATAGGTCATCGCGAAATAATGAGTCCTAGTGAACAACCTATTCCGTCTTTAATAAGTTCTGGCAGAGGTCCTTAAGATTCTTTAAGATATCGTCATCGTTAAATTCGCGCATATAGCTGCCTTTATTTTCAAGTGTAATTGTATAATCCGGATTCCTGTATTAAGCGCTTTTGACTTCCCGCGGTAACTAATCGCTGGGTATGTGAAGGTTGGATTCCGAATTCTTACGGCGAAGCGGAGATAAGGACCTCTTCCTCGTAAATAGATGATGTAAATAATGAAAACCGTGTATTAATTTAAATGGCTCTTTTAAGTAATACTCTTTTAAGTAGTCTTTATAATCGAAATCTTTTAGAGATTTACCCCTTTCGAAGTCGTCCCTAACCTGGCTATCTTGTTCGAAGTACTCTTTACGCTATCTACCGTTCTAAATCTAATACTGAAGAGGGTTAGTACTGCTCTCGCTGGTGTTATTTACCGCCTCTAGATATAGCTTTCCTTCAGTAGTGGAGCTTGAGGGTAAGGTTCGCCGTCGCTTCGAAGGAGGCTAGTCTCGGTCTCGAGAAAAATATCCAGCTTCTTACTCTCGTTTCCGTTTCCGCTTCCGTAGAGCTTCCGAAGTTCTATGGAAGATCTATGGACGCTTTAGTGCCTCGATCAGGTCAACAGTACGATAGGGCATCAGGAGCTCAGGAGGCACATACTCTTCTGCTCTTAGGGATATTGCTTGTCGGAGGGGACGGAGGTGCCTGTGCTCTCCGAATAAGATCGCTTTTAGATATGGAGTGCTTGCGTTATTATTGTATTGCTTGTAGGCGTGCGCTTTTACGCGCGGCTTGTTGCTTTTTGATACCTCTGGGTTGCTTGCCTAATGACAGTCAGCTCAAACACGCAGTGTGGATACTGAGTACTCCACCTTGATCCTTTAGTACTGGCGGTTGCCGCCTTCTCGTCTTAATGTTTGACGTTGCTTGACCGCGTGCCATAGTGACTGGAATGAAGGGCAGGAGATATCTTCATATAAGCGCTGGCTCTGGTGTGAGGGGAGTTGGGAAGAAGATGGTGTGGCCAACGGGCGCGAAAGCCTTGGCAAGATCCATGGTGTCTAAATTAGCGCCCTTCGTGACCCCGCGGCAAGCTCATTGGGCAAGCAGAGTATGCGTCATGGTTGAGAAGATCTTCACTCCCGCATTTATTGACTTGGAAAGAGCCGATTTCCATTGACAAAGCTGCCGAAGCAGATATCAAAGTACTAAAGATCTTCTGGACTTATCAATCACAGAGTTGCGGCTTAAGCATGGCGAAAACCCACATCTTACCGTCCAAATCAAGCTGGCCGCAAGAATCTTGGTTCTCCACTCACACCGGATACAAAACACCAGGGGATCGGAGGCGGAGTACACGCGGCCATGAGAAAACCGGATCGTCTGCAGCACGATCGACTGGCCGACAGCTGAGGCACAGAAGAGTTCGCGGACAGATTGACACAGATGCTCAAGTGTCAGGGACACAATTGAACATTGATACGCAAGGTGGGTGTATTAAGAGAATGTTTCGCGCTGTTCTATGTCACTAAGAAATGGAGATGATACGAAGATTGCAGATTTAATGCCCAGTACGGCAAAAGACCAAGACCAGGCTCCACAGCAAGGACGACGGAAACGCAAAGCCAACGGGAGGCGAAGAAAAGACCGACGGGCACATTTGCATCGACCGCTTGAAGGACACGCACAAGCCTTCAGAGAGACCGGGCTTCCTTCGAAGGACTGTTGGTCCTTCTCCAATTCACACAAGGCGAGAAGGATTGCACAGTCAGAAGCGGAATCAGATGAGAGCAAATTGATCATGTTGGACTTGCGCAAGAGCAAGCATTGAACTGGCTGTCGTGCCGTATGTGCTGAGCTAGGAAATCGAACCTGAATATTATACCCATCTCAAGCGCTGGGGGTTTGGGGATTTTTAGAAACTATAGGTAACCGTTTAAGATCTCAAAAAAATCAAGACCATACTTAATCTCCCTTTCGACGATTCCTTTTAGCAAGTACCTCCAGAAGGTCAACTGCAAAATCTTCAACATCGCGAGCGGCTTCGTGAAGAGATTTTATGAAAGCCGGTAGTTGTAAATACAATCTGCCTTGCTTCGTGGGCTCAAGTGGTGTACATCTCTTGAATCCAAGAGACGGACTCTCCTGGTGGCTTTGCGGATTGTAGTTGAGACCTGAGCAATCCAAGAGCAAGTGTTCCTAGACCCAAAAAAGGTCGCCAATGTATCGCAGGATCTAAGATGGATACGATGGTGGCACCCGAACAGGATCAGGGGACTGTTCTGGTCACCGGATGACTTATGTTTCACTAATTTGGCAAGGATGAGGAACCCTGTTTTAGAAACTAATAAGGAAGCAGTGCCCAGCATCAGCCGCAAGGAGCCTTCAAAGACAATGGAGACCGGAAAGGTCTTCCAAGGGAGTCCATATAGGTCCTGAGATATGGGACAGCTCTAGCTGACAAATGACGTTTCATGCGAATATGCTATTCGTGCGGGAGGCTCTTAAGTGCAAAGTCGGTCAGTAGTACGAGACGTCTCTCATCACTACGTGGGATCTGAAGTCCTAACGCTTATCCCAGCTTTTTGCTTGCCCACTTGTACCAATTCTTCGGCGTGCTCCTCGGATGCTCCCAATACGGCCATATGGGCTTTCCGGCCTACGGAGGCGAGGCCAGCATGTATGAAGTCCACAAGTCAGTACCTACCCCGACCCTGCACTCCTCTTTCCCCAAGACCCCAAGGCTGAACCCTCTTTCTAAGATTTATGGCTCTCGACCCTTACCAAATGGGCTACTTCATCCAACAGGTCGGCCTGGCCGCTACTTCCTTCGGAGTCACCACTGAAGACGCCACCGCCGCCGGCATGGCTCTCACCAAGCTCTTCGACTACCGCTGCAGTCCCCCCACCACGGTTGTCAAGGCCCAAGGTCCGCAATTGCAGTCTATGTGCGATGACCCGTCCTGCCCTCTTGATCCCATGTCCCAGTGCGGCCTCGAGGACAACAATGGGACTGCCCTCATGCCCACGAACGTGACGATGAACTCGACGAGCTCGATGATGCCCTCTGCCTCCGCGCCAGCCGGGTCAGTCACGCCGATAGCTTTCAAAGGTGATGCGGCTCAGATAGGCGCCACGACTTTCGCGGTCTTGGGTGCTGGGTTGGCCTACCTTCTATTATAAGCTGCATCACAATTGGGGAGGGAAGCAGAGACTCGAGACGAGCGATTCATCCCACGTCTAGGAGATACGTAATGGGACCTTGCATGGAGATCGCAAATCGCTCTTGTCTTACTGATTGATTGAGTTCTTGTTCCTTCGAATGTAGTGCTGGTGGCCCGTGATTGGCTGAAACCCAACACCTGGAAAATATCTCCACCCACTAAACACCGGGTTCTTTCGTATCTACTCTAATTATCTATCAATTCATCAGGAACGCTGTTCAGTCACAGGGAACATGTCTATATATAACGCTGTAAGTCTTCTTGCAGCGGGCAGGTCCAAGGAGTCTTCTGATAGCATACCTGCATCATCCACCAAGTCTTAAGATTTTGCCATCCATCCAGGCAAACCTCTGAGCTAGTACCGCGATGAGTCCTGGGATCGTGCTGAGAAAATACGTCTCGGACCGAACGTAGTAATTACAAGCTTCTTGCTGTCGCATCGTATGAACCCGTGCGACGGCCGCTGTCCAACCAAGGCGATTTCCGTCCTAGGTGAGTTTTACGCGCGGAGAATCGCGTCCATGAGAGACGGCAGAGTCAGGCTCGCTCCGCCATAATAAACGCTCATCGTCTTCAAGGACCACATGAACTACGATGTTTTAATCTTCAATATTGCTGTCTTCATCGCGGCACTCTTCCTCCTGGACTATGGCGCGGATAAATTCATTGACCACAGTGCAATCGTGGCATCGCGCCTTGGCGTCTCCCCAACACTTCTCGCGTTACTGACGGCAGGTGCAGAATGGGAAGAGGTACGTGAGCCACCGCACTGGCATTCCGTCAACTACTTACTGCGTATCAGCTCGCGGTAGTAATCGCAGCCGTTACACAAAAGGAGTCTCCGCTGGCCCTGATCCATCATCTCTAATATCCTCTATATGTAGACACCGTTCAGAAGGATTAAGGGTCTAGTAGAACCTTCTAGAATCTTTGATATGCTGACCTCAAGGGTCTGCTAGTCCGTAACAGGAAAGAAAAAAATCCGATGGATTAAATTGAATTCCTTTAGATGCATTCCAGTCCAAGGGATGGAAGCCTTGAGCTCTAGTAAAAGTTGCAATAAGAAGACCCGCATATAAATTATACCGCATATAAATTATACCGCATATAAATTATACCGGAAAGTTCCTGATACAAGTATATTGTTGAGCATAGCCAATTTGCCTCAGTCCCTCAGATGTGCCAAGCTCTGCTAAGCCCCTTCGGGTTAGCTTCCGCTCGCTAAGCCCCTTCGGGTTAGCGCCTTCTGTTTACTACGGAACCTCTAGGTAGCACGTTTAAGCGTAAAATCCGAATATTACGTCTAGTTCGCCTTATTTTAATTATCGATTATTAAAATACCCGTATTATTCTACTTTTAGACTAATACCGTAATTTTAGCGATAAAATCTAAATTTATTATATATTAATATAGTCGTATATAAAAATATTATAATTAATAATTACTTTAATATTAATAGAATTTAAATTATAAACGACTATTTATAGACTTTTTTATTATTATTTATAAAATTATAATATTAACGTAATAAAAATCCTATTAAAAGTATTTATTAATTAATTAATTATCGTTATTTATTAAATATTAAAGAGTATATATTTATTATTAAAGATTAAAAACTATTCTTTACCTAGCCCCCCCGATAAAGTATAACGTATTTAAACTCTAAAATTTTATAAAGATCGCGTTTTTATTATCCCCGTTATTATTTATTACCCCGTCTTCTCTCTTTTTCTCTTCCGTCGGTTTATCCTAGTTTATATCGAGGCCGATTATTTTTATATCCGTTTTAGATTTTACTTTAATATCTAATATATCTTTATTATTAAGAATTATATTATTAATTTTAATATAATTATAAAGTTTCGCCGGCTCGAGCTCCTTTCTATATTAAAGACTCTTTTAAATTATATAATAATATAAATTATATAAAGCCTCTCTATAATAATAACTATTTAAATAAAATAAATTCTTTATATTAAAAGTTAAAGATCGTAGTTAAATTATTCGTACTAGACGTTTATTCTTTTATTTAAAAAAGTTTATTAAATTCGTTATTAGGGCTCCGTAAACTCTATCTTTTATATCGAATCCTATATTTCGTTACTCCGCTCGAGTATTTATTATAATAGGAAGACGATTAAGACTATTATTTATCGTTAAATAAACTTTAATATAACGGAAATAATAATTAAAATAGAACTATATATTTATAAATCCGGGATCTTTATTATATTTATTATTAATCGAGTAATCGGGATAGCCTAAGCGCTAGACGTTATATTTAAAAAGAATACTCGTTATATTCTTACAAATAACTTTATTAATACCGAGTACTAAGGTAATATATAGTTAATCCGCTATATAAATAACCCCCCCGAGTATTTCGGGGTCTCCGATCGGGATATCGTAATCTTTACTTATATTATACTTTACTAGTTTACGAAAGCCTTCTTTAAATATTAACCTCTCGTCCTTTATTAAATAAGAGATAATTTCTTCGGCGTAAATAAAATAATACCCGTAAATCTAGTTATAAATCTCTTTTAAAAGTGTTTCGAATATTATTATAATATAGTAATAATCCGATAAGTTTTAAATATAAGATAAATTAGTTAATATATATATTATATTATAATAAATATTAGGAAGAGAGGGTATTAACGATTTAAATAATAATTCCGATATTATAAATTAATAATCGAAAGGGGATTAATAATCGAAAGAGGATTAATAATCGAAAGGGGATTAAAGATCGAAAGGGATTATTTAAAATTTTATTAAAACTAAACTTTAATCTAGGAAATAATTTTAAAAGTTTAAAAATTTTAGGCGGGGGGCTAGCCTTCTAATATTAAACTCTTAAGGATAATTAATAATAAATATATCTTAAGGTCGAGCCTAAGGTTATTTAAATCTAAAGATTTAATTATTTAAAATTAAAACTTTAGTTATTTAATATTAAAGTTTCGGATTTATTATTATTATAATCGTGGCCTTATCGTTATTATATATAAACTTTTATTATTATTATTATTTAGAAGTCTAGGACGTTAGTATTAATATACTCGTAATTATAGAAAATAAAATTAATATATTTATAGTCTTAAACTTTAGTAGTAAATTCGAAATTTCAGTTTTATTATAATTATTCGTAGGTTTAGTATTATTATTTAGAGGATTATTATAAACGACGCGGTAAAACTACGCCGCGCGGATTTATTAACTTTCTAACCGTTATTAAAGATTATCGTAATTATATTTAAAAATACTTTATTAGATTACTATTATTACTTTATTAATCTCGGTTTATATAATATTATTCGCGATTAAAGAGGAGGGTTCCTAGGCGGCCCCCTTTATAAATAATAATAACTTAATATATAATAGTAGAGTTAGGAAAATCGGGTCTTTAAGGTATCTAGGTACGAACTAAATATATATTTTATAAAATCGTTTTTATACTAGTTTTTAATAACGGATCTTCTCCTTAACCAGATATTTAAGGTATAAATTAATATTAAGTATCTTTTATTCATTTAATATATATAGGCCCTTCGTTTATATATAGTATTATTCTTCCTCCCCCGCTATTAATATATTCCCGTCGATATTTATATCCTCTACCGTTTTCTATTATTTAGTAGTATAATTAAGAGGGTATTTTAAACCACGTATTATTCCGGCTAAATCGAATTCGTTTAATTAATTTATAAAGATTCTAGCCGGGTACTAGTTAATTATAAATAAAATAATTTAATTATTTAAATAAATACTAGATTTAGGGATCTAGTCGACTCTTAAGATTCTTAAATTTATAAATAAAGTAAAGTAGTTATAAGCTACGAAAGTTATATATAAATATTCGGCGGGTCTATTAATATTCTTTCTAATTAAATTATAAAGATCGTAATAAATAATATTATATATCGTTATTCTTTAGGTTAGAGGTTTAACGGTTTTAATATCGTACTTTTTCTTTATAAATTTACTAAAGTCCTCGTCTTTTTTAATTTTAAAGTTTATTCTTTTTTTTCTTTATTTTATAAACGTTCCTTTAATAGACCTTATAACTTTATTCTTTCTAAATTTAATAAGTATTTTTTATTTATATTTAATAAATATCTCCTTATTATTAAGTTAGTCCTTTATATTTTTATAATTATAATTAACGTCGTTATTAATTAATATAGTGTTATTATTAATTAATATACTGTTATTATCGCTTTTATTTATCTTTTCCTTCTTTTTTTTATTACGAGTCGATTATTCTTTCTTAACTTTTTAAGCTTTAAATACCGCCGGTTTAATTTTCGGGATTAACGCGTTATTTTTATTTAATTTACGTTTTATACCTAGCTTCGGGGTAGGTCTTTTATATTTCGATTTAATATTATTATCTTCGAAGGCTAGTTTATAATCCTCCGTAAAATAATTCTAATTATAATATTAATATAATAGATAATAAAGATTAACGAGTAAGATTTATTAAAATTCTATCTTTAAATATCTCGCTTAAGGTTATTTTTATATTTATATTATCGAAGGACGGTTTATTTAATAGATCCTCTTTATTATTACTATCGTTAGAGTAAATTATATTATTTAAAAAATCGTTAATCTCCGTGATTAATATTAAATATTTATTTAAACTTTACTTCCTAGCTAAAAATATTTAAATTTTAAAATAATCTTCTAGAGTAATAACTTCGTATATTAATTAATATTAAATATTTATTTGAGCTTTACCTCCTAGTCAAAACTATTTAAATTTTAAAATAATCTTCTAAAGTACTAACTTCGTATATTAATTAATATTAAATATTTATTTAAACTTTACCTCCTAGCCAAAAATATTTAAATTTTAAAATAATCTTCTAGAGTATTAACTTCGTATATTAATTAATATTAAATATTTATTTGAATTTTATCTCCTAGCCAAAAATATTTAAATTTCAAAATAATCTTCTAGAGTAATAACTTCGTATATTAAGATTTAATACGTAAAACTTACTAACGATTATTATTATTAATATTATTATTAATATTTACCGTATTAACCCTATTATTATTATCGTCGGTAATATAATAATTTACTTTATTTATTAATTTTATTTAAATCTTTATTATTTTTATTCGTTAAAGCTCCTTACCTCTCTTTATTTTTTATTAATTTATTATTTAATTATTTATTATATTATCCTCGTTAGTATTTTATAAAGATTCTCCTTCCTTAATAATTATTAAAGCCTCGATCCTCGCGTTTATAATTAAAGCGACGAATAAATCACTAGTAGATATACGTTAGAAAACTAACGAAACGATATATTAAACCGGAGAATTAAAGGTATAAATCGATCTAATCTAGAATATATTAAAAAAGTTCGTTAATAATACGGAGATTATTAACGAGATTATTACCGAGGTATAGAGTATATTAATAGACGATAGACTTTAAATAATAAAATTCGTAAATAAATAAAAAGCGTATAAAGCGCTAGACTCGACGATTTTATAAAATATACGAAAATAAGCGATAATTAATCGTAGACGAAAAGAGAAATATATTAAAGGTATACGAAATATATAAAGGACCGTAGTATAAAATTAATAATTCGATATTATAAAGAAAAATCACCTCGACTATATAAATTAAATCGCTAAAAAATTTATTTATAACGATATTTATTTTATAATTACTTAGTTAACGGTTAACTACTTAAAACGGAATAATTATAAACGAGAATCTACGCGTAAAAGTATCCCGAAAGACTAGTAGACGTTAAGTAATTTAAATAAAACTAATATTTATACTCTTTTAATTAAGTCGGGTTTAACGGATAAATAATTAATAAGATTAGAGATTAATTAAAAGTATTTAATAAAGTTAAAAATAAATAATAACGAGGGACCTTTATTATAAGGAAAACGTAGAAGATATAACTATTAAATCGTTAATAATAAGGAGACTAAACCCGAGTCGGTAAATTATAAAATTAATAATAACGATTTAAACGGTACCTCGGAGAATAAAAATATAATATCTTTAAACGGTAACTTTAATAAAGACGATAATAACGACGACGATAATAACGATAAAGATTAAGAAATAAATAATCGGGTTAAGTATTTCGGTTATAATTATATAGGCCTATTGGTTAATTCCCTTAAATAAATAGTAAAGAAAAATTTAAAAACTATTAATATAAATAATAAGGCTAGTTAAATCGGTACCCTCCGAGTATTTATAAAAACTAGGTCCGATTTACGATATATTTATTATATATACTTATATATTATAGCTAGATATTTCGGCCTATAAACTAAATTATTAAATAAAGAGAGTATCCGCTTATAATTAATTAAATACTGGCGTTATCGAAGTAATATAAATACTTTTAAGATTAACGTAGTTATTAAGAATTAATAACGGATAATAACCCGATTATAAATAAACGATAATAAATATAGGGTCTATAAATACCGAATAATTAAAGCGAGTATTAAAATATTCCTAATTAATTAAATATCGCGGTTTATCGTTTATAAAATAGGAGGGCTAGAAGTATAAAATACCTAGAAAGAGACGGGTAATATTATTATTAAAGGTATATTCAATTAGTTATAAATAAAAGTAAGTTTAGAGGGTAACTCCGAGGTTAAAATTAAAAATATTATAACGGAGGAGTTCGATATATATTTTTATTATTAAATAAAGCGGAATAAATAACCTAATAAAAGATAACTACGGATAATATTTTATTTATTAATATAATAAATTATCCGGTAAAATTCGATATACTAGGCTTTATATATATATCTATAATTTAATTATAATTACCGACTAGTTTTATATCTTTATTATACTAAATATACTCGGCCTAAAGACTCGACTTTTTTTTAATATATCGATATAAACGTATTTAAATATCTCGCTTATAGGTATAAAATTAATATTATATAAAAATTAATATCTCTTAACGACGAGACTATTAATAATTATACGGAGATTATTCTAGGTTTTTATAAGAATATAGCCGAATAATAAAAGAGGGTAAAGGGGCGGGGAAAGGTAATAAATAACTATATATATAAAATAAATAAAATCTAGAAACTAGTAGATATAGTTAATTATAATTAGTTCGTTCCGGTACTATATACGCGTAGAGACGTAAAGATTACTCGGCCTAAAATATTATATAATTTAATATTAAACCGCCTAAATACTACCCTCCGAAGAATTATCCTTTTATAGTTCGTAGAGGTAAAGGAAGATAACGAGACCCTAAATAATAAAGAATTCGATAAATAATTAAACCTCGCCCTTATTTATTTAAAGTAAACGGCGGTAAATTTTACGTTATTAAAATTACCGAATAAATTTAATTTAATCTCTTATCGATTTCCGGTTAATACCTAACTCGTTCTAATATTACCCGTTAATTAAATATTAATATATAAAGTAATTTAGGAGGACCTAGTCGTCTAAAGTTATATTAATTTATTATTAAGAATTAACCGAGTATATATATAAAAAGTTATCTAAAGATATTATTTAAAAATATTAAAATTATTTAAAGTAATATAAGGTAGGGTAAAGTAAACGGAGAAAAGATTTTATAATAAAAATAGTTTTTTTTAATAAATAAATAATAAAATTAAAGGGCGCTAGTATTAAATTATATAGATAGTATAGGATATTATTAGTTATAAGGTAAAACCGCGCGGCGCGGTTTTATTTAACTCCGTTATTTTAATTTTAATTATAATAATCCTATACTAACTATTAATATTAATTTTTAATATTAATAATCCGCGTTATAAATTATATTAAAATAGAAGTTATATTATTATTTATTAATTTATTATCTAGCCCTTTAATATCGCCTCCCCGTTTATCTCCGTTATATATAAAGACTGTAAATCGCCCGTTTAAATAAACGCGCCGTACCTTTACCCTAAACCTCCGCTCTTATATAGTTTTAAATAGGTTAGTTTTTACCTCTTTCTTTTTAAATTTTTCCTCCGTCTTTACTTTTACCTCTACCGGTAGTAATAATTTATCGGAAGAGATAATAACGGGTAATAAAAAATATCGTCGACGGTAGACAGAGGGCGAAAAGATTACTAGTATATTAATAATAATAACCGATATATAATAGGATATAAAAAGATTTTTAAGAGCGCTCTATAAACTATATAAAGTTTATACTTTCTAATAAAGTTATATTTCATGAAGTAGTAATAATTAATTAATTCTCGTTCGCTGAGAGCGAATTATTAATATAGGTAGGCTTCGGCGCTAAGGAACTAACTATAAATAAATAGGTCGGTATAATCGTATTAATTACTATTTTATAAATAAAGTTATCGCCCCGATAATATAAACTTATAACGGTTCTACAAGTAGATTAAATATTTAAAGTATAATAAAAGTAATTCCGTTAAGCCTAACGTAATAATAAAGAGTATTTCTATTAAACCGAAAGCGTTATAATAGATTATTTCTATAAAGCCGAAAGGCTAGTAGGATATCCTAGCGAATTAATTATAAATTTATTTAAAGTCGTTTATTAGTCCTAAAGTATATTGTAGTTATTTAATAGATATTTATTTATTATCTTTAAATTTATATCCCTTCTATCGAATAAAGTATTACGTAGTTATATTCTTTACTTTTCCGAACCGGCGCTAACGCTTTCGTAGTAATTTATCTACCTCCTATTCATCCTCGTTATCGACGACGATAGGTAGTGGAATAACGGACTCTCTTTTATACGAATCTAGACCCGGTGCCGGTTTAAAGTAAATAACCGAAATTACGTCGTAGATAACTATAGTAGTCGGAAGTTTTAAACGATACGCTAGTTTATTTATATATTCTACGATTTAAAAAGAGCCGATAAATTATTAATTAGTCTTTTTAAATAGGATACCCGTTATTTAATAACCGCGGTAAAACCGTAGGTATACTATATTACTAACTTTAAAGAATATAAATTTATAGTTAATATCGTACTACTCTTTTATACACAGCGATATAAATACGATAGTATTTTACGTATTTATATACTTAGGTCGATAAACTACTAGAAAAGTATTTATACTAAAGTAATTAAACTCGTAAAAGGCTCCTATAATATTACCGTACTATATTTCTATAATAGGAAGTTTAATATTAATGTTTACTTTAGTAATAAGAAATTCGGCGTCGCGGAAGACTTCGGCGTAAACGTCTACTATATTAAAATCAAATATATTAAAATAACTAATATATAGTAGGTTTAGTGGCTCCTTAATTTTAAATTTATATAATACCTTTATAGGGGCTAGACGCGTACTACTATATTTAATTAAATTATTTAATATTATAGATAATTATAATAAAACCTTCGGCTAAATAGAAATATCGACGGTAAATAGGAAATAACGTAGAGTAATTTCGACGACTTTATTTAATTTTTCCAACTGCCCGTTAGTTTATAGGTAATACGTAATTAAATAGAGTATATCTACTTTAAGTTTAATTATAATCTTCTTCTATAATTGGCCGATAAACCGGCGGTCTCGATTATTAATAATAATAAAAGATAGACCCTAGCCGAGTAATATTAATTTATTTAATAACCGAGTTATTTATTAAAAATTACTTTAAGTTACCTCGCCGGCGATAAATATTACAGCCTTATTAAATTTATATATAACGGATATTACGTAGTCTTCGCCGGTAGAAACCTTTAGTAACCCGAGGATAAAATCGATAATAATAATCTCGAAAGATTTAGATAGTAAGTAGATCGGTTATAAAGATTTATATAATTAATATTTTAATATTTAATATAGTTAGTAGTAAAAGTAGTACCGAAGGTATTTATAAAACTTAATCGATATATTAAATATATAGATATTTTTTATAAGTTTCTTATACGTCCTAGTATAACCGGGGTACCCTATATTATTATAAATTTTCTAAAAAACTTTATATTTAAGAGTAGTCGGTAAATATAAATATAATCCGTATTTAACGTTATCGAAGTAGAGTAGGTCGTCGATAAATTTATAAAGAAACTTCGCTGCGTTACTTTCTTTTTCTAAAGTAGTATTTTTTTCGACGGTATTAATAATTCTAGCCTAATATAGTTCTATATAAATATTACGAATCCTTATTTTAAATTCGTCGCTTATTATAATAATACTAACTAAAAAAACTAAGAGCGCGTTAAGAATTAATTCGTTTATTTTAGGACGATATAATCGACTAGCGAGACGAGATAAAATATTTAATATAATATTCGTTTTACCTAGTTTATATTTAACTTTAAAATTAAAATATTATAAATACTCTAAAGCTCGGATAAAACGTAGATTTAACTTTTCTATAAATATAGTATTTATAGATATTTACCTCATAATCCCTATTATAGAAATATAGTCGGTATAGATAATTATAGTACTAATTAATACTTCGATAATATAGCGGACTTTCTTAACTACCTATATAATACCGGTTATTTCTAGTTCGGTAGGCTAGTACCTAGTTTTAACCGAAGTTAATTATCTCGATAAAAAGAGGATAAACTAGAGCGATTTCTACTTCGGTACTACCGTAGTATCGACGACGTTATTTTTAATATAGTATATATATATACCGAAGCCTTATTCCTTACTAGTATCCAAGTTAATAAATAGCGGCCGTTTTAGGTCGGCGTAGTATAATATTATAAAACTAACGAAGAACTCTTATAAGTATTTATATATATTAAATTCCGAAGGAGTAGGTATATTAATTAATAATTTACCCGTCGTAGATTTATAAATATTCCCCTAAATACCTTTTCTATCTAGTTTATAATTCTAGTTTAGTAGCGTCTTCCGATCTTAAAGAGGCTTTACGATAATAATATAATATAATATATATTATTTTAAGTAACCCGTTATACCTAGGTATTATTCTAAAACTTATAAATTCCTTGAAAATTTAAGATTCTTTATAATAGTAAATTTATCTTCTACCGTAGTAAAATTTAATATATCGATATATTATTTAAATAACTGCGCTAATAGGTATCCTAGGAATAACTTTTTAATAGAAAAGTAAATATTTATTTCGGATAAGGCCTAGAATATTTGGGTAAAATATTCGACGTATTCGGATAAAGAGGTAGAAAAAATAACGATATCGTCGATATATACGCGGTAGAATCTTCGATAGGGTCGTAGGATACGGTCTATTATATATTAAATATAAACGGGCGAGTTCCGGTATCTTATAATAAAAACGTTAAAGATTTCCTACCCCCTATAGGTAGTTATTATAAAACGATAACAATAATATCGTTTTACCTACTATTAATAGAAGAAAGCGGTAGCGTCGATAATCGAAATATATATAATATATATAAATAGTACTAGGATCTTAATTTAAATAAATATTAAATAAATATTAAATATTATAATTTTATTTAGTACCTTAATATCGATTATTATATATTCTTTAAAACCTAAGTTTATCTCTTTCTAGACGACGAAATAAAGGAAAGAAAATAAAGTTATTATAATAATTTACTCTATACGACCCTACTTTTATAATATATTAAACGCTTCGTTAATTACGTCCTTATCTCGTTTTCCTAGCGGATATATACGAGTTTAGCCTACTTTATAGATCTCTTTTTAATTATCGACGAGTAGAATATCTATTTATTTTAATTCTAGGATATTTATAATATTCCTAGTATCTTTCTATAAATCTAGAAACGAATCGATAATATTAATAATATAACTAGTAGAAGTTTCGTCCTTATAGATTATAATATTAGAAGGGTAGAGGGTCTCTAGATTTTATAAATTCGGTATTACCGAAGGTTTCCGTAAAACTTATATTAAAGTCTCTAATAAAGATAAATTCGGTTATATCGAAATATCTAGAGTAGTAATATTCGGAGTAATAAAAATCGATGCGTTTAGGGATATATTAGAACTAGTAGTAGTATTAAAAATTATTAGAAATACTAGGCCGGCCTTAAAGTACGATTTAATAGAAAATTTTAAAATTAAAGATTTCGGTAGTCTTATAGTTAAGTTAGTAAAGGATAAATCGATTTAGAAATAACTTATTATTTTATATTCGATTACTCTCCCGAGCTTGGTGTGCCTACTAATAATAATAAATAAATCGGTGTTATTCCATACTATAATTCTATTTATATCGTAGTTAACGATATATACTAAGACTGTTAAAGTATTATATTTAGATAATTCGAATAAGAGATCTCGGTTACCGGGAAGTTTTATAGTTATGAATTTCACTCCGATAATTATATCGGAATAAAGTAGTACGGTTTAACGTACTTTATTAATAACCGGTATATCCGTCCTAGTATCTTTAGTCTTTATAGTAACTAGAACCTAAAGCGAGTTATATAAAATAATAATAACTATATCTTTACCTATATTAATTACGATACTCTCCGGTTTTATAATATTAATATTTATTAGTACCTTTATTAATAGATTATTAATAATATATAGTTCTTTAGTTATTAAGGTAATACCGCCTTTATTAAAAATATATATAAATACGATAATATATTCGTTAATATCGTATTTACTAGATCCTAGGCCACGAATCTTTATAGTAGTAAATATTTTATCAATTTTAATTTATAGACTAAACTCTATAAGTTTCTTTAAGAATAAACGATTTATTAGATTTATAGTATATCCTATATTAAAGTAGAAGTTATATAGAGTGCCGTCTATATTAAGCGAGACTTTAATTATTACGTAATAATAACCTCTAAACGCGTAGCCCCGAGTAGGTCCATCGGTAGAGGTAGATTTAATAATTTTCTATAAAGTCGTTTTATTAATCGGTACGACCGAATTTATATTTACTTCAACGTATAATAATATAGAAAATATATTAGAATTTATTAAGGTAGAAGACGTAGTAGAGACCGCTATAGATAACCGGTACTATCGAATATATATATATAATTTATTATTCGAAGAGAACGAGAGCTCGTATAATCGGTATACTACTTTAATAGGAAGAGATTAACCAACGAAAAGACTATTTACCGTTTCGTTTTAAGGTCCTGAGTTATTAAGGTATTTACTAGTCTATATAATATCTTAATATAAACCGTCTTCGTAGTTACTATAGTAGTTATCTTAGTTTTTATCGTAATAACTTTCGTCCTAGGGGAAGGTTTCCGTAGATTAATCTTTATTATAACCGAAGTCCTTAATAGCTTCCTAGTTATCTATATAATAAACTTTTTATATAAAAGGTTTTCTAAAGGGATTTCGGTTAAAACTTCTTCCTAACTTTTAATTTTATCTTAATAGGAATATCTTCTACCTAGGAGACGGACTTAAGTTTTTATTTATAATTTAAAGTTATCTTCTAGGAGGTAGTATATAATTCTAGTATTATTATTATTAATTAATATTATTCTACTAGAGCTAAGAGTAAGAAGGAGGAAAAAGTTTATACGGGTTATTTCCGTAAAAAGTATTAATACTCCTATAGGAAATATTATTATTTTTATAAATAAAAATACTATTATAAGAAGGCCTAAAGCCTTCCGCGGGATAGTAAAGAATAAAAGATTAACGAAAATTCTAATATTAATTATATTAATTAATATTTACGTTAGTAGGTCGCTTAGGCGCTTTAGATAAACAATTAATTATTTAATTATCCCTATTACTACTAGTACGGTTCGTTCTATTAATATAAATCCACTAATCGTATTTAAATTCATCGAGATTTATTAGGAATTTATACAGCGTAGTTATATCCTTTAATCGACGTATATCACGTTTAAACTCGGGATCTAGGTTATTATAAATTATATTAAACTAATTCTTAATATTAATAAACTGGGTATCCTTAGCTACTCGAAGGATTTTTTAAATATATTCTCTTAACTCGCGATAACCGATAGTATCGCGGAGGGTATATCTTTCCCGAAGAATTAAATCTATAATAACGTTAATAGGTTATTTAAATCGTTCGATTAATATACGTTTTTATTTATTAAATCTATTACCTAGCTTGGTTAGTCTCTTATTATTTTTAATAAATTCGGTTAATTACTAGTCTAGGGTAGAGCCTTTCAAGTATATTTATAAATTAATATAAACTAGTTTATTACCTTTAGTGCTAGAAACGTCGCGTATATACTTTAGGAATAAATAAATATCCTTAAAATACGTTTCTTTAAAAGTATATTCTATAAGAGCGGCTCCCGAAGAAACTAACTTATTTTCGTATATAGGGTTGAAAAATCCTACGTCGTTAATATTTCATCGATTTAAATATTTATTCGTTAAATTTGAATCTTTAGGTCTAGGAGGACTTAGTAGGCCTAATAAATTTAATAGACCTTAAAGTTATTATTATCCCGCTACGATAACGGCGAATTTAATAATTACTACTTCGACGGTATAATCGATTATTCGTTAGATTACGGCTTTATTTATAATAAAAAGTTACCTCGGTAATTATTCCTTTAGTCCGATAAAGTTTTTAAAGATAAATTCTTCTATTAAGATTTATTTTATAGAATAATTATTTATAGGTTATTTACTAGTAGATTAATTACTCCTTAAAGACGATAAGGTAATAAGAGTATTTCCTATTAATATTAATACTTTAAGAAGTTAACGAGTCGCTTAAGTATTTATTTAAAATCTTATTACCGTAGTATAGAAAGTAGTAATATTAACGGCCTAATTGTTTAGTTAGCTCGGTACTTTAGTAAACTTTAATTATACTCGTTACTCTCGAGGATTAAGACTGCGAAGGGGTTAAATAGGCCGGAAATTCCACCGGATAAAATAACTAATAATATAACGAGTAATATCGTCGACCTCGCCGGCGAAAATATAGCCCGATTATATAAATTCGTCGAGTTAGAATATTAAAACCACGTTATCACGGTATCACGGCTAGCGATATTACTAGACACTACGATAATAGTTTTATAAAAATAGGAAAATTAAAGGCTTAATAAACTAATAATTCTTTTAAATTTATTTTTATTAAAGACGAATTAATTCTTATTTACTCTTTCGACTTTAAAGATAAAATACTCGGTACTTTTATAAATAATAATAAAACTACTAGTATATAGGCTCTAAAAATAATAAAATAAAAAACTAATATTAATATAAAGGACTTAAGATCTAAAGTAAGATTCTACTAAAGTATTTTTATTCGGGCTGTAGAGATAAAGTACGGATTTAGTTTAAATTAAGTAAATAGTAATAACCCCGTTTCTCTACTTCCGGTAAACTTAAATCTTAATAAATTTATTAAAGAAAGTATAGAGGTAGTATTCTATATAAACGAACTATAGAGTAAATTCGTTAAAGCCGAATTCGCTAACGTTAAACGGTTAAATTATAAACGTAGTTATAATAACTACTTTCGTAATTTAATATATTATAACGGAAGGCTCCTATAACTATATTAACTAACTAGGTATAATATATTAAAGTATAGTATTTCTAGTCTAAATACTATCGTAATAGGCCTTATTATAGTAGAGCTAGCTACTTCGGTAGAGAGAAAAGAAATAATATTCTATTTTAATAAAAAAGTTATATAATAGTATTCTATTCCACTAAATCGAACTAGTAGGAGAGATAAGATACGGATAAAAAAATACTATTAAATAATTCTAGTTCGATTATTAGTATTACTACGTAGCTAGTGGATCGAATATCTAGTAAATATAGTATAATATTTACTAGAATATATAAAAGCCGTTACTATTAATTAATAAAATCATATTCTATGAAATAGTAATAATTAATTGATTCTCGTTCGTTAAAAGCGAATTGCTAGTATAGATAGGCTTCGGCGCTAAGGAACTAATTATAAATAAATAAATCAATATGACCGTATCACTTTCCGTTTAATATAAAAGTAATTTTTCGATTTCGTTTATAACGAGCTACCTAGCGATTCCCGATTCGAAAAATAATTAATAGTTAAACGGCGCGATTCGCTAGTTAAGAGGTAGGGCTAGCTAGTCGTTAATATACTTTAACGAGAAATTAAAATCTTAAGGGAGTATAAAATATTTTTTATTTTTTATTTATTTATAAAAGAGTTTAAAGGCGGTACCTTATAGTTATTTAAAAATATTATTCCGGTTATATTACGGCTAGCCCCGTAATAATTTAATATCTTCTACCGAGTTTACTACGAGAATAAACTAAATAATTTATTATTATTATTAATAAATCCTACTACTTAATAACCCGCTGTTTTTATATTATTAATACTCTACTATTTAATACGGCCTTATAGGTCGATTAATTTTTAAATAATTTTAGAACTTTATTTATATTAAGAGGGGGTATAACGACGAGTTCTCGATACTCTATATTAATTTAGTTTAATTATTTTATATTTAATACTATAGCGACGTATAGTAACCTTAAAAAAAAATACCGAAGTAAAGATTTAAATAGTAGGGTAAACCGTAAATATTATTTTAATTTACGATAATTTTAAATATATAGAAAGAAGGCGTAGAGAAAGAATAAATAACTATCGAGAATTCCGATTAATTACTACTACGTTAATTTTAGAAGGGTGTCTCTTCGATAAAGAGGCCCTTCGGTAGAATATATAATATCTAATAACTATATTATTATTAACCGAGATAATCGCTCGTTAGTTAATATTTATTAATATAGATATAAAGGTACGTCCTTTATTTTTAATTTTATTACTCTTCTTTTTACGTTTTAATATTAATAAAGGTATATTAACGAACTAAAGTTCTAAATTCAATTATATTATATCGAGTCGGTAATCTCGGCGGTATACGTATTTTATTTAAATAATATAAAGTCTTTATAAATAAAAGTAATACCGGTCTTAAAGAAATTAAACCCGGTAATAATAAAATACTTCCTAATAATATTAATATTTAAAGATAAGAATACGACGGCTAATAATATCTATATATTAAAAGATATATTTAAACGTTAATTTAAATTAGACGATAAAAGCCCTATTTTTAATACTAATTTTTAATTAATATACGGTAACCTTAAAATATAATTATATATATAATTTATTAAGGTTTTACGTAGCGATATTTCCGAGCTCTTATTTAATATTTTTAATTAATTACTACTAGGCTTAGGTCTCTAGTACCTTCGCTTTAATATATTATAATTACTCTATAAGATTTATTAGGGCCTTAGTAACTCTACGGATCTATTTATATTATAATATATAACCGATTATTAGGATCGCTTTAAGATTATTTAATTAATAAACTTTTAGGCGTTAAAGAACCTAATTATCTATAATTATTAAATATATATAATAAGAACGTAGGTTAAAATCTTAAAATAATAATTTATAGATCTTTAATATATAAAGGATATCGTATTCTAACTCGCGGCGTAAAGTACTTTAAATATTAATATTTAGTCTTATATATTAGAAAAGATTTCTAAAACTATATACGCCTAACCTCTATTCACTCGCGATTAATAATTTTAAAATTATTAAAATTTCTATATATACGTCGAAATCTATTTAACTCTACGATATATTATTAAATATATTAATATTAACCTACTCCGTTATATTTTATACTACGTTATAATTCTTTTCTAGGCCGACGCTACTCATACCCTAAAATATATATAGACTCTACTCTATATACTTTATATAGTAGATTCACCGGTAGTAATAATAAGGTTATAAAAATATATATTAACGAATAATCTTATAAACTTACGGGGAATAATAGATATAAATTTCGAGTTTAACCGCCTTCTTAAATTACTTAATAATAATCTCAAAGTATTCTAATACGACCGGTCCTACTATTCCAAATATAGTAATATATTATTTAAGAATTAGGCCTTTAATAACCTATATTTTCTAAAATTAAAAAGAATAATAAAGTTTATATTCGGAAAACCCTCCTCGGTTATATATTTAGTTAAAAGCGTTACCGAGGATATTTAAAATATAACCCTTAACCTCGTTTATAAATCGTTTATTCGTTATACCGAGTAAAATAAATTCTTTTTAAATTTAATTATTAACTTTTTCGATACCGGGCTTAAACGGTTAAATAGGAATATATTAAAATATAACGAGCGATATACCTAAAAGTATATATTATTAGCGGACGACGAGTATAAAGATATTTTAACGGCTAGGTTAAAGATTAAATATAATTTTATATTAAGGAGTTTTATAATTTTAATTTCTACCTTAAAACCTCCGAGTACTATATTTATCGATTAATTTAATAATAAATCCGCGCGGCGCGAGTTTATTAACTAGTTTTAAAATCGCGTAGAGTGTTATTTATATTAATAAGATCGAAAGGGGGTTAATTTTACTATTTTATTCGTCGATACCTTTTATAATAACTAGTATAATTGTTATAATATCGTTAATTCCCCCTTTAATTTACTCGCCTTACTATAAGGGCTAGGTTACGAGGTATAACTTTTACTATTATATTACTCCTTAATAATATAATATTTATTACTTTTATACTAGGTCGTCTTCGGCTCTATATTCTAAAATTTATTAAATTAACTCTCCGCCGCGTTAATTTTAATACGAGATTTATTCTTTATAATAAATATATTTAATCGTTTAACTCCTACTTTATTAATTACGGTTCTACCTTTAGTACGCGTTTTTTTAATTATTAATTTATACTTTACCTTAATTAACTAGTTATTCCTTCGTTTTTTAAATTTAATTTACTCCTCGTTAAATAACGGATTTAACCGCCGCTTTCTTTTAATATCGTTATATATTATTTACGTATCGAATACTTTATTTTAATTTAACTCTTTTTATCGTCCCTACTTTAAGATATTTAATATTTTAATATAATATAAATAAAGATTAAACCACGCGTTATTAATTTATTAATATATAGTTTATTTATCGCGAATACTCTCTACCTACGTCGCTAAATCTTTTAAGATTTTATTAAATATTATTAAAGACGTAGAGAAATATTAATATAAATCGACGAATTTTTTATTTAATTTTTAATATCGCTAAACTCGAAGTTTAAATATATATTATAAATATTTAAATAAATTCTCGTCTACCGATTTATTTAACTCCGCGTAAAT
>JAABUS010001880.1_pt1 | contig 42763 bp, 40 predicted proteins | sample 5560161 | NCBI WGS metagenome assembly JAABUS01 (sample SAMN10711885, study PRJNA513376) | rock metagenome | isolation source: Antarctica rocks | place: Antarctica: Victoria Land, Trio Nunatak nord | collected 2016-01-04
ACGGACGATCTGGCGGGCAAGACGACCGCCTCCACTCGCCGTGAGGAGCCCGTCATGGCCTCCAAGTCGGGCGGCCATCAGGTTCGCGCCGACGAGATCTAGCCCGGCTCGGCGTGTTCCATGACATCAGGCGGACAGACGGGACGGGGACCTTCGCGTGAGCGTGGTCCCCGTCCTTTTCCGGCTCAACTATCGCTCGCACGAATGGGCGGTCGACCCGGATCGTGCCCGCGGGCAGGCTGACGAATGGTAAGCGATTTCGATGAGGTGTAAACTTGGACACGTCCCGGACATCTCTGGCAACGATCTGGCTTAGGCTTTCCGCGTGGTCCAGCGCGAACCGGAAACCCACGCATCGGGCGCATCACCACTCGCCGAAGGGGCTACGAGATGATCGAGACTGTCGTTGAAAGCATCCGGGTCAGCCTGGTCACGCAAACGCGAGTGGTCATCCTCAAGGAGGTCGGCGGTGATCGTCACCTCCCGATCTGGATCGGGGCGTACGAGGCCGAGGCGATCGCCATGGAGCTTCAGGGTGTCACCGCGAGCCGGCCGCTTCCCTACGACCTCATCCGCACCATCATCAACGACCTCGGCTCCGAGGTGCAGCGCATCGTGATCTCGGCCGTGATCGACGATGTCTTCCACGCCCGGATCGATGTCCTGCACGACGGCAAGACCATCGAGATCGACTCCCGCTCCAGTGACGCGATCGCGTTGGCCGTTCGGGTCAAGGCGCCGATTCTGGTTGCCGACGAGATCATGGATCAGGCCGGCGTCGAGGTCGATACCGACACCGACGATGAGCCGGTGACCCGCTCTGCATCGGCGAGGGACGCTTCCCGGACCGCCGAGCAGCCGTCCCCCGCCGAAGAGGAGAAGCTCTCCGTCTTCCGCGACTTCATCAACTCGCTGGATCTTGACGACTTCGACAAGCGTCAATAGATCGAACCCGTTTCCATCGGCGGCACGGGACTGGCTTCGCCGGTGCCGGAGACCCTCGATACGACGCTCACGGAGAAATCATGGAATCATCGACACCGGAAGGTCACGTCAAGCAGGTCGTCCTTGATCGGCTACCTCGCTGCTCGGTCTGTCACAGTCCCTACGACGAGGACGACATCAACGTCGTCTCATCCAAGCGCGATGTCTGGATGATGGTCGTCGAGTGCGATGTCTGCCACGCCCGGAACTTCGTCGCGGCGGTCCTCAAGGACGGCGACCCGGACCAGGCCAAGGTCGCGCTCCAGAAGATGTCCGACGAGGCCCGGGTGGGCGAGCCCTCCTTCGAACTCGATGAGCCGGGGAACGAGACCCGGGAACCGGCCCCTCCGTCGATCGAAGCCGGTGACGTCGCGGATATGCATGCGTTCCTGAACGGATTCGATGGCGACTTCGCGAAGCTGTTCGGCTCATCGGATCAGCCGAAGGTATAATCTCGCAACAGTCGTCGTCACTGCGCCCGTCCGATCTGGACGGGCGTGCCGCGTTTTCCGGGTGGCCGGATTGGCAGGTGGTTCCGTTCGGCTCTACACTGCCCATAGTTTGTGATATCTATCACAGTCGATCCGACGACCGCTCTGAGTGATCGCGGCACATCCCAGGATCGCTCGGTGTCAGGGAGCAGCAACGGTGGCGAACGCGTCCAGCCAGACCATCGACCTCAACGTCGTCCGTGAGATGATGTCGCACATCACGTACGCCGATCACCAGGAGGCGCAGGAGCTGATCCTGTTCGCCCTCCAGGAGATCAACGAGCACTTCGGCTGGGTCTCGCTCGAGGCCGCCGAGATCGTCGCGGAGCACCTCGGAACCACGGTCAACCGGGTCTACGCCCTCCTGACCTTCTACGCCGACTTCCGGACCGCACCGCGCGGCGACAACTTCATGCTCGTCTGCCACGGCATGTCCTGTTACGTGGCAGGGTCGATGCGGCTGGTCCAGTCGCTCAAGGATCGGCATGGCGTCACCGACGGCGAGACGACGGCCGATGGCTCCCTGACGATCCAGGTCGTCGACGGCTGCCTGGGGGTGTGCGACAGGGCTCCCCTGGTCAAGCTCAATCAGGACTTCCACGGGCAACTGACCGTCGATTCCCTCAACCAGCTCCTCGAGCAGGTGTCGGCGGTCCGAACGGCAGGAGGCTTCCGATGACACTTCCGCGCATGGTCATGGCTCCCGAGACGACGTCGACCGAGATGCCGACGCTGATGTCTCGGATGGACTTCGACGCGTTCCGGGAGCGGAGCGAATCGAAGTGGGCGTCCTACTCCGCTCCCGACGCCTTCGTTGTCACGGTTGGGCTTGACTCCTCATCGATCCCCAAAGGCGCGGACCGAGTCCTGGCCGCGTGCCGCACCGCCCTCTCGGGAACCTCGGCGGTTGTCAGGCAGGCGAGCGGCAACGGTGCCAACTGGATGGAACCCTGGGTCGAGATCAAGCGCCCCGGCCAGCCAGCGATCATGTACGGCAACATCGAACCGGCTGAGGTTCCGGTCCTGCTCGGTGGCAGGCTCGCGGACCGGGCGCTCGGCGTCATCGGCGACGCGGCCCACAACGGCATCCCGCCGCTGAGCGACCTGCCGTTCTTCAGGCTTCAGAAGCGCATCCTCCTGCGGAACGTCGGCGTGATCGACCCGGAGTCGATCGAGGACGCCGTCGCCCGAGGAGCCTACAGCGGCTACATGAAGGCGCTGTTCGACCTCAGCCAGGACGAGGTCATCGAAGAGGTGACCAAGGCCAACCTGCGCGGCCGCGGTGGTGCTGGCTTCCCGGCCGGGATCAAGTGGGCCAGCGGCAAGCGAGCCCGGGCCCGACCGAAGTACGTCGTCTGCAATAGTCACGAGGGCGAGCCCAACGTCTACAAGGACCGGCGGATCCACGAGGGCGACCCGCACCGCCTCCTCGAAGGCATCCTGATCGCCTGCGTCGCGGTGGGCGCCGACATTGGCTACAACTACATCGGTGGCGAGTACCCGTTGGCGATCCAGCGGTTTCGCAAGGCCGCCGCGGACGCCGAGCGTCTCGGCCTGATCGGGAAGAACGTCCTGGGCTCGGGCAAGGACGTCGGCCTCCGGATCCGGGCCGGCGGCGGCGCCTACATCTGTGGCGAGGGCTCGGCACTGATGTTCTCGATTATGGGTGTCCGTGGCCAGCCCCGGACCAAGCCGCCCCGCTCGGTCGAGGAGGGACTCTGGAAGCGGCCGACCGTCGCCAATAACTCCGAGACGCTCGCCAACATCCCCGACATCGTCATGAAGGGTGGCGACTGGTACGCCAGCATGGGGAGCGGCAAGAACACCGGCACCAAGCTGGTCACCGTCATGGGTCCGGTCAGGCACATGGGCCTTGTCGAGGTCGAGATGGGTACCCCTTTCCGGACGGTGATCGAGGACATCTGGGGCGGGATGAAGGACGGCCACACCTTCAAGGGTATCCAGACCGGTGGCATCTCGGCCGGTCCGCTGCTGGACGAGCACCTCGACGTCCCGGTCGACTTCGACTCGATGGCGGAGTTCGGCGGGATGCTCGGTTCGGGCGGGTTCGTCATCTACGACGAGACGACCTGCGCCGTCGACTTCGCCCGCTACATGATGGCGTTCAACCGCTACGAGTCCTGCTCGAAGTGCGTCCCCTGCCGGCTCGGCAACCCGGCCCTGATCGAGATCATCGACCGGATCCGGCTCGGTCGCGGCTCCGAGGCCGACCTCGCCCTGATCGAGCGGACCAGCAAGCACATCATCGAGCTGTCGCTCTGCGGCCTTGGCCAGGTCGCCCCGTTGCCGCTCCTTGGCATGATGCAGAAGCACCACGAGGAGTTCATGGAGCACATCCGGGGCATCTGCCGGTGCGGCACCTGCCCGATCGAGCCCGGCGTCGGCGCGATCGCCGCCGACTGACCGGCACCCGACAGGGAGGAACACTATGCCAGCGAGACGACCTGACCGATGCCCCAGAGCTCGGCCAGGTCGTACGCCTTCCGGGCGACGACCACATCCTGGACCGCGTTGCCGACCGACTTGAAGAAGGTGATCTGGTCCGCCGATGTGCGACCCGGATGGTCCCCGTTGACGAGATGGCCGAGCTCGACCGTCACGTCGGCCCGGCGCAACTCGCCATCCCGAATCGGGATCACGAGATCGCCCGCCTCCTCGAGGGCCGCGTCGATCTGGTCGACCACGATCAGCGAGCGGACGACCGTCCCGCTGGGAATCTCCTGCATCTCCGGCATGTAGGCGCCGACGGCGTTGATGTGCGTGCCGGGCCGCACATCGATGTCGTCGAAGACCGGTTCCCGGGAAGTCGTCGCCGCGCAGATGACATCCGCGTCGCGAGCGGCTGCCCGATCGGTCGTCAGCTCGGCGATGGACGCAAGGTCCGGAGCTCGGTCGCTCAGCCAGCCAAGCAGACGATCGAGACCTGCCTGACTGCGCCCAACGACGACGATCCGCTGGATATCGCGGACGGCGCAGACGGCCTGGATCTGGGTGAGGGCCTGGACGCCTGCCCCGTAGACGACCACGGTCCGGGCTTCGGGTCGGGCCAGCAGATAGGTCGCCGCACCGGAGACCGCGCCGGTCCGCAGGGCGGTGATCGTCGTCCCATCGAGCAGGGCCAGCGGCGCCCCGGTCTCCGGGTCGACGATCAGGACGGTCGCGTGGATCAGGGGCAGTCCCGCTGCGGGATTGTTGGCGGCGACGGTGACGAGCTTCACCCCCAACGCGTTGGCGGCCGGGACCGTCGCCGGCATCATCAGCGCATCGAGGGACGAGGCATCGAGATGGATGCCCGTCCGCAATGGGGCCTGGGCGCGTCCGGCGCTGAGCTCACCGAAGGCCGTCTTCATCAGCTCGATGGCGTCGGGCATGGACACGAGCGTCGCGATGTCTGAAGCACCAATGATGCGCATACGTTCGTCATTCTCCCCTGAGCCGGAATTTGTTCAGACGGCCGACCCTGGCCAGAAGGCCGGAATCGCCAGACGGGCCGATGGTACACTTTCATCTCACGCCCGCCTATGCGCGGGTTGTTCGTGTGCCCGTCGCCCCCCTCGAGACCCGGATGCACACCTCACCCCGAACCAGCAGGGCTCATGACTGATCCATCTCTCAATCGTCGGCTCGATCACCACGCGCGCCGGTCCGGCTTCGCCGTCGGAGCCTCGATGGCCGTGGCGATCGTGCTGCTGATTGGGGCATTCGTCTGGCTGTTCGCCACGATCAACCCGTACCTGAGCGACTTCCTCGGAGCCGAGGCCGCCCCGACCGGAGTGCCGACGGTCACGGCTGGTCGAGCCGCGCCGCAGATTACACCGACTCCGTCACCGGCTGCTCCAACCGCGACGGTTGCTATCACGCCGACGGTCGCTCCGACCGTTGCCTCGTCCGTCACCCAAGCCCCCTCTGATGGCCCGGCGGCGTTCCAGGCGGATTACCGAATCCTGCCGGAAGGCCAATCGGTCAACTTCCGCTCGATTGCGGGCACGAGCGGCTCGGAAACCCTGGCGGTCCTCGATCCGGGGACGCCGCTGCAATCGACGGGCAAGGAACAGACGGTCGACGGGGTGGTCTGGCTCGAGTTCCGGAATGAAGAAGGCACAACGGGATGGATACGCGAGATCGACACCCAGACCGCCTAGCGCACGGTTGACATCATCGAGAACAGTGGCGAAGAAGAGGACAGGGACATGCAGAAGGTAGCGATCATCGGGTTGGGGCTGATCGGAGGATCGATCGGTCTCGGCTTGTCGTCCTGGTCGAAGGCGAACAGCGACGGCGGACCGGCGCTCCAGCTCGTCGGCTTCGACAACGACATCCAGCAGCAGCAATACGCCAAGAAGATCAACGTCGTCGACAAGACCGAGTGGGATCTCACCCGCGCCGTCCGCGACGCCGACATCGTCATCCTCTGCGTCCCGGTCTCAGCCACCGAGCAGACGTTCCGGGACATCGCCGATCACCTCAAGCCGGGCGCGATCGTGACCGACACCGCCTCGACCAAGGCGGAGGTCCTCCGCTGGGCCAACGAGATCCTGCCGCGGACGGTGAACTTCGTCGGCGGGCATCCGATGGCCGGAAAGGCGCAGAGCATCGAGGGCGCCGAGGCCAGCCTCTTCAAGGGCGCGACCTGGTGCGTCTGCCCGTCGGTCCATGCCTCCGAGGAGGCGATCAAGAACGTCCTGGGGATCATCGGCGCACTGGAGGCCGAGCCGTACTTCGTCGACCCCGAGGAGCATGACGCCCATGTCGCCGGGGTCAGCCACCTCCCGTTCGTACTGAGCGCGGCGCTGATCCGGGCGACCAGCAAGGACTCGTCCTGGCGGGACATGCGGTCGCTTTCGGCCAGCGGCTTCCGTGACATGACCCGGCTGGCCTCGGGCTCACCCGCGATGCACCGGGACATCGCCCTGACCAACCGTGAGTCGCTCACCCGATGGGTGGACGCGATGATCGCGGAGCTCGGTGAGTTCCGGACGCGACTCCACGGCGACGACCCGGTCGCCGCGATGAACGGGTACTTCGTCGACGCCCGTGAAGCGAGGGCCGACTGGGCCACCCAGACGCATCGCGAGGGCGAGTTGGTCCAGGACACGGACTCCGAACTGGCCGGGGCCAGCATGAGTGGCCAAATGGGCCGGCTGTTCTTCGGGAGCCTCCTGTCCCGCCGCCGCACCATCGAGCGCCCATCCAGCCGCGACGACGACCGGGCGAGCAAGACCCCAACCAGAGCGGACCGGAAATAGGGCAAGGACCATTCGCTCTCGCACGGCTGACAGTGACCGGCCGGCGTGCGACCCGTGACGTAGGGTCATCCGCTCTCGCTTCGCTGGCGGTAACCGGGCGCCGTAGCGGCCATCGCCCCTCAGGGTGATAACCGTGTCGCCCCGCCGACGTGTCTCTCCGTGTCGTCTTGGTGGCGAGCAGTCCCCTCCCCGGCTCGGTTTCGGCACTGCGGTGCCTCACCGCCCGGAGAGAGGCTCCATGCTGGTCAAGCTGAAGCTCTCCAGTGAGCCAGCCGATACGGGGATCCCTCTCCCCCTCTCCGGGCGGTGAGTCGCTTCAGCGACGATCTGAGCCGGGGAGGGGGTCGGGGGGTGGGGACTGCTCGCCACCAACATGTTCAACGTGAATCTGGTGCGTCGCAAACCCCGGCACCGCAACACGTTTTGCTGCTTACGGCTCGGACAAGGCCAGCGACGCGCAAGCCATGTCCCTACGGACGCCTCGCGCCAACCATCAGCTACGGCAGGATCGTCCAGGCATCCGGCAGCCGGTAGTGGAACATCGTCCCGGTCGGCTCTCCACCCTCCCGGATCCGGCCCCGGTCCCGACGCAGGATATCCGCGTAGGAGTTCTGGACCTGGACGATCCGACGGGCGTTGAGGTTGAAGACGATCAGCCCGGCGTCGAACGGCGCCAGGCTGAGCTCGCGGGTCGAGCCGTTCACCACCCGGACCGGTAATGGATAGTCCGCCTGATCGCCGAGGCGCTCGTCGATCCACATGTGGTCGGTGCCAACGTTGTGCTCGTCGAAGATCGCCAGACCGGCGCTGAGGTCCTGGACGAGCGCGGCGTCGTAGCGCTCGGCCAATTGGAGCAGCGTCCGGACATCGGCCGGGCTCTGGGCGCAGGCCGCGGCGAAGATCTTGGCGAGGTGGCCCGGACCGACGAGCGTGATGGTTCCGGCGGGGTCGATGATCGTGCATCGGAGGGACGGCTCTTGCAAGACGGGACCTTCTGGATAGGGACCGAATTCGCCGGGGGCCGCTCTCAATCGACATGCCCTCGCGGCGGCAAACGGGCGGTAGCGTACCATAGGGGAATCACCTGCCGGAATGGTTCGGTGTCAGGAAAGGCCATACGGTGACGACCCAGACATCTGACGGCGACGGTGGCGGCGACGAGCCCCGTCCGCCGACCACCCGCCTCGAGCGCGAGGTCGCCGAGATCCTCGAACGATCCGAGAAGCAGCCGATATCGTTCACCGATGAGGTGCGGCGCCGGGCCAAGGCCCGTCCGACGGTAGTACCTGTTATCCCGTCCCGGGTAACGAGTCTCCGATCGCGGTTCGAGCAACTCGGGTCCGGACGCTACCTGGTCCTTGCGATCGTGGCAGCGATCCTGGCGTTCGTCGTCAGCGACTTCTCGCCCTTGCTCGCCAACATCCTCGCGATCGTCTGCGTGGCGGCGATCTTCATCCCGGTCGTCCAGCGCTTCCGGCAGCCCGACGCCCCTGATTCGATGATGTGGCGTGGACAGGACCTCTCCCGGAGTGCGTCGCGCCCAGCGGGCCTCGAGCGGATCCTCGATCGGTTCCGTCGGCCGCCCCGGCTCTAAGCCGGGTGAATTAGGTCCAAACCTGCCCGATACCTCGGCTACCCTTGAGCGCGTGGAGAAGCAGCCCGCATGGTTCGAATCGTCGCCGACATGGTCGATGCCTACGTCTTCCGAAAGGTCAACGCGCTGCCGCAGTTCCTGCTCTTCCGACGACGGGCCGATCTCGTGTTCGGCAATACCTGGCAGAGCGTCCACTCCAAGATCCTCGGCAACGAGACGGCCCTCCAGACGGCCGCCCGCGCCGTCCGGGAACGGTCCGGACTCGTGCCGGTCGAGAGTTTCTCCGCGGATTACGTCAATCAATTCTACGACTCGACCACCGATAACCTGATTCTGGCACCGGTCTTCGCCTTCCGGGTCGAGGCACCCGCCAGGATCCATCTCGCCGAGGAGTATGTCGACTTCGCCTGGTGCGACCGGGAGGAAGCGACCGCTCGCCTGCTCTGGGCGGGACAGCGCGAGGCGATCCGCCACATCGATGAGATCATCGCCCAGGGCGACTCCGAGTCCGAGTTCTACCGGATCACCTGATCCGAGCCCATGCCCCGGCCGCCGGCCGGAACCGTCAGGAACGCACCCATGCCAGCATTCGAACTCGTCACCCCCCTCCAGCCGACCGGCGATCAGCCCCGGGCTATCGAAGAGCTCGTCAGCGGTCTCAGTTCCGGCGAGAAGGCGCAGACCCTGCTGGGCGTAACCGGCTCCGGCAAGACCTTCACGATGGCCAACGTCGTCGCCCGGCTCAACCGCCCGGCGATCGTCCTCGCCCACAACAAGACCCTGGCCGCGCAGCTCTACTCCGAGTTCAGGGAGTTCTTCCCGAAGAATGCGGTCGAGTACTTCGTCTCCTACTACGACTACTACCAGCCCGAGGCGTATGTCCCCCGGACCGACACGTTCATCGAGAAGACCTCGGACATCAACGAAGAGATCGACAAGCTGCGCCACGCCGCGACTCGCGCCCTACTCACCCGGCGCGACACGCTCATCGTCGCCTCGGTCTCCTGCATCTACGGCCTCGGCTCGCCCGAGGAGTACGGCAAGGTCGTCGTCTCGCTCCGGCGCGGCGCGGCGACCCGGCGGGACCGCGTCATCCGTCACCTGATCGACATCCAGTACGAGCGCAACGACATGAGCCTGACCCGCGGGACCTTTCGCGCCCGCGGCGACGTGCTGGAGATCTTCCCGGCCTACGAGGAGATCGCGCTCCGGGTCGAGTTCTTCGGCGATGAGGTCGAGCGGATCGTCGACGTCGACCCGCTGACCGGCGAGATCCTCGCTGAACGGATCGAGGTCGATATCTACCCGGCCAAGCACTTCGTCACGACGGCCGACACCCTCAAGGTCGCCATTCGGGACATCCGGCAGGAGCTCGAGGAGCGCCTTCAGGAGTTCGACGGCCAGGGCAAGTTGCTCGAAGCCGCCCGCCTGCGGCAGCGGACGATGTATGACCTCGAGATGATGGAGGAGGCCGGCTACTGCGCCGGGATCGAGAATTACTCGATGCACATCTCCCGGCGCAAGACCGGCGAGCAGCCCTCGACGCTGCTCGACTACTTTCCGGACGACTTCATCTTCTTCGTCGACGAGTCCCACATGTCGATGCCGCAGGTCCGCGGCATGTACGCCGGAGACCGCGCCCGCAAGGACGTCCTCGTCGAGCACGGCTTCCGGCTCCCGTCGGCCCGCGACAACCGGCCGCTCACATTCAACGAGTTCGAGCGGATGATGGGCCAGACGATCTTCGTCTCGGCCACGCCCGGTCCCTACGAGTATGAGCACAGCGACCGGATCGTCGAGCAGGTCATCCGGCCGACCGGGCTGATCGATCCGACGATCACGGTCAAGCCGACCAAGGGCCAGGTCGACGACCTGCTCGGGGAGATCAACCTGCGGGTGGCGCGGGGAGAGCGGGCGCTGGTCACGACGCTGACCAAGCGGATGGCCGAGGACCTGGCCGACTACCTCAAGGAGATGGGCGTCCGCACGATGTATCTGCACAGCGAGCAGGACACGATCGAGCGAGTCGAGATCCTGCGCGATCTCCGGCTCGGCGTCTATGACGTCGTCGTCGGCATCAACCTGCTGCGCGAGGGACTCGACCTTCCGGAGGTGTCGCTCGTCGCCATTCTCGACGCCGACAAGGAGGGGTTCCTCCGTTCGGAGGGGGCGCTGATCCAGACGGTCGGCCGCGCCGCCCGGCATATCGAGGGCAACGTCATCATGTACGCCGACCGCCAGACCAACTCGATGCGGCGGGCGATCGACGAGACCTACCGGCGCCGGGCGGTTCAGATCGCCCACAACGAGGCCAACGGGATCGAGCCCCGGAGCATCGTCAAGGAGATCCGGGATCTGACCGATCGCGTAAAGCAGGTTGCGGAGGAGTCAGGCTCCTACCATGCCGGCGGCAACGGTCAGCCGGGCGTCATCGCCCAGCTGCCCAAGGACGAGCTGGCCCGGATGGTCAAGGATCTCGAGTCCCAGATGAAGATGGCGGCCCGGAATCTCGACTTCGAGAAGGCCGCGCTCATGCGAGACCAGATCGTCGAGTTGCGCCGCATCATGGAGTTCGATCCGGTGACCGATCCGATCGGCGGGCCAGCCGGCGTGCCGTTCGCGGACTGAGGAGTTTCCTGTTGCGTATCCCATTCACGCGTTCCCTGTCGTCCTCCTGGCTCACGATGGTGCTTGTCACCGTCATGCTCGCCTCGTTGCTTGGCGCCCCGGCGCTGGGTGGCACTCCCCGGCCCGCCAGCGCGCAGGATGGCAGCGAATCTCCGGCCCCGTCGGGTGACAGCTCGTCAGAGGTCACGCGGCAGTTGCCGCCAGCCGAGTTGCCGACCGGCAATCTGCGCCAGCTGAACCTTCAGCTCGATACCACGCTGGACACTGACCTCGACGACGCGCCGACCGAAGCTGACGTCTATTCCCTGACCATCGAGCCGCGGACCGCGGACGACGTCGCGAAGCTGGCGGATGCGGTGGGAATCGAGGGCGACGTCGAGGACCGTGGCAACGACACCTTCGTCGTGTCAGGCAAGGGCGAGCTCTTCGTCTCGCCGGACCTCGTCCAGTTCCTCTCCAGTGAGATACCGACCCTCGCTGGTCTTCCAAATGACGACGACTCCGTCGACTTCGCGCGGGACTGGCTCCGCTCCGTCGGCCTGGCTCCAGCCGACCTCGGCGACGGCGTGGTCACGAGCCGGACCGAGGAGGTCGGCCGGGTCTCGGTCACCTTCTCCCCAACCGCGCCAACCGAGATCCTGGTTGACTACCCGACGATCACCGTCGTGATCGGACCGGACGGTGTCGTCCTGGAGGCGGGGGTCCGCTGGGCCGACATCGCCGTCACCGAGCGCTACCTCCTCCGGCCCGCCGAGGACGCCTGGCGTGAGGTCGAGGCCGGCGACTCGTACGTCGAAGCCGAGTTCAACGACGCCGAACTCGCCGCCGGAACCGAGGTCACCGGCGAGGCGACCTACACCGGCGTCTCCGTCGCCTACACGACTGCCGGTGCCGTCGACGGTGAGCGGTTCCTGGTCCCCGTCTACGTCTTCACCGGCACCGTCGAGGCGAAGTCGGGGGCGGAGGGCAAGTCCGAGATCCGGGCCTACGTGCCGGCCATCGTGACTGACGATACGCCCGTGGGATAATGCCCTTCACCCGTCCGCCGTGAAGTGACAGGATCCTGTGTTGGCGACCACGAACCCTGAACCGGCCCGACGCGGAGCCGACGATCCTGATCGTCGGCTCCGCGTCGTGGTGCTCCACGGCCCCAACCTCAATCTGCTCGGCCAGCGCGAGCCCGGCATCTACGGCGCGGAGACGCTGGACCAGATCAACCAGCGCATCACCGCCCTTGGCCGGCAGTTGGACCCACCGGTGACAGTCCACACCTTCCAGTCCAACCACGAGGGCGAGATCGTCGACGCGATCCAGCAGTTCGGCGGGGCGTCGGACGGCATCATCATCAACCCCGCCGCCTTCACCCACTACAGCATCGCGGTCCGGGACGCCCTCGCCGCCGTCGCGAAGCCGACCGTCGAGGTCCATCTGTCCAATGTCCATGCCCGCGAGGAGTTCCGCCATGTATCCGTGACGGCCTCGGTCGTCACCGGGCAGGTCGTCGGGCTCGGGTCGGTCGGCTACGAGTTGGCGCTTCGCTTCCTGGCCGGTCATCTCACGCCAAGGGACGACGCATGACCGATACCGATTCATCGACTCCGGTCTCGTTCTGGCGCACAGCCGAGAACCTCACCGCGCGGCGCGACCGGCTTCTCGCGGAACTCGATCGACGCCAGCTCGCCGGCTGCCTGATCACGTCGGATGAGGACCGGACCTGGCTATCGGGGTTCGGTGCGGCATCCCAGGACACCGTGCCAGCCGCGGCCCTGCTGATCGGCCACACTCGGCAGGTGTTGCTCACCTCCGCAAACAACGTCGATTGGGCGGCCAGTGAGGCGTCCGGGCTGGACGTCGTCGCCTGGACGCGACCGTGGTGGCCAACACTTGGTGACCTGCTCTTCAGCCTCGACTGGCCGACCATGGGCTACCAGGGCGACCATCTCAGCGTCACGGCGTACAACACCCTGATGGTCTCCTTCCATGGCAACAGGGGCCTCTCTGATCTGGGCGACGTGACCGCGTCGCTCCGTGCCGTGAAGGACGATGGGGAGATCCGAACCCTGCGCCGGGCCGTCGAGATCACCGACGTCGCCTTCCATTAGGCGACAGCCGGACTGATTGCTGGCACGACCGAACGGGAACTGGCTCAGTCCCTCGACGCGGCCATGCGTCGCCACGGGGCGTCCGATCCCGGCTTTCCGACCATCGTCGCCTCCGGACCGAACGCAGCCCGGCCGCATCACGCCCCGACCGACCGGACGATTCAGCCCGGCGAGCCAGTCATCATCGATATGGGCGCCCGCTTCGACGGTTACACCGCCGACCTGACACGGACCGTCTGGGTCGGCGAGCCCGACCCGAGACTCGCCGAGATCCATCCGATCGTCGAGCGGGCCAACGCCGCCGCGCAGTCGGCCGTCCGATCGGGCGTCTCCGGTCGCGCCGTCGACGCCACCGCCCGCCGGGTCATCGCGGACGCCGGGTACGGCGACGCCTTCATTCACGGTCTCGGACACGGCGTCGGTCTGGCGATCCACGAGCGGCCCAGCGCCGGGCAACAATCCGATGACACGCTCGAAGCCGGAAACACGCTGACGATCGAGCCCGGCATCTACCTGCCGGGCTGGGGTGGCGTCCGGATCGAGGACATAGGCATCGTCACCGCGGACGGGTTCGACTGCCTGACCACGGCCCGAAAGGCGGATCTGACATAGGCCGATTCGCCAAACTGACGGCGGATATGGTATCCCCATTGCGACCAGAAGATGCACGAGCTGCCCTGGGCAGCCTGACCCCGAAAGGGCACCCTGAATGATCGATACCGGTGATGTGCGAAAAGGGACGACCCTCGAGGTCGATGGCAAGCTCCTTAAGGTGGTGGACTTCAGCCACAACAAGCAGGGACGCGGCAGTGCGCAATTGCGGATGACGCTCCGCGACCTGCGGACCGGCTCCCTGACCAACCAGACGGTCATGTCCGGCGCCAAGTTCCAGACGGTCCGGCTGGAACGCTCCCATGTCCAGTTCCTCTACCGCGAGGGCGACGACCTCCATTTCATGGATACCGAGACCTTCGACCAGATCCAGTTGACAGCCCGAACCGTCGGAGACTCGGCGAAGTTCATCAAGGAGAACGACGTCGTTGACGTTCTCTCGCACAACGGCGAGGCGATCGACATCGAACTGCCGACCTCGGTCAACCTGGAAGTCGCGCAGACGGACCCTGGGCTCAAGGGCGACACGGCCAGCGGCTCGACCAAGCCTGCCACGCTCGTCACGGGCCTGACGGTCAACGTCCCCCTGTTCGTCAACATCGGCGATATGCTGCGGATCGACACCCGGACCGGTGAGTACATCGAGCGCGTCAAGTAGCGATTCCCCAGCCACACCGGCCACGGTTCAGGGACTTGCGGAATGGAGACCAACCTGGACACCGACAGCAGTCAGCGGTCAGCGGATAGCAATGACTCGCCGGACGGTGAGATCGACGACGCCTCGACCACGATCGTCACGACGGTGTCGGCCCTGGTCGATGTGATGAGCCGGGGTGGGATCAACGAACTGGATGTGGACTACCTCGATGTCCGGATCCGCCTGCGCGGAGCGGCGGCGGCGACTACGACCGTCCCTGCCGCTCCCGTGGCCCTCGCGTCGAACTCGGTCGTGCCCACACCGGCTCCGATCGCCGCCGGCCAGGTCGTCACCGCGCCGATGGTCGGGACCTTCTACTCCGCTCCGACGCCGGGAGATCCGCCCTTCGTCCAGGTCGGTGACTCCGTGCGGACCGGCCAGATCATCGGGATCATCGAGGCGATGAAGATCATGAACGAGATCGCCTCGGAGGTGACGGGCGTCGTCTCGGAGGTCCTCGTCTCCAACGGTCAGCCAGTTGAGTACGGCTCGGAGCTCCTCCGCCTCTCCTCAACGTCCGGGACGACCTGATGGAGGGCGCCGCCGGGCGCCCGTGGGCGGTCGGGCTTCTGACACACTACATCCGGGAGCGGCTCGAGGCTGACCCGCTCCTTGGCGAGCTCTGGGTGCGGGGTCAGGTCAGCAACGTCTTCCGGGCCCGGTCTGGTCACGTCTATTTCACGCTGCGCGACGACGAGGGACAGCTCAAGTCCGCCCTCTTCAAGGCCCAGGCTCAGCGCTCCACCTACAGCCCGGTCGACAACGATGACGTCATCGTCCACGGCCGGGTCTCGGTCTTCCCACGAGATGGCACGCTCCAGCTCTATGTCGACCTGGTCGAGGGTGCCGGTGCCGGGCTCGATCAGTTGCGACTGGAACTCCTGCGGCGGCAGCTCGAAGCCGACGGCCTTTTCGACCCCGGCCGCAAGCGTCCCCTGCCGGCATTCCCCCGCCGGATCGGTGTCGTGACGTCGCCGGACGGGTCGGTCTGGCACGACATCCAGCACGTCGTCGCCCGGCGCTACCCGCTGACCGAACTCGTCCTCGCCCCCAGCGCTGTCCAGGGCGACGCCGCGCCGGACGGGTTGCTCGCGGCCCTTGAGACGATCCAGCGTCACCCCGAAATCGACGTGATCATCATCGGCCGTGGCGGGGGCTCGGCCGAGGATCTGGCCGCCTTCAACGGCGAGGCCCTGGCACGGGCACTGTTCCGCTGTCCGGTGCCGACCATCAGCGCGGTCGGTCACGAGACGGACTGGTCGATCTGCGATCTGGTGGCCGACGTCCGGGCGCCGACACCATCCGCGGCCGCCGAGATCGCGACCCCATCGTTCGCGATCATTTCCACTGGCCTCGCCCAGAGTCTTCGCCGACTGCAGGACTCGGCCCAGATCTCGCTCGATCTCGTGAGCCGGTCGGTCGCCTTCACGGCCCAACGCCTTCAGATGCGTTCGCCAGCGCTCGAAGCCGCCCGGCAGCGAGCCTCGCTGGATACGCGGCGGGCGTTGCTGGAGCGGATCGGTCGGAGCTGGATGGAGGGCGAGCGGAGCCATCTCGACGCCCGAGCCGCGGTCCTCGAGGCTCTGTCCCCCCGGCGCACGCTCGATCGGGGCTTCTCGATCGTGCTCGACCGAAACACAGCCCGAGTGATCGACGGACCAGCCGGGGCTCCGCCGGGGACGAAGCTCTTGGTGGAGGCGACGGGTGGCTCGTACGAGGCCGAAGTACCGTTCAGTGAGACCGGCGTGAACTCGAAGCCCGTCGCACGGCGCCGGCGCGACAATGGATCGGTTGCCTCAGCTCAGCAACTCCTGCCACTTCCGGGCCTGTCCTTCCATGACGCTGGTTCAACCGGGTAATGAGAGGGGATCTTCACAATGACGGATGAGCACCAGACGAGACTCGAAGGCTGGCGGACAGCGGGGCTGGAAGGCACCTTCGAGGAGAGCCTCGGGACGCTCGACGAGATCGTGGCGTTCCTTGAGACCGGACGGCATGGGCTCGACGATACTGTCGGCGCCTATGAGCTCGGCGTCTCGGTCGCCCACCGCTGCCAGGAGTTGCTCTCCGGGGCCGAGCTACGGATCAGCCAGATCACCGTCGACGCCGAGCTGGCCCGACGCTCATTGCCGGCAGAACCAGCGGACGACGATGACCTCGATATTGAGGTCGACGACGACACGGTCGACGAGGCGCCGTTCTAGCAATGTTAGGCAGAAGGAATAGCAGGACTCGATCGTTGGCTCATGGCCATTCGCTGCGACGGTTTCGTTGTCTCGTAGGGGCGAAGCTTGCGAGCCGGGCCGACGCAGCGGCCTTCGTCACACGGGGCGAGATCGTGCCGAACGGCCAATGTGCGGTCGGCGAGCAGTCCCCACCCCAACCCCTCCCCGGCTCGGTTTCGGTTTCGGCACGGCGGTGCCTCACCGCCCGGAGAGGGATTTCATACTGGTCGAGCTGAAGCTCTCCGAGAGTAGCCATACTGTTTGCGAACCGTCTCCCCCTCTCCGGGCAGTGAGTCGCTTCAGCGACGAATCGAGCCGGGGAGGGGGCCGGCCCGGACTGCTCCGCTACCGACACATCCCATAGAAGCCAGTCGTTCCCGAACACCGGCACCACCGCACGGTATGGCGCGTGACGGCGCGGCCGCGCAGCGAGCACGGCCAGCGAAGCGAGAGTCATGTCCCTGCGATGAGGATCAAGCGGCGCCTGAACGAGATTCGTGCGGCGCGTGAACGCGGCGAGCAGGGTCATCGCGGCGCGAGGCAGATTCCGACGAACCAGCCACAAACCGGAGTGGCATCCGGAATGCGCAGAACCAACGGCAGATGGTGCGAGAATGACGCCGGAAAACCGTTCGATTGCGTAGCTTGGGAGAATCCGAATGACAGACTGGACACGACCGGAGATCGTCATGTACGCCAGGGAGCGGTTCTGCCCCGACGTGAACCGTGCGCGAGGCCGGCTCGGGGAACTGAACCTGCCATGGACCGAGTACGACACCGAGAGGGACGCCGATGCGAAGGACCGGATGATCGAGCTCAGCGGCCGCCAGAGTGTCCCGACGCTGTTGATCGGTGACCGGGTCCTCGTCGAGCCCTCCGTCGCTGAGATCGATGATGCGCTGACGGCCGCTGGCTTCGACGTCGCGGCGCTGGCGAGTGTCGCCGGTGAGTAGCGGGATCGAGCCGATCGTCGTTGCCTCCGCCAATGGGAAGATCGGGCTGCCCGCCGCCGTCGAGATCCTGGCGGCCGGCGGGTCGGCTACGGACGCCATCATCGCGGCGACGCGGGTCGTCGAGGCGTTCCCCGGCGACCGGAGCGTCGGCTACGCAGGGCTGCCTAATATCCTTGGCGAGGTCGAGCTGGATGCCAGCATCATGGAGGGGCGCGGCCTGCGAGCCGGGGCCGTCGGCGGTCTCCAGGGGTACCAGGATGCGATCGACCTCGCCCGTGCGGTGATGGACCGCCTCCCCCACTCGTTCGTCGCGGGTGACGGCACCCGTCGCCTGGCCGCGGAACTCGGCTTCACCCCGACCAACCTGCTCGACCCTGAGACGGAGCGGATCTGGCGGGAGGGGCTGGCGACGGAAGGCCTGACGAGTAATGGGACGGACTCATCGACCCGGTCGCTCGATCAGGTGATGCAGATGGTGGCGAACCTGAGCGCGGATCCGGAGCGGACCCACGCCCTCTACCGGCCGGACGAGGTGCCAGACGAACCGCCGCACGGGACCGTCAACGTCCTGGCGCGTGACCGGGCCGGCAACATGGCCAGCGCGGTGAGCACGTCCGGCTGGGCATGGAAGTATCCGGGCCGGCTGGGCGACAGTCCGGTGATCGGCGCCGGGAACTACTGCGACAACCGCTGGGGCGCCGCAGCCTGTACCGGCCGGGGCGAGATGGCCTTCCGCTGCGCAACCGCCCACAGCGTCGTCATGTTCCTCCGCTTCGGCTACAGCCTTCAGGACGCCGTCACGCAGGCGCTGCGCGACCTGGAGGCGCTGGACGACCCGTTCGCCAGTGAGGTCAACATCGTCGCCCTGGCGCCCGATGGGTCGCACTTCGCCGGCTCCACCGTCGAGAATCGGACCTATGTCTGGCAGTCCACCGGAATGCGCGAGCCAGACGAGCGCCCGCGGCTGGCCGTCCCGCTGACGTTCCAGCGGTTCGAGGAGGCCTGACCTGCCACCGATGCGTCGCCCGGGCGAGCGGCCCCTGCCCGGCAAACTGACCGTCCGGGTCGGCCAGCGGAAGCACGTCTTCGCCAAGGGATCTGGCGAGAGCGAGCGGCACGTCCTGCTCAAGGCGCTGCTGTTCGCTACCTTCGTCGACCAGTACCCTGACCTGCTTGTCGAGCGGAACATCGGCCAGCGCTACAAGCCGGACCTGGTGGCCCTCGGTCCATATCAGTCCGTCCGCTTCTGGGCTGAGAGCGGTGTCACCTCCCGCGACAAGGTCCGCTGGCTCGTCCGCCACGTCCGGGATGGCCATCTCGTCTTCGCCCGCCAGGCCGGGGCAGGCGACACGTTCCCGGATCTCGTCGCCGAGGCTGTCAGCCGTGAGACTCGCCACGGGCTGGTCGAGGTCCTCTCGTTCGCCGAGGACGCCTGGGAGGCGATCGGTCCAGACGGAACGATCGATCCCGATTCCCTCCACCCGACCGTCAGACGGTTCGACGCGATCGGTCGCTGACATGGCCGGATGGATAGGCAGAGCGGCGGCCGGGATGATCGAGTCCCGGCCGCCGCTCTGCCTGTCATGACCGTTAGCCGACTACACGTCCCGGTTCAGCGTCTCCAGGAACTCGGCGTTGGTCGCCGTCTTCACCATCCGGCTGATGACCAGCTCGGTGCCCTCGGAACCGCCGAGCATCGAGACCATGCGACGCATCGTCCAGACCTGGCGCAGAGTCGCATCGTCGAGCAGCAGCTCCTCGCGGCGGGTGCCGGAGCGCTGGATGTCGATCGCCGGGTAGATGCGGCGCTCGGCCAGCTTGCGGTCGAGGTGGAGCTCCATGTTGCCGGTGCCCTTGAACTCCTCGTAGATGACATCGTCCATCCGGCTGCCGGTGTCGATCAGGCAGGTGCTGACGACCGTCAGGCTCCCACCGCCCTCGATGTTCCGGGCGGCGCCGAAGAAGCGCTTCGGGGGATAGAGGGCGACCGGGTCGATACCACCGGACAGGGTCCGGCCGCTTGGCGGGACAGCCAGGTTGTAGGCCCGCGCCAACCGCGTGATCGAGTCGAGCAGGATCGTCACGTCCAGCCCCGCCTCGACCAGCCGCTTGGCCCGTTCCAGCGCCATCTCGGCGACCTTGGTGTGATCCTCGACCGGCTCGTCGAACGTCGAGGAGATGACCTCCCCGTCGATCGAGCGGCGCATGTCGGTGACTTCCTCGGGCCGCTCGCCGATCAGACAGACCATCAGGTGCATGTCCGGGTTGTTGGCGGTGATCCCGTTGGCGATCGACTTGAGCAACATCGTCTTGCCCGCCTTCGGGGGCGAGACGATCAACCCACGCTGACCGCGACCGATCGGCGCGATCAGGTTGAGCAGCCGGGTCGAGAGGATGTTCGGCGCGGTCTCGAGGTCGATCATCTCCAACGGGAAGATCGGCGTCAGCGAGTCGAACGTCGGCCGCTTCCGGGCTACGTCCGGGTCGACACCGTTGACGGCCTCGACCCGAAGCAGACTGAAGAACTTCTCGTTGTCCTTCGGGGGCCGGACCTGGCCGGAGATCCGGTCGCCCGTCCGAAGACCGAATCGTCGGATCTGCGACTGCGAGACGTAGATGTCGTCGGGGCTGGGCAGGAGCCGGGGACCACGGAGGAAGCCGAAGCCATCCTCGATCGTCTCGAGGACGCCATCACCGAAGACGTTGCCGTCCTGCTCCGTCTGGGCGCGAAGGATCCGGAGCTGGAGTTCCGGTCGCTTGAGGCGACTGTAGCCCGTCACCTCCAACTCGACCGCAAGCGCGTTCAGTTCCTCAACGGTCCTGGCATCGAGGTCCGGCATCGTGATCTGGGGCGGCGGCGCCTGCTTCGGCGTCACCTGCGGCATCGCCGTCATGGATGGCGGAGAACCCGGCGGGCGGGTGCGAACCGGGGTTGGTGGCCGCCGGTCGACGCCGTTCGCCGGCGAGAAGTCCCTCGGTGCGCCGGGATCCCGTGGAACGAAGCCGTCGCGCTCGGGACGGTTGTTGCGGACCGGGCGCTGCTCGAAGCGGTCGCGGCGGGGGCCGGTCTCGACCGTCGGACCGCGAGAGAAGCCGGGCCGGTCGACACGCTGCTGCCGGTTCTCGCGCTCACTGGACAGATCGACCGGCCTTCCACTCTCGTCAGTCTCGATGCGACGGTCGCCGAGGATCCGACCGACCCGGTCGGTTGTGGTGGTGCCGTCGGCGGGCCGGCGCAGGCCGCGCTCGATGGCACGGTCGAGAGAGGCAAGGTCCGGCCGGGCGCCGTCCGTCTGATGGCGTGGCTGGGCAGCTCTTGTCTCGGGGCGGGGCTCGTCGACGCCGACCGACTGGCGATGTCCGACCGGCTCGCCTGGAGGAGTCAATGTTCCGGAGGCGAAGAGCGCGTCCAGGGACGTCGTGACCTGCCGGCGAACCGGTCGCTCGACGACCGACTCGGGGCGGGGCGTCTCGCCGGAGCGATGATCCTCGGGACGCCGGATCTCCTGAGTCGCCTCAGTATGAGCCGTTCGGTTCCGCGACGTGGCGTGCGTCTGGTTGGCGGTTTCGACATCGGGCTGCCGAGCGTCGACCACCTCCTCCTGAACGCGGGCCATCTCGCTGACGAAGTCGTCGATCGCCCGGAACGGCCCGGGATCGCTCGGCGTCAGGGCGACACGAGCGATGACCAGCTCGTCGTCGCTGGCCCTGCTGGCGGCTCTGGGGACCCTCGTGCGGGACGTCCGCGCGGTTTTCGCCTTGACGGGCTCATCAGCGCCGCCGTCAGGAGGTGTGGCAGGCTCCTGGCCGGCCAACCCAGCCTGGTCACTCGCGCCGTCGGTATCAGCGGGGTCTGAGCTGGTGTCGGTCGGGACCAGCTCTGACGTCGCCACACGACGGCGGGCGCGAGGCTTCTTGACGGGGGGAGCGTCGCTCCCATCGGCCGCTGCCGATGTTGCCTGGCCGTGCTCAAGCACAGCAGCAGTCGTATCCTCGGCGGACAAACGTATACCTCCAGAGATTGTGTGGGCGAACAGAGTCTGATCAACGAGGGAAGAGGGTCCGAACCCAGCCAACGGAGTACGCTCGGGCCGGCAGGTCGCCGTCACGCTCAATGAACCGCAGCGTCCAGTGAGCGCACCCATGTTGGAAAGGGCGTGGATGGCGGATCAGAAGCGAGCAGGCGTCGCCGGCTTCGAGACACCGATCTGGGACCGACACGGACCTGGGTTGGATGTGGGCGCGACCGCTGACTCGCACGACGGAGCATGCCGGGCAGCGGGGTTACTTGTGGCGACAACTGGCGCTCCCGAAGGGTACCACCGGCCGCAAAGGCCGTCAATGCCGTGGATCGCGGATCAGCACCCCACCGCGCGTATCGGGGCGGCCCTCCGGGAGACCTACCGCTCGGGCGTGGCCGGCCACATCCGGGACATCTTGTCGACCCGGTGCATGGCCTGGATTCGTCGAACGGTACCGGTGCGGGACCGCATGACCAGGGATTCCGTCGACGCCCCGCCTCCGCCGAGGTAGTGAACGCCACGCAGGAGCTCCCCGTCGGTGATGCCCGTCGCGGCGAAGAAGCAGTTGTTGCCGCCGACCAGGTCGTCCAGTCCGAAGACGCGGTCTGTGTCGATCAGTTTCGTCCGGGCGACCTCGCGCTCCGCGTCGTTGCGCGGCCAGAGCTTCGCCTGCATGTCGCCACCGAGGCACTTGAGTGCGCAGGCGGCGATGATGGCCTCCGGGGCGCCGCCGACCCCGAGCATGACGTCCACGGTCGTCTCGTTGGACGCAGCCATGATCGCGCCCGCGACGTCACCGTCCGTGATCAGCTTGATCCGGCTTCCGGCGGCACGGATCTCGGCGACTAGATGCTCATGCCGGGGTCGGTCCAGCACCACCACCGTAATGTCGTCCATCGCCTTGCCGAGTGCATCCCCAACCGCCCGAAGGTTCTCAGCGACCGGGCGGTCGATGTGGATACGACCGAATGCTTCCGGACCGACGACGATCTTGTCCATGTACATGATGTCGTTCGAGGCGAGCATCGACCCCCGCTCGGCGACCGCGATCACGGCGACCGAGTTCGGCATGCCGTTCGAGAGCAGTCTGGTCCCGTCGATCGGGTCGACGGCGATGTCGACTTCCGGGTGGTCGCCCGTCCCGAGCAGCTCACCGACATAGAGCATCGGCGCCTCGTCCTTCTCGCCCTCTCCGATCACGACCAGGCCGGACATCGCGATCGAGTTCAGAACCGAGCGCATCGCGTCGACGGCCGCCTGATCGGAGTTGTTCTTCTCGCCCCGGCCCATCCACCGGGCGGCCTGGACCGCGGCGGCCTCGGTGACGCGAACGAGCTCCAGGGCCAGGTTGCGATCGATCGGGTCCGACATCTGAGTGCTCCTCGTGGTGCTATGAGAGATCGGCAGTGGCGGTTGGGGTCAGGTCGCTGACGGCGTCGGCGCGCTGGTTGACCCAGCTGGCGGCGGAGCTGGGCAGGTCGTGGACCGACCCGATCTCGACCGTGCATTCCGGCAGCGAGTCGACGAACGAGCGCCCGTAGCGCTTGCTCAGGATACGGCGGTCAAGCACGACGCAGACCCCGCGGTCGCGCGAGCTGCGGATCAGCCGGCCGAACCCCTGCTTGAACTTGAGAACGGCCTGCGGGACCGCGTAGTCGACGAAGGCGTTGCGGCCCTCGTCGGCGATCGCCTCGCTCCGGGCGGCGAAGACCGGGTCGCTCGGCACGCTGAACGGCAGCTTGGTGATCACGAGCAGGCTGAGGGCATCGCCGACGATGTCGATTCCTTCCCAGAAGCTGGACGTCCCGAGGACGACGACCTGGTCGCCGTGCTTGAGTCGCTCGATGAGCTGGCGGGCACTGCCGTCCACGCGCTGGGCCAGGACGACGATCCCCGCCTCCTCGAGTGGGCGCTTGATCGCCTGATAGGTCGCCTGGAGGGCGGCGTAGGACGTGAACAGGATGAGCCCGCGTCCCCGAGTGGCGGTGCAGGTCTCGATCAGCGTCTCCTGGAGGCGGCGCTGGTAGAGCGGCTGGTTGGGCTCCGGCATGTCGTCGGCGAGGTAGAGCATCGCCGATGTCCGGTAATCGAACGGCGATGGGACGCTGACCTGCCTGACGTCGCCGAGCCCGAGGTGGTCGATGGCGTAATCGAACGTCCCGTCGGTCGTGATCGTGGCCGAGGTCAGGACCGTCGTGTCCATCCTGCTGAAGACGCGATCGTGGAGCAGCCCGCCGACATCGAGTGGAGCCGACTTGAATGTCACCGCGTCGCCCTGCTGATTACGCTCCAGCCAGTAGACCTGCTCGTCGCGCGGGGTGGCGATCACGTCGCGCATGATTGCGATGATCTCGCCGAGACTCCTCGACGAGTTCTCGATGTCGGACGTCACGGTGTCGTAGGCACCGGTCGTCAGGTCATCGGCGTCCGAGCCCGGCTCCTGGTCGTCGAGCGTCCGTTTCGCCCACTTGAGATGGCTCTCGATCGCGGTCAGGGCGTGCTCGAGGACGGCCCAGGCGTCGAGGACGTCGGTCCAGGCGTAGGCCTCGCGGATGTCGCGGGTGAGCCGGATCGAGCGGTCGCCGCCGGGCCGGCCGGTGTCGCGGGTCGAGAGCGCGAAGGCGAGCCGGAAGACCTGGTGAGCGTGGGTCCGCGCCGTCTGAACCTGATCCTGAGCCTGCTTCGCCCGCTCCAGCGCCGCTCCGGCTCGCGTCCGGCCGGCGTCGGTCGCGGTGAGGTCGGGCCGGTTGAGGTACTGGACGACGCCCATCATCGCGCCGAGCTGGATCGGTCCCTCGGTCCGCAGGACACCGTCGAGCAGCGTCGTAAGCTCGCGCTCACTGGCGCTGACGCCATAGTGGACGGTCGCCTGATCCTCGAGGTGGTGGGCCTCGTCGACGATGAGCCGGTTGTAGGCCGGCAGGACGCTGCCACCGGAGATGCTATCGGTCAGCAGCAGGGCGTGGTTCACGACGACGACGTGGGCGCTCTCCGCGTCCCTTCGCGCCCGGAACAGGAAGCACTGGTTGCGCTGGACGAAGACGCAGCGGCCTGGCTGGCAGACGTTGTCGTCCGCCGAATAGAGACGCCAGCGCTGCTCCTCCGACGGCGAGAGGCGCAGCTCGGCCCGGTCGCCGGTCGTCGTCTCGCCCAGCCAGAGCGAGATCTTGGCCCGGAGCCCGGCCTCGGCGGCGTCCTGGACGGGCTGCTGGGCGCTGGCGAACCAGCGGCGCAGGCAGAGGTAGTTGCCCCGCCCCTTGACCGTCACGGCCCGGAACGGCTCGGCATCCTCACCGCCACCCAGCGAGCGAATCGCGTCCTGCAGCTTCGGGATGTCCTTGCGGAAGAGCTGGTCCTGGAGCGCCAGCGTGTTGGTCGAGACGACAACCGTCTCGCCATGCTCCTGGGCGTGGAGCGTCGCCGGCAGGAGGTAGGCCATGCTCTTGCCGGTGCCGGTTCCCGCCTCCGCGATCAGGTCACCGCTGCGGTTGAACGCCTCGGCCACCTTCCAGGCCATGTACTCCTGCTGGGGGCGGTGCTCGTAGCGGTCGACTGCTCGACCGACGTAGCCGGTCGGACCGAAGGCCGCGTCGATCTCGGTCTCGGCGATGACATGCTGGCTACCAAGCGGTTCGAGCGGCTCCGGCCGATCCCGTTGGGTCATGAACGCCAGCTCGTGCGGTCCGCGCCGGAGACCCTGAGCGGAGAGCGCACCTGACCGGGCGAAGTCCGCTGCCTGCGTAAAGACGCTCGCCGTCGGCCAGCCGGCCAGCTCGGCGTACTGGGCGACCTGCTGGAGCGTCACGGCGTCGTAGGTCTGCAACCGGCGCATCAGAGCCCGGAGGACCTGGGCACTGACGTGGGCATCGTGCAGCGCCCGGTGCGACGCGTCGATCTCGATCCCGAGCGCAGCCGCGGTGGTCACAAGGCTGTAGTTCGGCAGGTCCGGCAGAATCACCGAAGCGAGCTGGTGGGTGTCGATCTGCCGGTTGGTGAGGGGTAACCCGGTGCCCTTGAGCATGTTGACGTCGAACTGGACGGAGTGGCCGACGATGTCGCGGCCATCGATCAGGTCCCGGATCCGCGGCAGGACGTCGGCAAACGGTGGGGCGCCCTTGAGCGCCGCGTCATCGATGCCCGTCAGCCGGACGATGTCGAGCGGAACGGACCGCTCCGGCCGGACCAGCGTGGTGTAGGTCTCGTCGTCCGACTCCAGATCGAAGGTGACGATGCCGACTTCGAGGATCTCATCCTTGCCGGGCTGCATTCCGGTCGCTTCGATATCGATCGCGACATACTGTTGCGCCAATCCTGACTCCCACATCACGGCTATCTCTGTGAGCAGATATGATATCCGACGCGACCGGACCACCCCCGGTCCGACGTGTCGTTCCCTTTCGGGTCGCTAGTCGGAGGCCGCGGCCATTCCGCGGCTCTCGCCATCCAGCCAGCCGGAGCGCACGAGGTCGCCGCGCTCGATGTCCTCGGCGAGGGTGCGGACGAGCAGCGCCAATTGCGCCAGCCCGGTCGCGATCGGCTCGCGCTCCAGCCACTCATTCGGAGTATGGGCGTCGCCGCCGTGGCTGATCCCGATGCAGACCGCCGGGATGCCCCAGGCGATCGGGACGTTGGCGTCCGTGCTGGAGGCATCCGAGGCCGACGGCGTCGAGAGGGAGGCGAGGACCGAGCGGGTCCGGCGGACGATCAGGTGGTCGGCGGGCAAGCCACCGGCGGGCCGGACGCCGAGCGTCTCCATTCGGACCCGGAGGCCGTCACGCTCGACGTGGCGCATCTGGCCTACGACCTTGTCGAGCAGGTGCTCGAGCTCCGCCGGGTCCATCGAGCGCAGCTCGACCTCGATCGAGGAGCTCGTCGCGATCGAGTTGATCGTCGACCCGCCGGACATCGCCGCCACGTTCAGGGTCGTCCGGGGCCACTCGGGCACCACGATGTCCGCCAGCCGGGCGATCAGCTTGCCGGCAGCGTGGACGGCGCTCGGGCGGCCGTAGTCGGCCCAGCTGTGGCCGCCCGGCCCATCGATCCGGATGGCGACTCTTCGGCTCCCGACCGCGATGTGCGTGATCCGGCCGAGCCCGTGGCCCTCGACGGCGACGACGGCCGCGGCCTCCCGGGTGAGATCGAGAGCAGCGGTCATCCCCCGGAGGTTGCCGTAGCCCTCCTCGCCGACCGTGCCGACCAGCACGATGTCGCAGGCCGGGACGATCCGGCATCGGGCCAGCAGCCGCGGCAGGGCGATCATCGCCGCCAGTGCCGCCCCGTTGTCACCGACGCCCGGTCCGACGATCCGCGACCCGGTGATCCGCGGCAGATGCGGAACATCCTGGCCGAAGACCGTATCGAGATGGGCCGCAATGATCAGCGAGCGATCTCGCTGCCGGCCCGGAATCCGGGTGACGACGTTACCCGCCTGGTCGAGGAAGACGAGCCGGCCCGGGTCGTCCCGCCGCAGCAGGTCCCGAACGGCCAGCGCCCGTTGATGCTCGCCGCCGGTCGGCGCCGGGACGCGGCTGATGGCGAGGGTGTCCTCGACCACCTCCGGTGCGAGGAGACGAGCCTGGCGCCTGACCCCTGCGGTTGTATCCAGACCGAACGGCACGGGTCACAACCTCGCGGGTAGGCAGGAACTGCAATGACATTGACAGGCGAAATGGGGGCCGGGAGACCAGGTGCTACACCGCCCCCTGAATGGTGAGTTCAGTCTAGCAGTCAGATGTGGCCCGGCGCCGTTCCGGAGCGTGATCCGACTGCCAGGAGCAAAATCCCTGTCAGAAGGCATGGCCGTCCGACGATCTGACCGTGGCGCCCGATCGGCGCTGTCCGTCGAACCGATAACACCCTACAATTGTGGGGAAATGGTCGCGTCCGGCCGGTCGGGTCTCAGGGCGTGGATAGGGGAAGCAACGTGGTGTATCACCGATTCGACGCGGTCATCGTAGGGGCGGGCGGAGCGGGCCTGATGGCCGCCATCCAGCTTGCCGGCAAAGCCAACGTCGCCGTGGTCAGCAAGCTCTATCCCCCGCGATCCCACACCGGTGCGGCCCAGGGCGGAATCAGCGCTGCCCTCGGCAACGTCGAAGAGGACCATTGGCGCTGGCACATGTTCGACACCGTCAAGGGCGGCGACTACCTCGTCGACCAGGACGCCGCCGCCGTGCTCGCCCGGGAGGCGATCGACGCGGTCTACGAGCTCGAGCACATGGGGCTGCCGTTCAACCGGACCCCGGACGGCCGGATCGACCAGCGCCGGTTCGGTGGCCACACCCGCAACTACGGCGAGGGACCGGTCCGGCGGGCCTGCTACGCCGCCGACCGCACCGGCCACATGATCATCCAGACCCTCTACCAGCAGGGGATCAAGCATCAGCTCAACTTCTTCGACGAGCATCACCTGATGGACGTCCTGTTCTCGGAGGATGGCCGCGCCTGCGGTGTCGTCACGATGGAGATGGCGACCGGCGAGATCCATGTCATCCACGCCAAGGCGGTCATGATCGCGACCGGCGGCTACGGCCGGGTCTGGAGCGTCACCTCCAACGCGATCGCCGGAACCGGCGATGGCGTCGCCCTCACCTATCGTCGTGGCGTGCCGGTGATGGACATGGAGTTCTACCAGTTCCACCCGACCGGCCTCTACCGGCTCGGCATCCTGCTCTCGGAAGCGGCCCGCGGCGAGGGTGGCATCCTCCGCAACAGGGACGGCGAGGCGTTCTGCGCCCGGTACGCGCCAACCCTCAAGGACCTCGCTCCGCGCGACATGATCTCGCGGTTCATCCATCAGGAGATCCAGGAGGGCCGCGGGATCAATGGTGAGGATTACGTCCATCTCGACCTGACGCACCTCCCGCCGGAGCTGATCGACGAGAAGCTGCCGGACGTGACCGACTTCGCCCGGACCTATCTCGACGTCGAACCGAAGACCGAGGGAGTCCCGGTCCAGCCGACCGCCCACTACGCGATGGGTGGATTGCCAACCAACATCGACGGCCAGGTGATCCAGGACCGGAACGCCACCCCGGTTCCCGGTCTCTACAGTGCCGGCGAGGCCGCCTGCGTCTCCGTCCATGGCGCCAACCGGCTCGGGACCAACTCACTGGTCGACCTCGTCGTCTTCGGCCGCCGGGCCGGGAAGCACATGCTCGGGATGCTCCAGGATGCCGAGTGGGCGCCGCTCCCCCCGGAACCCGAGTTCATGGCGAGGGCTTCGATCGACCGTCTCCTGCAGGCGCCGCAGTCCGGCAAGGGCGAGCGGATCTCGGACATCCGGTCGACGATGCAGACGACGATGATGGCCGACGTCTCGGTCGAGCGCAGCGAGGAGAGCCTGCTGCGGGCCGAGGCGACGATCCGCCAGCTCCAGCACGCCTACACCTACGCCAGCGTGATGGACAAGAGCAAGGTCTTCAACACGGACCTGACCGAGGCGCTCGAGCTTGGCTGCCTGCTCGACTGTGCCGAGGCCACCGTCCACGGGGCGCTCGCCAGGCAGGAGAGCCGCGGCGCGCACTACCGCAGCGACTTCACCACCCGGGACGACAAGAACTGGCTGGCCCACTCCCTCGTCTACAAGACGTCCGGTGGGCTGGAGCTCGACAAGAAGCCGGTCACGATCACCGAGTTCGAGCCCAAGGAACGCAAGTACTAACGAGAGCACCGTCGGACGACGGTCATGGTCCACGAGGACCCAAGGGAAGCTGGCCGTGGAATATACGCTCCGAATCAAGCGATACAACCCGGAGACGGACGTCAAGCCGCACTTCGAGGAGTACAAGGTCACGGCCGACGCCAGGGACCGCGTGCTCGATGTCCTCAATCAGATCAAGTGGGACGAGGACGGATCGCTGACCTATCGCCGCTCCTGCGCCCACGGGGTCTGCGGCTCGGACGCGATGCGAATCAATGGCCGTAACCGGCTTGCCTGCAAGCTTCTGATGAAGGATCTGCCGGGCAAGATCACGATCGAGCCCTTGCTCGGCTTCAAGGTCGTCAAGGACCTCGTCGTTGACATGAACAAGTTCTTCGACGCCTACAAGTCGGTCCAGCCCTACCTGATCGCCGACGAGCACAACGGTTCGGGCGAGCGGCGCCAGTCGCCCGAGCAGCGCCACCGGTTCGAGGACACGACCAAGTGCATCCTTTGCGCCGCCTGCACCACCGCCTGCCCGGTAACATGGACCAGCGACGAGTTCGTCGGTCCCGCCGCGATCGTCAACGCCCACCGCTTCATCTTCGACAGCCGCGACCAGGGCGCATCCACGCGTCTCCGGATCCTGAACAGTGGGTCGGGCGTCTGGCGCTGCCGGACGATCTTCAACTGCACCGATGCGTGCCCTCGCGGGATCGAGGTCACGAAGGCGATCGAGGAGGTCAAGCGGGCACTGCTCTACGAGCAGGTCTAACGACCGGACCCTGGACAGAAGGCCGGTACTCGCCGGCGCGGCCGAACATCAGCGATGATCCAGCGGGGTGCTCAACATGCCGAAGCCGTGGTCATGGGACTATCTCAATCACGTTCCGGGAGCCGATGAGATCTGGGGACCGTACTCGACGGGCTTCCTCATCGTCTTCCTGCTCGGGTTCTCCTTCGTCACATTCCTCTATAACGACGGCGGTCGATACCTGGCCAGCGAACCCATTCGGCGTCGCTACCTGCGGAAATACGCGGGCTTCCTGCTGATTCCACTGACACTGGGCCTGTTCTTCTTCGGGGTCCGGCTGTTGCAGATCGACCCGTTCACCTTCGGACGGCGGATCTGGCTGTACCTGTCCCTGCTCGGGCTGCTGGGTGTCCTGGCCTACGCCGCCCAGGACATTGGACGGCACTACCGCCGCGACGTTCAAACGCAGCGCCGCACGACGACGAGGGGTCGTTACGTCGCGCCGCGTTCGGCCAACCGGGCTGGTTCCCGTCGAAGTTGACGGCGCAATAATCATAGGGGCGAAGCTTGCGAGCTCGTCCGCCACAGCGGCCTTCGCTGTCCGGCCCCTCCCCAACCCCTCCCCACTGCGGTGGAGAGGGGCTTCCGGTGCGGCCATCTGCGGTCGAAGGGGCGCAGCGTGCAAGCCTAGCCGCGGCGGCCCGTAGCTTCGCGGGCGGTGACCGTTCCGTGGCGGCGGAGTTCACGAACCCGGCCGCCGCGGCGGCCTTCGCCGCCTGGCGAAACTGGCTTCGCGACTGCACATGCACCGAAAACTGGATTCCTTCGCGGCATCGGCCCCGCTGCGCGGATAGGCCCCTCTAACGCGGACAAGGCAAGCCGCGTCCCTACGACGAGGCGACCGCCGATGTGGACGAAGCGACCAAGGCCTCTCTCACGACGGCGCCGCTCACCTCGTCGTTGAGTCCGAGCCGTTGACGGCCGGACCCGGCCGCGGCTCCGTCCCGCCCGAAAACGCACGAAGCGCGTTCCGCAAGGAACACGCCTGTGAGGAAAGAGGGCCGTGCACCCCCCGTCGATAGAGACCTTCCGGCTTGCCGGCGCTCGTTGGCTCCAGGCGGGCACTCCCAGTCACCCAGCGAATGATGCTTACGGCTGCTACGTTCCCGTCCTGACCGGATTCGCAGTTCGCTGCCGACCGGGACCCTTCCCATCAACACTACGTGGCGACGGTAGGTCCACAAAGCCATACCTCGGGGGGGAATTCAACCCCGCTGTAGCGGATTGCGGGTACAGGGCACCGCTAACTCCCCATCTAGCACGACTCGGGAGAGGATACACCACCGTTCCCCGGCCGCACAGCGAAGCGTTGTCCGAAAGCACGTTCGGCCAGAGCGTCAGGCCTGGTACCGGACGCCGCTCGAGGTCCGCTGGAAGATCGCCGAGGCGAATGCCGCCGCGTGCGGTCCGGCGAAGACCAGCGATCCGACGTGGCCATGCTTGGCCGTGCCGGTCACGAACCGGTAACGAATCGTTCGGGCCTCGATGTGGCGCTCGCTGTAGAAGACGTCTTCACTCAGGCGCCCAAGGATCTCGAACGCGAGCTCGTCGGTGACCATCAGGTCCGTCAGCGGGAAGTCGACCCAGACCGTCAGGGTGGTCGCCTCCTCGTCCAGGGCCGGCTCGCCGATCAGGTGGGCGCCCTCGACCCCGCGCAGGAGGAACTCCGCCTCGATCGAGAAGCGGATGTTGGCATCCTCATCAGACGTCCACCGCTGGCCGTACCGCTCGCAAAGCGTCTTCACCACATCGTCGAACATGTCTGATCCGCCTCTCGGTGGCGTCCGGCCATTCCGTCATCCCGCGTCAGCATCACTGATTCGTCACGCCTTCGAACTGATACCGACCACTGTATCCGGCGGCAACCTGTTCGGAAAGGTCGAAGAAGATCAGTTGCAGCACCCGGGCGTTTCGGCCGACCGTGAATCCAGCCGGATTGAGGACCGACAGCAGCGCCGTGGAGCGACCGACGTAGCCGGCGTCCCAGACCGCGGTGTGGATCGTCACACCAGATCTATTGAGGGAAGACCGGGCCCGGCCGAGGGCCATCGCGTCGTACGGCATCCGGACCGTCTCGTTGAAGCCGATCTGATATGGACCAGGTTCGAGGTGGACGATCTCGCCGGCAGGCAGGTCGATCGGCTCCAGGTCGGGAAGAACACGGCCAGCGGAATCTGCCGGCAGGACGCCCACGCCGACGAGCCGGCTCAGAGATGCCAGCGTCAGATCGAAGCCGTTCGGCTGGACCTGCTCGCCGAGGTCGATGAAGCCCTCGATCAGCGGATGGCCCCGATCGATCGCCCGACGAATCCGCTCACCGCTCCAGGCTCCACGGATGGGGCCAACGCGCTCGTCTGGTCTCATCGTGGACACCTCTTCCGTGGTCGGCGTATCGGATCGAATGAACGGTTCGATAGCGTACCACTGCTAGACTATCCGTCCAGCCAGGGCGATCGTCCCGAGCGAATCCGGCTCAGCGCCAGACCGAGGCACGATGAATCCCTGGAGACGCCAACGTCCCGGCGCGAAGGGTGGGCGGCGAGCCGCCTTCCATGTCCTGCGCCACCGCGACTACCGCCATCTGCTGTTCGCCACCTCGATCAGCTCGCTCGGTGCCCGGTTCCAGTTCCTCGCCGTGCTCTGGTGGGTCTACGAGCTGACGGATTCGGGCCTCGCCCTGGGTCTGCTGAGTCTGGTCCGGTTCGCCCCGGTCCTGCTCTTCGGGCTGTTCGGGGGCGTCATCGCTGACCGCAACGACCGCCGCAATACCCTAATCGTCTCCCAGGTCCTGATGATGGGGACCAGCACGAGTCTGGCGGCGCTGGCCTGGGCGGACAATGTGACGCTGCCGGTAATCTTCATGCTCGCCGCGACGACCGCCCTGATCGATTGCGTCGCCCAGCCAGCCCGTTCGGCCCTGATTCCGGCGCTCGTTCCGAAGGGCGAGATGGCGAACGCGATGTCGGTCAACATCATGGTCGGCCAGACCGCATCGATCGCCGGTCCAGCGCTCGCTGGCTTCGTCATCGCCGCCTTCGGGACACCGACCGCGTTCACCGTCGACGCGGCTGGCTTCATCATCGCGATCAGTTTCCTGGTGAGCATCCGGACCACGTCGGTCGTCGCCCGCACCGTCGGTGGGACCTGGACGGCCGCGCTCGAAGGGCTCGCCTTCCTCCGCCGCTCGCCGGTCCTGCTAAGCGTGATGTCGGTCGACTTCTTCGCAACCTTCTTCGGCGCGACAACCGTGCTGCTGCCGCTCGTTGCCGTCGACCGGCTCGGGCTGGGCGCGGACGGCCTGGGCATCCTCAATTCATCGATCGCCGCCGGTGCGCTGATTGGGAGCATCGTCTTCAGCGCGCTGCCGTCCTTCGACCGACCCGGCCGCGGCGTCCTGATCGCGGTCGGCGTCTTCGGTCTGGCGATCATCGCCTTCGGTCTCAGCACGTCGCTGATCGTCGCCGTCCTCTGCCTGGCGGTCTCCGGCGCGGCCGACGCCGTCAGCATGGCGTTGCGCCACACGGTCCGGAACCTCGTCACACCCGATCTCCTGCGCGGGCGCATCTCGGCGGCCCACAGCACCTTCGCCTCGGGAGGGCCGCAGCTGGGCGATGCCAGGGGCGGCGCCATGGCCTCACTCCTCGGTCCTGGTCCGGCCCTCGTCATCGGTGGGATCGGCGTACTGATAACGGTCGTCGCCGCGAACGTCCTCGTGCCCAACCTCGCGAGAACGAGGATCGGTGACGTCGAAAGCGGCGATCACCCCGTTCCTGACGTCGCCCAGCCATCCCGCGAGATTTCCGCTGCCATCGTGGCCGGGCGAAGCGCCGACGGAACGACCGTGGCGAACATGCGATAATTGCCGAATACTCAAGGGTTGACCTGATCCGACCGGGCGATGCGAACCGGTCCGGAATCCAGCGATCGGCCGCGACGGCAATCATGCGAGGCAGGTCCTATGGCAGAACAGAGCACCGACCAGCGGTTCACCACCAGTCCACTCCGCCTGATTCCCTACCAGGAGCGTCTCCAGACCCCGGTCAAGGACCAGTACGGCCGGGCGATGACCTATCTCCGGATCTCGCTGACCGACCGCTGCAACTTCCGCTGCCTCTACTGCATGCCCGCCAACGGGATGGTGTTCCAGCCCCGCGATGAGAGCCTGACCGACGACGAGCTACTTCGGGCGGTCCGGCTCAGCGCCGAGGTCGGATTCCGCAAGTTCCGCCTCACCGGTGGAGAGCCGACGGTCCGCCCGCACCTCGTCGATCTCGTCCGCGAGATGAAGGCGATGCCGGGCGTCGAGGAGATCTCGATGACGACCAACGCCCTGCTCCTCGGGAAGCTGGCCCAGCCGTTGGCCGACGCCGGTCTGTCGCGGGTGAACATCAGCATCGACACGCTCGACCCGGTCCGGTTCCGCTTCATGACCCGTGGCGGCCGGCTCGATCTCGTCTGGAAGGGGATCGAGGCCGCCGCCGCGGCCGGGCTGACGCCGATCAAGCTCAATACTGTCGTCGTCAAGGACCAGAACGAACACGACGTCGTCCCGATGGCCGAGCTAACCCTCAACCGGCCCTGGCAGGTCCGGTTCCTGGAGATCATGCCGCTCGAAGGGGTCGGCGAGGTCCATGACGAGGGACTCGTCACCTCCGAGCAGACCCAGGCCCGGCTCGAGGACCGCTTCGGACCGCTGGAGCCCGTCGAGGCCGACGCCGCCGACCCGGCCCGCCTCTTCCGGATCAAGGGTGCCGCCGGCACGATCGGCTTCATCTCGCCGATCTCCGAGCCGTTCTGCGCGGCCTGCAACCGGATCCGCCTCACGGCCGACGGCAAGCTCCGGCTCTGTCTCCTGCGGGGCGATGAGGTCGATCTTCGCGACATGATGCGGGCTGGCGCCACCGACGCCGAGGTGATCGACACGATCCGCGGCGGTGTCTGGCGCAAGCCGTGGGGCCACGGCATCGCCGACGGCGACCGCAACACCGTGCGAGGGATGTCCCAGATCGGCGGCTGATGCTTCCGCCCGAACCCTTCGATTGGTCCATCTGCCCAGCGCCCAGACCACGTCCCGGTCTGGGCGCTGCTATGCTGCCGGGCGTTCCCGTCTGGATTCGACTCAAGCTGGAGACCGACCGATGACCGCCAATGCCGAGACTGCCACCGGATCGCCTGGCAGGAGTCCCATGACGATCAAGAAGGTGGTGATCGGCGTCGATATCTGGGGGAACGTCGCCGAGACCGTCAAAGAGCGCTTCCCGGATATCGATGTCGTGCTGGAGCCGGACGCCGAGAAGGTCGTCGCGCAACTCGCCGATGCCGATGCCTACACCGGCTTTCGTCTCTCGGCGGAGCAACTCGACCGGGCTCCGGAGCTGAAGTGGGTCCACTCGCTGTCAGCCGGCGTCGAGCAGTGGCTCAATGCCGGTATCGCCGAGCGCGGTCTCCTCCTCACCAACTCGAGCGGCGTCCATGCGACGAACATCGCTGAGCACGTCTTCGCGATGATGCTCGCCTTCGCCCGCCAGCTTCCATCGCTCTTCGGCTCCCAGCAACAGCACCAGTGGCGTGACAACGACACGTTCGATGAGCACGTCTTCGAGCTCGAGGGGCAGAAGCTGATCATCGTCGGGACGGGCGCGATCGGCAGCGCGGTCGCCCGGCGGGCCAAGGCGTTCGACATGGCGACCGTCGGCGTCCGACGGCACCCGAGCGCCGAACCGATCCCGAACATCGACGAGCAGCTCTCCTTCGAAGAGATGCGGGAGCACCTCGGTGACGCCGATCACGTCGTGATCTGTCTTCCGATGACGAGCGAGACGAAGGGTCTGTTCAGCGCCGACGTCATCGCCGCGATGAAGCCGGGCGCCCACTTCTTCAACATTGGCCGCGGCGGCATCGTCGATCAGGATGCCCTCATCGCGGCGCTGCGATCGGGTCACCTCGGCGGCGCCGGCCTGGACGTGACGACGCCGGAGCCACTCCCCGGGGACTCACCGCTCTGGGACATGCCCAATGTCATAATCACCGCCCATACCTCGGGCAGCACCCCGAAGTACGGTGAGCGGGCGCTGGGGCTCTTCGGCGACATCCTCGAGCGCCTGAGGGACGGTCGAGAGCCGATCAACGTCGTCGACCCGGAGGCGGGCTACTAGCGCCCCGGTGTTCTGCATGGAGCATCGTCACGAGGTCGGCTCACGGCGTGATGGTCAAGGGCCGCCCGCGTCCGTTCCGACCGGTCGGATGAATCTCCGGGAGGTCGGACAGGCCGGTGACGCACCTTGGGCACGGCCTCACCGCCCTGCGCACGCCGATCATTGCCACCTTCTCAAGGTCGGCTCGACAGGTTCGGGCGTCGACACGGGAAAGGGCGTATGAGCCGAAGCACCAGATTACCTCCGTCAAACTGTGACGTCGGTCCGAAATCCGATCGGACTGGGACGAAATCACCATTGCCCCGAACTTGACCTTCGTGCACAGTGAACGTACGCTCTGTTCACCCGCTGCTCGCCGCGGACCCCTGTCGCATCTGGCCCGCGATCTGCCCTCGAGGTTCGGAGGTGCTGAATGGTCGCCGTCTCCCTCGCTACCATCACCCGACACGCCAATCGCCGGCTGGCACAGCGGAACATCAGCCTCGATGACGCGGCCTACGTCGTTGCCCATGGAACCGTCACGTACACCGGGCACGCACGATTCGTACATCTCGGGTGGCGGGACATCCCGAAGGACGACCGGCGCAACGACGATATCCGCCGACTGGAGGGGACGGTCCTCGTCTTCGACAGCGAGTCCGGCGGCTGCCTGACGACGGCGTACCGGAACCGATCCCGCGGGCTGCGCGACATCCGCCGCAAACCCAAGCGGGCCTTCGCCTGCTCCCTTGACACTGACGTCGTCGCCGACTTCTCGACGTTGGAGATGTACGGGGATTAGGCCGGCGCGACCAGCGATTCGATCCGTGCGCCCACCGAGAATGTACAGACCAGGATCCGGTCGACATGATCGGTAAGGCCGTAGCGATCGAAGTAACTGGCGTCCATCCGGTCGGAGAGGTGCTGGACCTCGCGCCGCTGAACGAGGACCAGCACACTGCCACCACCGCCACCGCCCATCATCCGGGCTCCCAGGACTCCCGTGGCCCGCAGGACGTCAGCAACCAGTTCCTCGACCTGTGGATGACTGATGTCGTAGTCCGTCGCCGATGAGCGTCCGGATGCTGTCATGAGGTCGCCGAAGCGCACCCAATCACCAGCTTTGAGCGCGTCGTAGCCCTGGTCGACGCGCTCGACCTCCGTAAGGATGTGAGCCGACCGCGCTTGCAGGGTATGGTCGAGCGTTCCCGATTCCGAGAGTGTCGTGATCTGCTCGGCGCTCAGTTCCGCCACATGCTCCGGAGCTGCATCCCCAAGTTCCCGTTTTGCGACCTTCAGCAGCTCCGCCATCTCGCGAACCCGAGTCGGGTAGGCCGACTCTCCCAGACGGTGAACCACGCCGGACGAGATCACGACGAACGCGAGGTCGCCAAGATCCGGGTCGAGTTGCTCGAACGCGATGGCCGCGGCGTCGTACCGGATCACGCCGCCGGCCACGGACGCGGCCTGATCCATCGTCCCGGAACCGACGCCGGCCCGGTTCTCGGCGGCCTGGGCGAGCAGGATCGTCTCCTTCGGCGTCAGCGGCTCTCTCGACAGCATCATGACCAGGCCCACCGACAGCGCCGCCGACGAACTGACCCCAAGGCCGATCGGGAGATTGCCGCCGAAGGCAATCTGGAACGACGACTGGATCGACTTTCCGCCACCCAGCAGCGCCGCGATCGCTCCACGGACGTAATCGGTCGGCGATTCCGGTGGCAATCCCCGTTGCCACCCAGCGAGGGACGCGATGTCCAATACATCGCCGAAGTGCTCCGCGGACGTCGGGTCGGCATAGGCGACCGCGATCCGGTTCTCATCGGAACCAGCTCCCCCGAGTAGCACGATATAGCGGTCGATCGCGGCGGCCAGTACCCTGCCGCCGTTGTAATCGAGGTGGTTTCCCAAGAGCTCGATCCGGCCCGGTGCAACAACCTGACGTGATGGGTCCCATGACGAACCCCACGATCGACGGCCGACGGCCAGGACCTCGACTGCGACGGCTGCAACGCGGTTCTCGCCCTGATCCCCGTTACCCGATGACGCCACCGTCATGCTGGTCGCCTCCCTCGTGAGTATTACCCGTCCCTGATTGAGATCAAGGTGTAGTTCGGTACTGATCCAACACTTCGGCCAGCCGCGCAACGTCGCCGTGCGGCGCAGCCCTGCCCTGAAGGGACCGGGCTCGGGAACGGCGCGACGCGTCACGCTGAACCTGGAAGTACATCCAAAAACCAAGGTCGTTTAGTCCGGTCCGTCCATGGCCGGGCACGCAGCCAGGCGGCGGCTACCGGCGGAACACGACCGCCTTGAATGCCTCGGCCAGCTCGAACTCCTGGCCTTGAGCGACCTCGGCTGCCCGCTCCCGGAGCCGCTCCCGGAACGGTCCCTCCTCACCGACTTGTGAGACGTGGGCCAGGAGCGCCTGGACCTTCATCTCAAAGGCATGCGTTATGTCGATGTAGCGGTCCGGCACCTCGGCGCCGAAGTACCAGAGCTCGGCCGTCTTGTGCGTCTCCAGTCCGTCCCGGAGGTGCTGCGGGTAGTTGAGCGGGTCGCGCGCCGCCGGGTAGCAGGCGTCGGTGGTGACCAGTCCGACGGCGCGGTGATCCGGGTGCAGGGCGTAGGGCCGGAAGGCGTCGTGGGTGATGACGACATCGGGCCGGTGCGTTCGAATCAGTCGCACGATCTTCTCGCGCAGCCTGACGTCGGGCAGCACCTCGGAGTCCGTCTCGCGGAGAAACACGACCTCGGCGACGCCGAGCCGTCGGGCGGCCTCGCGCACCTCGGCCTCGCGCCTGGCGGCGACCGCCTGCGGGGCATCGTCGGGATCGGCGCTGCCCTTGTCGCCACTCGTCACCTGAACGATCACGACCTTCTTGTCCGCCTGTGTGAGGGTCGCCATTGTTCCGGCGGCACCAAACTCGGCGTCGTCCGGATGCGCGACGATGACCATATACGTCTGAAACTCCTCGACCTGCTCCGACATGGATTCGTCCTACTCCTGGCTGGATGGCGCCAGCCGCTCACGCAGCATGGCTTCGAGCTGGTCGTCCGGCGTCTGCGTCTGGTTGCCGCTGACGAGGTCCTTGATGGTGACCAGCCCCGCGGCTCGCTCCTCGGATCCCTGGATGACGGCGAACGGGATCCCCTTGCGGTCGGCGTATCTGAACTGATCGCCAAGGCTGCGTTCCGAGAGCAGCGTGAGGTCGGTCCGGAAGCCGGCCGTGCGGAGCCGGGTGGCAAGTCGCGCTGCCCCGGCGATGTCATCCCGGAAACCGGCGACGAAGAGCTGAGCGGTCGTGCCCGGAACCGGCAGAAGGTCGAACTCGGAGACGACCTCGATGATCCGCTCTATCCCGAGGGAAACGCCGGTCGCCGGCATCGGGCGGGACGAGAACGAGCCGACGAGGCCGTCGTAGCGTCCCCCGCCGGCGATCGAGCCGACCGCCGGCTGCTCGACTGTCGCCTCGACGACCGGGCCGGTGTAATAGTCCAGTCCACGGGCCAGCGAGAGATCGAGGATCGCGCGGTTCGCTGGCACGCCAAGACTCGCCAGTCCAGAGAACAGCCGCGAGAGATCGTCCGTCGCCTCCCGGACCCCGTCCCCTTCGCCGATCTGCTCGATCACGTCCGAGAGGACGGCGTCCGGGTTGCCACGGGCCGTGGTAAGCGACATCAGGCGCGACGCTCCCGCCGCGTCCAACCCGTCGGCGGCGAGCTGCCGCTCGACCTTGTCCGGTCCGATCTTGTCGAGCCGGTCGATCGTTCGGATGATGTTGCCGGTATTTGCCTCCGGACCACCCGCGGATCGGGCGATGGCGCCAAGCAGATTGCGGTGGTTGATCCGGACGACGAAGTTCGAGATCCCGACGGCGGCGATCGCCTCGGTCAGGATCGCTACACCCTCGGCATCGGCCAGCATCGAGGTCGAGCCGGCGATATCGGCGTCGCACTGCCAGAACTCGCGGAAGCGGCCCCGCTGCGACTTCTCCGCCCGCCAGACTGGCCCGATGTGGTACCGCTTGAACGGCAGCACGATCTCGTTCTGGTGCATTGCCAGCACGCGGGCGAGCGGCACGGTCAGGTCGTAGCGCAGCCCGACCCGGCGGTCGCCGTGGTCGGTGAAGGCGTACATCAGCCGCTCGTTCTCACCGGCCTTACCCGTCAGGACGTCGAGATGCTCCAGAACCGGCGTCTCGATCGGCTCGTAGCCGTGCCGTTCGAAGATGTCGCGGAACAGTCCCATGATGTGCTGGCGGACGAGCATCTGCCCGGGGAGGAAGTCGCGGAACCCGCTCAGGATGCGCGGCTTGATCCGGGTTTGGCTGGCGGTGGGTGCGTCCGGGGTCATGCGGAGAAGGTCCTTCTGGTGCGTGGCTTCATCGTAGTCGTTGTTATTTGGTGACTTCGTAGACCAGATGGGCGAGCTCGGGCAGGATCAACCGTCCCAGCGCCAGACCGACGGCGTTGCGCGAGCCGGGCATCGTCATGATCAGCGTCTCCTGATGGACGCCGGCGACGGCCCGCGAGAGCATCGCCGCCGCGCCGATCTCCGGGAAGCTCAGCATCCGGAACAGCTCGCCGAACCCATCGAGCCGCTTGTCCAGCAGCCCGGCGACGACGTCGTAGGTCGTATCCCGCCGGGCGATGCCGGTGCCGCCATTGGTCAGGATCGCCGCGATCCGTGGGTTGGCCGCCCAGCCGAGGATGATCGCGCGGATCGCCTCCGGGTCGTCCGGCGCGATCCGGTAATCGACGACGGTGTGACCGCCGGCCGCGAGACCGTCGAGGATCAGCCGACCGCTGGTGTCGGTCTCGGTCGTCCGGGTGTCGCTGACCGTCAGGACGGCGACTGACACCGAGTCCGGCGCGCTCTCGCGGTGCTCGGCGGTCGACTGGCTCTGGTTGGGCTGCGGGGCTGGCCGGATCGGCTGGTCGTTCGTGGCGGGGTCAGTCACGTTGCTCATCTCACTCCGGCTGGCTGATCGTCGGGTCGTGATGCCGACGGGTAGTATCGCGCAGAATCGTTCGCCGGATTCATCCCTGGTTGCTCGGCACGGCCGTCGGGGACGGTGCGGACGGAATCAGGAAGACCGTGACCGTGGTGGCGTCGCCATCGCGTTGCAACCAGACGACCCCGGTCACGCCGGAATCGGCCTGCTCGGTCAGGGCCAGATACAGGTTGCCATCGTCGTCCGGCTCGCCCGCGATCGAGCCGCAGGCGATCGTCGTCTCCGGCTCGTCCGCACTCTCGACGACCCGGACGATCAACTCACCCTGAAGCAGGGCATCGAGTGAACGTTCGACGTTGGTCACGCTGACGGACGCCGGGATCGCTGACCCGAGGGGTGCCGCCGGAGCGTCGAGATCCGTCCGGGGTCGGTCGGCGGCGCTCGTGGACGTCCCGGCCAGCGCCGCGATCGGGTCGCCCGGCCGCTCGCAGGTGCCAGCCTGGAGATACGCCGCATAGTCGATCCGGCCGGCGCCGTCCGATCCGCCGTCCTGAGCGGTCGCGGTCACTGTGGCTCCCAGCAGGAGTGCCGCGGAGATCAGGAGAGTCCGAACGAGACGACCTCGTGATGGCATCGAGATACTCCTCTGGTCAGGGACGATGGCCGAGCCACACCAGGTGAGTCAGGAATCGATCCCGAACGCGTTCTCGACATGGGTGACGTCGGCGATCCGGCCGCTCGTGCTCACGGTGACGGCGATGAGGTCGATCCGCCAGACCGGCTCGTCCAGCCCGGTTTCCGCCACACCTTCGACGTAGGTCGTCGCGGCACGGATCAGCGCCCGGATCTGCCGGTCGGAGACCGATTCGGCGGCTCGGCCACTCCCCTCCCCACGGCGGGTCTTGACCTCGACGAAGACGAGCTCATTGCGATCCCACATGACGAGATCGATCTCACAACGCGCCCCCCGCCACTGAGCCGCGACATACCGGTACCCGAGAGCTTCGAGGTAGCGGCGGGCGTGGCCTTCCCCCGCCGTCCCCAGCCGACGCCTCGCCGGGACCGGGCCGGTCACGACGAGCGCTCCGGCAGGCTGAACGACAGCCGGTGGAGCGCGCACGGCCCGTGGGTGCGGAGGGCGGCCAGGTGGTCAGGCGTCCCATACCCCTTGTGCGCCCCGAACCGGTACCGATCGTCGCGCCGGTGCTCCTCACGCATGATCGCATCCCGGTGGACCTTGGCGAGGATCGCGGCGCAGGCGATCGAGAGCGACAGCCGGTCCCCCTTGATCAGCCCGACCTGTGGGAGCCCGGTCTCGATCACCCGGGCGTCGATCAGCAGCACCGAAACCGGACAGGCCAGCGCGGCGACCGCCCGCTCCATCGCCATTCGGTTGGCCGACGAGACGCCGACCCGGTCCAGCTCGCCGGCATCGACGGCGGAGATCGCCCAGGCGACGGCCGCCGCCTGGATCCGCTCGACCATCTCGACGCGCTGGGGCGCCGTCATCAGCTTGGAGTCGCGAACGCCTTCCAGTGTCCGGAGCAGATCCTGACGGTCGGCGTCGGTCGAGCGTGGAAGGACGACCGCCGCGGCGACCAGCGGCCCGGCCAGCGCACCACGGCCGACCTCATCGACTC
>JAABUS010001881.1_pt1 | contig 42717 bp, 35 predicted proteins | sample 5560161 | NCBI WGS metagenome assembly JAABUS01 (sample SAMN10711885, study PRJNA513376) | rock metagenome | isolation source: Antarctica rocks | place: Antarctica: Victoria Land, Trio Nunatak nord | collected 2016-01-04
ATGTCAATCCCTAATGAATACTTTACCATAGTTTTGCTTTTTTTGAATCTCATACAGAAACTTCATATACAGTTTTAGCTCATGTTTTATACAGCGTTCTCACAAAAGTGAGTGCTTAAGTACTGTTGAAACTTTGTAAGAAGAAAATAAGGACAGATTTGCCTCCGTTACAACATCCATCATGTGGTGTTTAGCATCGCAAGAATTTACTGCCCTTAGTTCTGAATTTGAGAATTCAAAGATATGTGGTTGCTCCAAAGATATGAGCGTCGCAACAAAAGCTTAATAGAAAACAAAATGATCAGTCCAAAATAAATTCTATCTCTGAAACAACTATCTCACCGCAAGATTTTTTTCTATTTCTATCAAAATAATATTTAATTATTTAACACATTATCGAAAGTAAGAGCCACGTAATATAAACCTCCAAGAGTTGGCCCGCCTGCATATTGTAAATATCGGGTATTAAAAATATTAGCTCCGCCAACTTTAATATTTGCTTTTGCTTTTGGAACCCGGAAAGTAACCTGGGCATCAACGGTACTGTAAGCAGAAACAGCTCCGGTTACAAGAGGACTTTCCCATAAAAAGGCATTCTGCCATCTCCATACTACATTGAAGCCGATATTTTTTGCAAGTTCACGATTACCAAAAGACAGGTTTGTTGACCAGTCAGGAGTATTAAAGCCAGTAACAAAAACGTCTTTGGACGCGTTGTTTTTCATCTTGTTATAATTAACGTTGCCTGACAATGTATACCTTTTGTAAAAGTTGTAAGTAACTCCTAATGCAGACCCATAATTATGATATGTATTTTTGGCATTTGTGTAAACACGGTAACGTTCCTGGCCATTGCTTGCAGCAGTCGTTGAAGTAGCTGCTGTTGCGTCCCTGTTTCTATCAAGCATAGAGAGTACTGCAGCGTCTGTACCCACTGTTTCGGCCTTTGGTACAAAAACCTGCACTTGCCCGAGAAATCCATTATAATGGTTGCTGTAAGCATCAATATCCAAAACAAGTTTGTTGTTAAATAAAACACTTTTATAACCCACTTGAAAAGAATTGATACGTTCAGGACGTGCTTTTGGCAAATTAGCCACCTTCAGCAGGTTTCTGTTGGCTAATGCTGCAGAGTCGCTGTTTCCTGCAGCACTTACAGCAGCGTTAAAATTAATTACGGATGCCTGTGTATAACTATTATCAAGATAGCCAAGTCCTTCGTTAATATAAGACAAAGAACCCACACGTTTTACCCTTCCGTTATTTACATAAGACAAAGCTTCGAAAAGTGCGGGGAAACGATAACCTTGTTGAAAAGTAAAGCGGAAATTATGTTTATCATTTACTGTGTACACTGCTGCAAGACGCGGAGTAAATTTAGGATCAAACTTAGGATTGTAGTCAACCCGGACTGAACCAAATAACTTTAATTTTTCGTCGAATAAGGTTTTTGTAGCCTGGGTAAAGGCACCGAATTTTTTATAAAAGACATTCTTTCCGAAACTTCCATCTGCCAATGATTTATTACGATCGGCGATAGGGCGGGTAAAGTCTACAAAGTTATTTCCATCAGGAATGATTTCATAAACACGGGCATCACCACCAATCAGCAAGTTAATAGCTTTTACTTGTTTGGACAAGTCCCATTGTGCTTCTGTATGATACAAACGACTCTTTTGGACCAGTGCTGCTCCACCACTTTCAGGCGCATCAGGTATAGTACTTGATTTAATATCCCAGTTATTAATTTTAATGATAGTATTTTTAAGCGATTCAAATTCCGCAGTTCCTGGTTTTGCCCGACCGGCATCCGCTGCATTACGTGCGATTTTGGTAGCTGTTGCAAGATCATCTCCATTATTTAATTGCTTTACCATTGCACTTTTAAATTTAGCTGCCCATGCATTATTACTGCCGCCACTTGCGAGGTCAAGGTTATCAGCTAATGGTTTTACGTTATAAGAATCTCCTGTATTTTCTGTAGAAACATAACTGCGAATTAGATAATTATTTCCTTTAAGTTCAAGTTTATGGTTTTGAACCACAACGTTATCCAACTGTATCTTATTACCGCGTTGAAATACACCATCCATTTTACCAAATCGGTAAGAATAGGATAATTCAGCATTGTCGCTTAACCTGTAATGAATAGCAGCATCAAATTTAAGGTTATCTACTTTTGGACTTACCAGTTCTGTTTCCCAATACCCGGTACGTGCAACACGCAATGTTTGGTTAGGTTGTCCGCCAATAGTCAGGCCGCTGATAGATACAACATTGCTTCCAGCCAGCGCATCATCACCATATTTGTTCCAACCATCAAAGGCAACATTGTCACTTCCGTTTAATTGAGGAATCCCGAGTTAGCGCTTTTAAGATTATTTGTATTCTGCTCAAGCCTTGTATTTGATCTCCAATCTGTGCCTTGCATATAACTCCCATTAATTTTAAAAGCCCATTTGTTATTAAAAGCTTTTGCATAGCGAATGGCAGTTTCAGTTAAAATACCAGGGTCATGATCTTTACCATCAATATGATTAACACCTGTTTTTTGATAAATACTTAATCCCTGATACAGGAAGGGGCTTTTGGTGAGCAGGTTAGCCATACCATTAATCGCATTCATTCCAAATAATGCAGAGGCGGCGCCGGGTGTAATTTCAATACTTGCAATATCAAGCTCTGTTGGGCCAATGGCATTACCTAAAGGCACACCTAATGTTGCCGCCTGCATGTCTACACCGTCTGTCAATTGCATAAATCGAAAGTTGTTTGGAATATTAAAACCCCTCGTATTAGGCACTTTGAAGGTAAGACTTGAGGTGGTCATTTGTACACCTTTTACGTTTTCCAAAGCATCATAAAAGCTCGGCGCAGCAGATTCTCTTATAGCACGAATGTCTAATTTTTCGATGGCTACAGGAGACCTTAATATACTTTCTGCGACGCGGGACGCAGTAACCACGACTTCTTTTCCAAGTACAGTTTGTGTAACTAATGCGACAGACAGCTTTGAAGCGATGCTTTTTACTTCAAACTCCTGTGGTTCGAATCCAACGGATGAAAAAACAAGGGTAAGTGGAAATCTATTTTTTGTTTTAATAGAAAAGTCCCGCATTGTTCATAATTGTGCCAGCTACTGTTCCTTTTATCTGAACACTTACTGATTGTAATGGTTCTTTTGTTTGCTGATCTTCTACTGTTCCTGAAATCTCAATCAGGTTATTTCCCTGGGAGAAAGAGGAATTTATAAAAGAAATAGAAAGCCAAAAAAAGAGAATAATTTTCATTTTATCAGTTGTTATTAAAAAGATTATAGATTATTATTTCAAATTAGCAACAACACGTAGTTGTGGATGGAGCATCGCCGATGATTATAAAAGATATTTTTTGCATTAGTCTACTAAATTGGTGGACAAAAGTAGCGTAGAAATTTTATTTACCAAATTAATTTTTAAAAAAGGAATTTTTGGAGACTTAATTGAATAGGGTAAAAGAGAAATAAAAAAATGTATCCTGATAATTGTTTCGCAGATAAATGCAGATAAAAACAATTTTTAAAGCTTAATTGATTGCTTTTTTCGTAATTCAAATTAAAATCTGAGATTTACTCCGCTATTGTATTATTCTTTAAGAAAAAATATTATGTTAAAAAAATCTTCGATAATATCAGCTGCATTTGTGGTATCAGCGGTATCTGCGGGAAATAAAATATCACTTGTGATAGTGGTCCCGCAGATAGCACATAAAAACAATTTTTAAAGCTTAATTAATTAATTTCTTTTTTCGAAATTCAGATTAGAACCTGCGATTTACTCTGCTATTTGTGTTATTCGTAAAGAAGAAATATTAATGGTGGTTTACATTCACTTCAGAATTCATTACCTGTTGAGAAGCTTTAAATAATGTATTTAAACTGGTTAAGATAACAAAAGCTCCTACAATAATAAACATTGTTTTTAAAGGCAGCTTACCTACCAGTCTTGCTGCAATAGGTGCAGCAATAAGTCCACCGATTATCAATCCGGCCACATCTAAAAGAGGAATGCTTTTTAATAAAATAAAAAAGGTAATAGAACTTGCCAACACTACAAAAAATTCGGCAAGACATACTGAACCTATAACATATCGCGGACTTCTTCTTTTCGATATCAATGTACTGGTAACTAATGTGCCCCAGCCACCACCGGCAAAGGCATCCATAAAACCACCGGCGGATGCAAGCCATCCTGCTCTTTTTACCTTATCATGAAATTGAGTTTTTCCAAAGGCCTTACGAAGGATATAATAACCAAGATAAAGTGTATAAACTGAAAGAGGAATACGGATGTAGGAGGAATACTTTTGACCCAAAAATGCCAAAGATGCCCCGATAATTGCACCAATTACGCCAGGAATAACCAGAGCGCGAAAGAGTTTTTTATTAATGTTACCAAAGCGGTGATGACTATAACCGGAGACACCACTTGAGAAAACCCTTGCAGAGTGCACCCGGCTGCTAACAATTGCAGGTGGTACACCATTCGCTAAAAGAAAAGTAGTTGATATAGTACCATAACCCATGCCTAAAGAACCATCAGCCATTTGGGCAAGAAAACCGGTAAGCACCATGATCAAAAAAGATTTTGTATCAACATCATCAGGAATAGTTTTTACGCCTTCTATTATTTTATGATATGGAATATAGGAGAGTAACCCATGACCCACTATCATAAACAAAAATGCAAACAAACACCACTTCACTACTTTTTGCCATCGTTTTTCTACAGGCTTTGGCTCGGGTTGAAGATCAATTTGTTTAGCTATGAGCATTTCAGTAAGATTATTCAGTTGCCTTACTTTTTCGGTGAAGTCACCATTGATACCATTCCTGATAGTTTGCATATTATCCAGCACACTTTCCATTTCATCAGGAAGCATATTATTTATTACTTCCTTGAGACGTTTTGCAATTGTGGGAGATTTTCCATTAGTAGAAATCGCGATTTTAAGACTGCCCTTTTTTACAACAGAACCTAAATAAAAATCACATAATGCCGGTTTATCCGCTGCATTTACCAGTTTGCCTTTCTTTTTTGCTTCATGACTTATTTCAGTGCTTGCAAGAGCATCGTCTATTGCAACAATTACAAGGTCTGCATCTTCTAAATCATTTGCAACAAAGACTCTTTCCTGCACTGTTATATTGGGATGGTTCGCAGCAATGTGTTTTATCTCATCCTTTATTGTTATGCCAACCAAGGTAATTTTAGTCAAGGGAGAATTATGTAAAACAGTATTGAGCTTTTCCAGGCCAATATTTCCGCCACCAACAATTAAAAGATGCATCTGCTCCAGCTTTAAAAAAACAGGGAACAGATTGTTTGTTTCTTTTACTGCGGCAGGTAAAATTTGTTCTTCTATATTTGACTTGATGTTTTCCATTATTCTTTCTTCATTCACCATTTTGTTCGGTATTGAGCAGAAAGGAAGCACCTACGGAGCTTAAATACCTATTATTATTTTCATTCTACAAACAGGTAGCTCCTATGGAGCAAAAGTTATTTGCTTTCCTTTTTATAATTTACTATTTACAATTGCTATTTTTCTGTCATTATTCTTTCTTCATTCACGAATTGTTCAAATAGAAAAGGAAGCACCTACGGAGCTTAAATACTTATTATTATCATTCTACAAACAGGTAACCCCATGGAGCAAAAAATGTATTTTAAACTTTAATAACACTTTTTGTTTTATTTTATAATAGGTAGCTCCTATGGAGCAAGACTTATTACTACGGACTTTATAATTATTCATTATTTACTTATTCTTCTTTTAATTTACAAAAGGAATTCGCTCTGCCATGAAACAAACTTATTTACTACCTTTTTACATATTTCCATTAACAACTGCCCTGTTTGTATAATCCCCAAATGTTTCACCGTCGACTCTTTCTGCAACATATTGACCGAAAAGATTATCAAGTTCATTTAATATAGCCTCTTCCTCTAAACTTTCTTTATAAAGCTTATTTAAACGTTGGCCTATCCTATCGCCGCCTAACTGAAGATTATACTTTCCGGAAGCAGTTCCAACAAAACCTATTTCTGCTGCAAATGGTCTCGCACATCCATTTGGGCACCCGGTCATTCGAATAACTATTTCATCCATAATAAGGTCATGCTTTATTAATAAAGGCTCTATCTTAGACAGCAAAGTGGGCATATAACGCTGACCTTCTGCAAGAGCTAAAGGGCAGGTATTTAAAGCAACACAAGCCATAGCATTTTTACGAATGACAGAAGCATTATTCGTATGTTCGATAATCCTGAATTTTTCAAGTATTTTATCAATAGCTTCTTTGTCTTCCTGTTTTATATCTCCTAATATTAAATTCTGATTGCAGGTAAATATAAAATTTGGTTTCCCTGTTTTGGCAACTTCTAATAAGGCAAATTTTAAAGCAACATTTTCATCATCCAGAATTCTTCCGTTTTCAATAAAAACTGTATAATACCATAAACCTTCATGATTTTGTTCCCATCCGTAAAAATCGCGACGAGATTCGAAATGGAAAGGTTTTGCTTCCTGCAATCCAAAACTACATCGAATTTCGAGCTCCTGTTTCCACCAGTCTAATCCTAAACGATCAACCGTATATTTTAATCTTGCTAATTTTCTGTCGCTGCGGTTGCCGTAATCTCTTTGAATTGTCAATATTTCATAAACAGCCTTTAACGTTTTCTCTTTTGTATCAACAAAACCAAGCATAGATGCGAGCCTTGGATAGTGGTCAGGATTTCCATGTGTTGCAGACATGCCGCCGCCAATTGCAATGTTGAAACCTTTTAGCGCACCATCTTCAATTATTGCAATCAAACCAAGGTCATTGGCCAATACATCCACATCATTATTTGGCGGAATAGCAATGGCAACTTTAAACTTACGAGGCATATAGCGGTTCTGATACAATTCATCTTTTTCCAGTTCCTTATCCGCTATCTTTTCCCCGTCGAGCCATATTTCGTAGTATGCATTTGTTTTTGGTAAAAGCATTTTTGCTATATCCTGTGCATAAGCAAATATTTCTGCATGAAGCGGAGATTGTTTAGGATGAGAAGAACAAAGCACATTACGGTTAATATCACCACACGTAGCAATAGTTGTTAACCCTGCTTCATTAAACGCTTTAAGTGTAGGTTTTACCTTAGACTTTAAAACACCATGTAATTGTATGGTTTGCCTTGTTGTTATTTTAAGGATACCTGTTGAATTCTTACCGGCTATATTATGAAGAGCAATATACTGTTCAGGAGATAAAACTCCACCTGTCAAACGCAAACGAATCATAAAGGAATACAACCGCTCCAGCTTCTTTTCAGCACGCTCATCTCTGCGGTCACGGTCATCCTGTATATACATGCCATGAAAGCGAACAAGAGCAATATCATCCTCATTTATGCTGCCCGTAATCTCGTTTGCAAGACTTTCGACAAATGTTCCTCTAAGGTTATCACTTGCCATTTTTATCCTTTCGGTAGACGAAAGGTTCTCAATATTTTCAGCCATGATTTAAGTTCCAAGTTTAAACCCTAACTCCCTAAAGGGACTTAAAGCACTTATTTTAATATTATTTTTTATTGACAGTTTTCTCCATTCACCTTTTCGCCTCACCCTCAATCCCTCTCCTGGCGGAGAGGGAGGTAAAGGACCTCACCCAACCTCTCCTGTCGGAGAGGGAGGTAAAGGACCTCACCCAACCTCTCCTGTCGGAGAGGGAGGTAAAGGACCTCACCCAACCTCTCCTGTCGGAGAGGGAGGTAGAACCTTCCAATCGTATTTCCAACAATTTCCTTAAAATCCTTAAAATCCTTTTAATCGCGGTTCTTAATACACATCCTTCAAATACCTGTCGTCTTCTTTCAATTGCTCAATAAACTGTACAGCTTCTTCTATTGTTTTATTTCCAAACTTTTCTACTATCTGCATTAATGTATCTTCCACGTCTGCACTCATTGGTTCCTTTGCTCCGCAAACATATATTGATGCTCCATTGTTTATCCAATCGTACAATTCTTCACCATGCTTCAGCATTTTATGTTGTACATATAATTTCTCTTTCTGGTCACGGGAGAAAGCAAGGTTTATTTTTGTTAGTGTTCCTGTTTCTTTCCAGTTTTGAAATTCTGTCTGATACAGAAAATCTGTTACAAAATGCTGGTCTCCAAAAAATAACCAGTTTTTACCCGTTGCACCTGTTGCATCACGTTGTGCAAGGAACGAGCGGAAAGGAGCAATACCTGTTCCCGGTCCTATCATAATGATGTCTTTATCATCAGCAGGCAAACGGAACTGATTGTTTTTGTGAATATAAAATTCAATGTTACTTTCAACAGGTAACTGGGATAAATAATCAGAACACAAACCGCATTTCCACTCATCATTTACATGGAACTTATCTCTTGCGACTGTTATATGAACTTCACCTCCATGCGCTTCGGGAGAAGAGGAAATAGAATATAATCTCGGAGCAATAGGTTCGAGGATTTCAATTAATTCATCAAACTGCAAATTGTCTTTTAACGGGTAAATTTTCAGCAAATCTAACAAAGCAATCTTAGTTGAAGGAATATCCTGACCAACCAATGTGGCATATTTGCTGACCACCCTTTCAGGTAAATAAAAGATATTCAGTTTCTTTTTAAGTAAATCAAAAGCAGTTAATTCCTCATTTCGAAATGCAAATGTTTTTTGACGGTCAATATTTAAGAGTTCAACAATAGGCTCAACAATTCTTAACGGGTTTTCAGGAATAACTCCCAAAGAATCTCCCGGCAGATATTCTATATCATCTGCACTGATTTCAATATGGTGCGTTTCTTTGTCAGAACCTCTGTCATTAAGATTTATATTGGTCAAAACAGAACCGTTATAAATCTTTTTTCCAGTTGATTTCTTAGTAATAGCCGGAGTGACAATGACCTGTCCGTTAGTGGCAGGAACTGAAGAACTTAATTGATGCAATACCTGCGTAAACCAGCCGATGGCATCACTTTCATAATCAACGTCACACTTTTGCAGAGGTATGATGCGCTTACCGCCAAGCTTTTCCAATTGTTTGTCCACATCTTCTCCTGCCGTACAAAACAATGGATAAGAAGTATCGCCTAAAGCTAAAACACCATATTTTAATTTATCAAGCTTAAAGCCGTTTGTATGGATATGGTCGTAAAATTTTTTAGCAGCAGCAGGAGGTTCACCTTCACCATGTGTACTAACGATAGATAAAAAATATTCTTCTTTCGGCAGGTCATTCAAACGGTATTGATCAAGACTTACAACCTTTGCATTAATTCCATTTTTCTTTGCTTTTGCAGCAAATTCAGAAGCTAGTCTTTTTGAGTTGCCTGTTTCAGTGCCATAAGCAATAGTAATCTTGTTTGTTGTTACAGGCTTTGTCTCCGCTGCCACCGGTTGCAGGTGAGGCACAATCTTACCATTTGAAAGCATGCCAGACAAATAACCACTTACCCATATTATTTCCTCAGGGGTTAATGTAGATAAGTAATCATGCAGGTTTTTTAATTTAGACTCTTGCAGCATTTAAGATTTCTTTATTCGAATTTTCGATTGTTGTAAATTGATTAGTAACCGGTTTAAAATAATAGTCACTGCTGTTGCTATTCTCTAACCAGGCAAATTGTTGATGCAGTGCAACTACTTTTCCTATAATTACTAAAGATGGTGAAATAAAGAACTTTCCTTTTAACTGTTCTTCATATTTATACAGACTTGTAATATGTACATTTTGCAGAGGAGTTGTAGCCTGCTCAATTACAGCGAGCAGTTTTTCTTCTGCAATATTATTTTCTATCAGTTTCAAAACCAGTTTATCCAATGTTTCTGATGACATGTAAAAAACAAGGGTATCATCTGTTTGAGCGAGTTCTTTCCAGTATTCATTTGTTACTATATCGCTTTTATAATAGGTAAGCAAACGAACCGCAGTTGAATAACCCCTTGCAGTTAATGGAATACCTGCATAAGCCGATGCACCCAAAGCAGCAGTTACTCCTGGAATAATTTCATAAGGAATATTATTGCAAACAACTGTCTCCAATTCATCCATAATATTTGAGAAAATTGATACGTCGCCACCTTTCAATCGTACAACCAGCTTTCCCTCAGAAGCATAATGGACAATCAGTTCATTAATTGTAGCTTGTGGAGTTGAAATTCCTCTGCGGCATTGCTTTCCTACATAAACAATTTCTGCATCAGATTTTACATATTCATTCAATATTTCTTCACTAACGAGCCTGTCTGTCAACACCACATCAGCCTGTTGCAGGTAACGGACAGCCTTTATAGTAATTAATTCAGGGTCTCCCGGACCAGCAGCAGCCAATATCACTTTTCCTTTTCCGGTTATCATTTTTATATTTTTTAATTTTCTCGCGGAAATCGCAGAAGGCGCGGAAAGATTTTTTAATTTTTTCCATTCCTATTTTCTGCGTGTTCAGCGTCTTCTGCGAGCCCTTTTTAATTTTCTCGCGGAAATCGCAGAAGGCGCGGAAAAATTTTTTAATTTTTTCCATTCCTATTTTCTGCGTGTTCAGCGTCTTCTGCGAGCCCTTTTTAATTTTCTCGCGGAAATCGCAGAAGGCGCGGAAAGATTTTTTTAATTTTTTCCATTCCTATTTTCTGCGTGTTCAGCGTCTTCTGCGAGCCCTTATTTAAAACAAACCTTCTATAGATAAATATCTTTCACCTGTATCATAACAAAACGTAAGCACTCTTGAGCCTATTGGAATTGACGGTAATTTTTGAGCAACTGCCGCTAATGCAGCTCCTGTAGAAATACCTGCCAAAATTCCTTCTTCTCTTGCTGCACGTTGTGCATATTCAAATGCCTCTTCTTTTTGAATTTGAATAGTGCCATCCAAAAGAGCCGTATTTAAAATGAATGGAACAAAGCCGGCACCTAAACCTTGTAAAGGGTGAGGCCCCGGAACCCCGCCGCTAATTACCGGAGACAATGCAGGCTCTACAGCAAATACTTTCAGATTAGTAAATTTTTCTTTCAATATTTCGCTCAAGGCTGTAATATGTCCGCCTGTACCAACACCTGTAATTATATAATCCAATCCTTCCGGAAAATCGTTTAATACTTCCAGTGCAGTAGTACGCCTGTGAATTTCAGTATTTGCAGGATTATTAAATTGGGCAGGCATCCATGCGTTTGATGTTTTACTTACTATTTGTGTAGCTGTTTCAATAGCTCCTTTCATGCCTTTTTCACGTGGCGTAAGTACAAACTCGGCGCCATATATTGCCATTAGCCTTCTTCTCTCAATACTCATGCTTTCGGGCATAACAAGAATAAGCTTATACCCTTTTACCGCTGCAACCAAAGCAAGACCAATCCCGGTATTACCGCTTGTCGGCTCTACAATTACACTATCCTTGTTTAATAATCCTTTTGCTTCTGCATCTTCAATCATAGATAATGCAATCCTGTCTTTTATACTTGCTCCAGGATTATTCTTCTCCAGTTTTATCCATACTTCATGTTCTTTGCCGAATAAATTATTTATACGTACATGAGGGGTATTTCCTATCGTTTCTAATATATTTTTTGCTTTCATTTAAATCTTTGGAGTCGATAGTCGCGATAGATCATTGTCAATAGACCACAGACCATAGTAAAGCGCTATTCATTTTAATGAGTTCCGGCTATTTTTAATATCCCTGCTCTTCGCCTCACCCTCAATCCCTCTCCTCGCGGAGAGGGGGGCAGAACACCTAAATAACAAAATTCAAAGCTTCCGGTAATGGGTTTTTATCTCTCACCTGGATTTCGCTTTTATGATACACTACCGAAAAAGCCGGAACGCTATACGTAAGCCAAACATTTCCGCCAATTATACAATCATTTCCTATTATTGTATCGCCTCCTAAAATGGTGGCGCCAGAATAAATAATTACATTGTCTTCAATAGTGGGATGGCGCTTGGTACTTGCTGCGCTTTTTGCTACATTCAGAGCTCCCAGAGTGACGCCCTGGTATACTTTCACGTTATTTCCGATTATCGCTGTCTCTCCAATTACAACACCAGTACCGTGGTCAATAAAAAACGATTCGCCAATTTCTGCACCGGGATGTATATCTATACCTGTTTTACTATGCGCATATTCAGATAATATCCTGGGCAAAGTTTTAATTCCCTGAATATGTAACTGGTGCGATATGCGATAAATGGCGGTTGCATAAAAACCTGGATAGGCCACTAACACTTCTTCTATAGACTGAGCGGCAGGGTCAAATTTTAGTATAGCTTCTGCATCTAACAACAAATTCTTATATATCTCAGGAATTGCACCAAAAAGACTGGAAGTATGATGTTTTACCTTTTCTTCATTTTTTACTAGTTCATAAAGTAATGCTGAAAAAACGTTTTTCAGACTTTCGTATTGCTCATTCAGTTTTTCTTCACCTAACTTTCTTTCGTGGGTGCCAAACATGAAAAAAAATAATTCATCTATAAAATCTTCAGCAATTTGCTTATCAGGAAAACCGCGAAAGCAAGTTGTGTTCCTTTTAAAAACAGCGTTAATGAATTCCCTTTGATTCATGTTTTCAACATATAGTTCTGATTGCAATTCCATAGCTCTTATTATTCTTCTTTAAGGGTTTGGGATTTGTATCATACAAGCCCCGACTGTTACAAGGCTTGTTTCATCAATTAATATAGCTCCCCCGTTTACACGCAATTTGTTATACTCATCAAATACTATAGGTGAGGAGGTTTTAATTTTGGCTTTAACCACATCATTCAATCCGGCGCTCTTAATGGTATAATCCTTTTCAAGGCTATTTACATCAAGGCGATATTCTATATCTTTCACCACACTTTTAACTATCCGGCTGTTTATCTGAAAAAAATACCTGTTACCTGCAGCTAATGGTTTATTTGCCATCCAGCATAACAGTACATCTGCTTCGTGCTCTACATAAGGAATATTATCCACCGGTACAATAACATCTCCACGACTCACATCTATATCATCTTCCAAATGCAATACAACACTTTGTGGTGCATACGCTTCATCTATTTCTTCACCACCAATCTCTATCTTATCAATTTTACTTTGCAGCCCCGAAGGCTGTACAACTACTTTATCACCTTTGGCAAAAACTCCGCTTATCAGCTTGCCTGCATACCCGCGGTAATCGTGCAACTCGTTTGTTTGCGGTCTTATTACGTATTGAACAGGAAAACGCGCATCTGTATAATTGATGTCTTTTTCAACTTCCACCTTCTCTAAAAATGCTAATAATGGTTCACCTTCATGCCAGGGCATCTTATCGCTCTTGTCAACAATGTTATCACCATTAAGAGCTGAAATAGGAATATATGTTACATCTTTTAAACCAAGTTGAGCAGCAACTTTTGAATACTCAATTACAATATTATTATAAACATCCTGGCTAAAGCTTACAAGGTCCATTTTATTAATAGCAACCACAATATGCGGCAACTGCAATAGAGAAGCAATAATAGAGTGACGACGTGTTTGCTCAATTACTCCCTGTCTCGCGTCTATTAAAATAATTGCAAGGTCTGAATTACTTGCTCCCGTAACCATATTCCGGGTATATTGTATATGCCCGGGAGCATCAGCAATAATGAATTTACGCTTAGGCGTAGAAAAATATTTATAAGCAACATCTATCGTAATACCTTGCTCACGTTCAGCACGAAGGCCATCGGTAAGCAGAGCAAGGTCAATCTCACCCTGTTCTTTATTCTTACTTTGTTTTTCTATTGCCTCTAACTGGTCAATTAATATAGATTTGCTGTCGTACAGTAAACGGCCAATTAAAGTACTTTTTCCGTCGTCAACACTTCCTGCGGTTATTAATTTCAATATATCCATGCGTAATCCTATTATTTTTTATTTTGAACCACAAAGGCACAAAGAACACAAAGTAGCACTAAGATTCTTTGTGACCCTTGGTGACTTAGTGCCTTTGTGGTTCATCTCTCCACTAAAAGTACCCATTCTTTTTCCTGTCTTCCATTGCTGCCTCGCTTACTTTGTCATCTATACGGGTTTCACCACGTTCACTTGTTTTAGTTGCTATGATTTCAGTTATAATATCGTCTATTGTGTTTGCATTTGACTCTACTGCTGCTGTGCATGTCATATCACCAACTGTCCGGTATCTTACTTTTTTCCTGACAATAGTATCTCCCGGATCAACTCTTATAAACTCACTTGTGGCAACTAACTGATTTTCGTATTCAAGCACCTCTCTTTCGTGCGCATAATATATAGAAGGCAACTCAATTTCATTTCTACGGATATAATTCCATACATCGAGCTCAGTCCAGTTACTTATTGGAAATACACGAACATTTTCACCTTTATGTATTTTACCATTATAAGTATTCCACACTTCAGGCCGCTGAAGTTTAGGGTCCCACTGACCAAACTCGTCGCGTACAGAAAATATTCTTTCTTTTGCCCTTGCCTTTTCTTCATCGCGACGGGCGCCGCCAATGCAGGCATCAAACTTAAATTCTTCAATAGTATCTAATAAGGTAAAAGTCTGTAATGCGTTACGGCTTGCAAATTTTCCTTTCTGTTCGGTAAGGCCTTTAGCCCTTATAGTGTCTTCTACATTTCTGACAATCAGTTTTTCGCCAATCTTTTCTGCCAGTTCATCACGAAAAGTTAGGGCCTCAGGAAAATTATGGCCGGTATCAATATGCACCAAAGGAAAAGGAAATTTACCGGGACGAAACGCCTTTAACGCAAGGTGAACCAAAGTAATAGAGTCTTTTCCACCTGAAAACAACAAAGCCGGGCGCTCAAATTGCCCTGCAACCTCACGAAATATGTGTATTGCTTCTGACTCTAAATTATCTAAATAATCAAAATAGTATTTGCTCATATTGCGCTACGCTTGTTGAAGGTTATTAGTACGAACATGCAAACCACATTCTTTTTTGCTGCTGTCTTCCCACCACCATCTGCCGGCTCTGAAATTTTCGCCCGGCTTAATAGCTCTTGTGCAAGGCTGGCAACCAATACTAACAAAACCTCTGTCGTGTAAAATATTATAAGGCACATTATACTGGTTGATAAAAGCCTTTACCTCATCTGTTGTCCAATTCACCAACGGATGATACTTAATGAGTCCATTAACTTCGTCCCACTCAAAAGCTTCAAGGTCATTACGGTTAGGCGAATGTTCTGCACGAAGACCAGTCACCCAAATTGCATTTCCTTTCAATGCGCGGCGCAACGGTTCAACTTTACGGATATGACAACAGGCAATCCTGTTTTCCGGAGCTTCATAAAAAGAATTAGGACCCTTTTCTGCTACAAAAGGCTCAAGTAAAGTCTTGTCGGGATAATAAGGTGTAATATTAGTTTCATAACGCTCATTTGTACGACTCCATACTGAATAAGTTTCAGGAAAAAGCCGCCCGGTATCGAGTGTAAATATTTTTATGGGAAGTTTATTTGCCAGAATATAATTAGAAATAACCTGGTCTTCCCAGCTAAAACTTGTTGAAAAAGTAACCTTACCAGGATACGAAAGGGCTAATTGCTTAAGCATTTCAGGTATAGACAACCCTTTTGCCTTTACCTGCAAATCAGATATATGATTGGATAATTGCTCCGTCATTGAAACCAGAATTGATGATTGGAGGGGCAAAATTAATACAGAATTATTCGTCTACCAAATAAGTAGAGTTTAAGATAGTTAATGAGGTCTTAAAGGAGCGAATGAATTTTATCATGTTTAATCACGCAATTGTTCGATTTAGTTTTGATTATTTTAACCGCAACATATATTCATAAAGAAGATTAATTGGCTTAGGAATCTTATTTTTAAAATTACTTAATAAAAACAAATGAACCATCTGTATTTCGGCGACTGCCTGGACATATTGAAGGGATTGAAAAAAGAAGATCATAAGTCTTTTATTCCTGTAGACCGCATACAAATATAACATAGAAGAACTTAGGCGTGGCAAACCCCCGGTCTGGCAGAAATGAAACTTTTAAGAAAGCAAAAACGGAATGAAGATAAGGCGGGCGAGCAGGGGTTGTTTGATTAAAAAGTAATTAATTATGATATATAAACTACCAAAAGAAAATATTGAAGAACTAAAGAAACTTCCTGAAACCGGAATGGGATATCAAAAAATAATTACTCTTTATGAGGGGGTAACATACATTATTTGGAACGGTCACCTTGCTTTTGAGCAAAAAGGATTTGATTTAAATATTATAAAAAATGAAATAAAAAACAAAAACTTTTGACGATATTATTGCTTTAGCTAAACCAAAACGTTTGATACATATGACATTAGCTTCAACAGAAGAATTATTTGTAAGAGATAGGTCTGGGAAAAATGAAGAAGCAATTTATAACAATTTGAAAAATGCAAATGGTGATGAATTGTTCATACGGCTTTCTGCCTTTGAAGATGATAAAAGAATAGATAAGATAAATAAATGTTTACTGCGGGGTACATTTACAACAACAGCATCTGATGCTTTTAAATGTCAAGTTGGAAAAAGTTGATCCCATTGACCGTTATGCGTTGCCGAATGAAATACCTATAGAATGGGCATTTTACATTCAACCGAGTATAAATGATCTTTTGCTGAGAGGAAATGTAAAAGCAAACTTTGGTAAAAAAGGGGGAGGGAGAGAAGTTTATTTTGAGTAATAAAGGAACGTCTTACCGTACCTTTATTACTCAAAAGCAATGGTAGCATGAAAACTCTCCAGCTTCCGATCAGATTTACAAGGCAATTAATCAAACTTCCGGAAACAGGAATGGGTATCAGTTGGTAAAAATCTTTTTGAAAAATGGTCTTATCCTCAATAATCATAAAGTCTTAAATAGTTCCCTCCTCATTCTTGAAAAAGATGAAAAGTTTGAAAATGAAGAAATAGTTTCAATTGTGCCGGAATGATTAGAAGGCGTTAGAGAAACAATTATACATAATAGCAAAAAAGTTGGGTATTTATATTACAAACCTAATTTTTCAATAGCCAACTGTGCGGCTGCCTGACTGGCTTCTTTTTTATTGTATCCTTTTCCTATAGCAAGTTGCTCCCCATCTAATACCACTGCTATGGTAAATACTCGCCGGTTGTTTTCAAGTTTTTCAGTAATAGTCTGAAATTCTAACGTCTTCACATTTTTTGTTGCCCAACCTATTAATTTGTTTTTTAAATTTATATCTATAAGTTCTAAGTCATCCACGTACAAATGAGGTATGATCATATGCCTGGTCACCCATTTCTGAGTCTTGCGATAACCCTTATCAAGATAAAATGCACCTACCAAAGCTTCGAGCGTATTACCAAATATCTGGCTCCCTTTTAATGATCCGTCAATTTTATTATATAATGCTATCTTTTTAAGGCCAATTTTAATAGCAAGGTCATTAAGTTGCTGACGATTTACCATTTTACTCCGCATCTCTGTAAGAAATCCTTCACCTTTGTAAGGGTATTTTTTAAAAAGATAGTCGGCTACAATAGAACTCAAAACTGCATCACCAAGATATTCGAGCCGCTCATTGTTCTCATCTGCATTTTCTTTTACTGATCTATGGCTTAAAGCGGTTGTGTATAATGAAATATTACGGGTTTTAATACCGAGAACATTCTCCAATTGCTTTTGCAAAGAATGCGTATTTTTTTTTCGGCTAAAAAATCTGTCAAATATTTCCACACGGTTAAGCTACAAATTTTTTTACTATAACTGCAGCATTGTGGCCTCCAAAGCCGAAGGTATTACTTAAGGCAGCATTTACAGTTCGTTCCTGAGCTTTGTTAAAAGTGAAATTTAATTTAGGATCGAGCTCAGGATCATCTGTAAAATGATTGATAGTAGGTGGAACTATACCATGTACTATACTTTTAATGCAGGCAATTGCTTCAATAACACCGGCCGCGCCAAGACAGTGGCCTGTCATACTTTTGGTAGAGCTTATGTTGAGCTTATATGCCTGCTCGCCAAAAACATGTAAAATAGCTTTAAGTTCTGCGCCGTCACCTAATGGAGTGGAAGTTCCGTGAGTATTTATATAATCTATGTCTTCAGGCTGCATACCGGCATCTTGTAATGCAGCCAGCATCACATTTTTTGCGCCTAATCCTTCAGGATGCGGCGCAGTTATATGATAAGCATCAGCAGTTGCGCCTCCTCCTGCTATTTCACAATATATATACGCTCCACGTGACAATGCATGTTCCAGTTCTTCTAAAACCAGCACACCGGCACCTTCGCCCATTACAAAACCATCACGATCTTTATCGTAAGGACGGCTGGCAGTTTTGTATTCATCATTTCTTTCGCTTAGCGCCTTCATCGCGTTAAATCCGCCAACGCCGGCCTCACATACAACACTTTCACTGCCGCCGGTTAAAATAATATCAGATTTGCCCATTCTGATGTAATTAAAAGCATCAATGATTGCATTAGTTGAGGAAGCACAGGCGCTTACAACGGCAAAATTAGGGCCTCTCAAACCATGACGCATAGAGATCTGCCCTGCTGCAATATCTAAAATCATCTTAGGAATGAAAAAAGGATTAAAACGGGGTGTTCCGTCTCCTTTGGCAAAATCCATAACTTCATTCTGGAAAGTCATAATACCACCAATACCGCTTCCGAAAATAACACCTGCGCGGTCAGGATTTATTCCATCTTTATTGATTTTTGCATCAAGCACAGCCTGATCGCTGGCCACGAGGGCTATTTGTGAAAATCTGTCTATTTTACGTGCTTCTTTTTTGTCGAGAAAGTCAGTAGGTTCAAAGCTCTTAACTTCACAGGCAAACCTGGTTTTAAATTTAGAGGCATTAAACAAGGTTATTGAATCAGCGCCTGAGACACCATTTATTAAACCATTCCAGTAATCATCAGGATTGTTTCCCAAAGGTGTTAAAGCGCCAATACCAGTTACAACAACTCTTTTTAATTCCATATAAGCCTGTAAATTTTAAGTAATAAATCCGCCTACAGCAGCTAAAGCATACGTGTAAGGCGGATTGATAATTATTGCTAATAAAAGGAATATGCCAATTATTTAGCATGTTCTTCCAGGTACGCAACAGCCTGGCCTACTGTTGTAATTGTCTCAGCCTGCTCATCCGGAATAGAAATATTAAATTCCTTTTCAAATTCCATTATTAATTCTACGGTGTCCAAAGAGTCGGCACCCAGGTCATTGGTAAAAGATGCTTCTGTAGTTACTTCAGCTTCGTCTACCCCGAGTTTGTCAACAATGATTTTTTTAACTCTTGTTGCGATGTCTGACATTGTTATAAAGTTTAGTTACGGATGCAAAAATATAATTTTTGGTAAATAAGCAAGGAAATACCTGACTTTTATTTCAAAACAATTATTGTATTAAAAAGTAGCCTTTGTTTTTACTTTTTCATTTAACAAAAAAAGAGGATTATAAAAACGAATTTACAATATACTCTTATGATAAGAAGCTAAGGATTTATTGAAGCGTTTTTCTTTTATTAAATATTTCCACTTTAGTTATTGTATTAGTTGTATATATTAAATTAGGAAGCGTGCATACAGTGTTATTTTAATAATAGTATACATAAGTTATTTTTTTATAACATTCTGCTTTTTTACAATGCAGAAATGATATTTTTGTAAGGATTAATTAAATTGTAAGCAAAAAGCTATTATGCCATTAAAAATTATTGATTACGGCAGTAAGGAATATAAACAGATGGTGGATTTGCGTACGCAGATTCTGCGTAAACCATTAGGGCTTACCTTTTCTGATGAAGACCTTGAAAAAGAAAAAGATAATCTATTGATCGCAGCTTACGAAGATGATGTAATGTTGGGCTGTTGTATGCTTATACAAGTTGAGCCTGATACAGTGCAGCTAAGGCAAATGGCTGTAAAAGCAGGTCTGCAAGGTAAAGGTATCGGCAGGGTGTTAATGCAATTTGCTGAAAATATTGCGCGTGACAGAGGCAATAAAAAAATGATCATGCACGCCAGAAAAAGTGCTGCAGGATTTTATGAAAAACTTGGATATAAAATTGTCGGTAAAGAATTTACAGAAATAAATATTCCGCACTACAATATGGAAAAACCACTTTAACTACTTCCTTTTCACTATTTTCTGCTTCAGCAATTTTCTAAGATCATCCAGGTTGCTCTCTTTTTCAACTGCATTTTTTGGTACGAGAAAAAAAGATTTACTATCAAAATATAAATGTATAAAGTGAGGGCTTTCTATATAAGATGAAAATTTCTCCCAGTTCCATTCGGTATATCCCCGCTCATTTTCCACCCGTACCCTATGCTCTCCAAATGTCATTTTAAAATTATCTCTAAAGGTTGACGCTTTTTTATAAACTGTATTGGGTAAAATAAACCAAAAAGAAATCATTAAAGCTATCCATAATACCGAGCTGAGCAAAAATGCAAGAGGTGAAACCTTATGAAAATAAAACATTGCTGCCGCGAATATTGCAAATACGTTCACCATTATCATTAAAATTCTTATTTCAAAACGGCTGATAAAATGATAACGCAGTGCTTGTATAACTAACTTTTTATCGTATGCGAAAAAAATTTGCATTAAGAAACTTTGGAACTTCAAAAGTAGTTAAAACAGTTGTCTGTTAATGTTGATGATAAATTATTTGATCTGCCAAATACATGCAACCGTGCTTTTTTAGCAAAAGTAATATTCTTCCTAATTCGCATTTAATTAAAAGAAAGACCCCTGATTGTTTGTATCAGAGGTCTTATTAACGGCTTATCAATAATGAAAATCCTTAACTGCATCCCATACTGTTGCCGCAATTCAAACATTTATAACATGTACCACTGCGAATGGTGATATGTCCGCAAGTGTTACATGAAGGTGCATCACTTTGCATGTTTTTAGCGGCGGCATTTACTGCATCTAATCCGGCTTCTGCCTTCACAGATGCCAGTTTGTGTTGTTTCAAAGCCGGAGCAGCTTGAGAACCGTTTAACGGAGCAGGAGTAACTCTTATACTGCTTATTTCAGGTTTTTCCTCATCGCCAAGATTGCTTACTTCAGGTTTATCTAATACATGTACAAGATCAGTTCGTCCCATGTATTCATAAGCAAGGCAGCGGAATATAAAGTCTACAATTGAAGTAGTTGTTTTAATATTCGGATGATCTACCATGCCTGCAGGTTCAAATTTAGTAAACACAAACTTCTCTATAAACTCTTCTAAAGGTACACCATATTGAAGACCGACAGAGACAGCAATGGCAAAACAGTTCATAAGACTGCGAAGTGTAGAACCTTCTTTTGCAAGATCAATAAATATTTCGCCTAATGTATTATCGGTGTATTCTCCTGTACGTAAGAAAATTACCTGTCCGCCGATTTTTGCCTTTTGAGTAAAGCCACGGCGTTTTGCAGGTAGAGACTTCCGTTGAACAATGTCACTTAGCTTACGTTTTAGCTGTGTATCAGGAGAATCATGCATACGTTTTGTTACTTCGTTGAGCAACTCTTCAACTGTTAATTTACTTAAATCAACGATATTGGGTTCAGGTTGCCCATTACCGGTTGCCTCTTGCTCAACTTCTTCTTTAGCTTCCTGTGCTTTCTTCTTCTTATCGCTTTTATTGCTTAATGGCTGAGAAAGTTTAGAACCATCGCGATATAATGCATTTGCCTTTAATCCTAATTGCCAGCTTAGCATATAACAGTCTGCAATTTCTTCAACCGTTGCTTCATTAGGAAGATTGATTGTTTTAGAGATGGCGCCACTGATAAAGGGTTGGGTGGCACCCATCATACGAATGTGGCCATAAGCATGAATATATCTTTCTCCTTTTTTACCGCATTTGTTTGCACAATCAAATACAGGTAAATGTTCTTCTTTCAAATAAGGAGCACCTTCTATAGTCATAGTACCGCAGATATTATCATTGGCAGCATCAATTTGTTCATCTGTAAACCCAAGCGCTTCGAGCACGTTAAAATTCCAGTCGTTGTATTCTTTAGGAGTAAATCCTAATCTTTCCAGGCAGGCCTCACCTAAGGCAAAACGGTTGAAAACAAAGCTTATCTCAAAAGCAGATTTTACGGCTTCGCTCAACTTATTAATTTCCTCGGCAATAAATCCTTTTTCGCTTAGCGATTGAGGATTTATAAACGGCGCTCCATCGAACGTACCTGAACCAACTGCGTACTTTATAATGGCATCTGCCTCTTTTGAACTATATCCAAGGTTTTTTAAAGCCTGAGGAACGGATTGATTAATTATTTTAAAATATCCGCCACCACTTAGTTTTTTAAATTTAACCAAGGCGAAGTCAGGCTCAACACCTGTAGTATCACAATCCATTACCAGGCCTATTGTACCGGTTGGTGCAATAACAGTGGTTTGCGCATTGCGATAACCATATTTCTCACCTATTTCTACAGCTTCGTCCCAGGCTTTACAGGCAGCAGTCAGCATGTAATCAGGACAATATTGGGCTTTTATACCCTGTGGCTTAATACGTAGTTTTTCATAACTGTCTGCGTCATAGGCTGCTACCCGGTGATTCCGCATTACACGCAGCATATCTTCTTTATTTTCTTCATACCTTACAAAAGCTCCCTGGTACTTTGCTATTTCCGCACTTGTGCGGTAGCTTACGCCAGTCATAATAGCAGAGATAGCTCCTGCAATGCCACGCGCTTCTTCACTGTCATAGGCTATACCGCTAACCATTAATACACTTCCCAGATTAGCAAAGCCAAGACCTAAAGTTCTGTAATCATAAGAAAGCTGTGCAACTTCCTTACTTGGAAATTGCGCCATTAATACAGAAATCTCAAGAACAATTGTCCATAGACGACAGGTATATTCAAAACCTTCTATGTCAAAAAGGTTGGTGTCATCATCATGAAATTTTCTCAGGTTAACAGAAGCGAGGTTGCAAGCTGTATTATCGAGAAACATATATTCAGAGCACGGATTAGACGCCCTTATCTCGCCACCCTTGGGGCAGGTATGCCATTCATTAATAGTAGTGTTATATTGTGCGCCGGGATCAGCGCATCGCCAGGCTGCATAAGAAATTTTATTCCACAATTCTCTAGAGGAAATTTTTCTCATTACGCGACCGTCTGTTCTTGCTTTCAATTCCCAGTCTTCACCTTTTTCAAGTTTTTCAAAAAACTCATTCGGAATCCGAACTGAGTTATTAGAGTTTTGACCCGAAACAGTACGGTAGGCATCTCCTTCATAATCACTCGCATAACCGGCAGCTATAAGAGCGCCTACTTTCTTTTCCTCTTCAACCTTCCAATCTATAAAATCTACTATCTCCGGGTGATCAAGGTCTAAACAAACCATCTTTGCCGCACGTCTGGTAGTACCGCCGCTTTTAATAGCTCCTGCAGAACGATCACCTATTTTCAGAAAGCTCATTAATCCGCTTGAAGTGCCGCCGCCGCTTAATCTTTCTCCTTCACCCCTGATACTGGAAAAATTGGTTCCCACTCCTGAACCATATTTAAAAATTCTTGCTTCACGAATCCACAAATCCATTATACCCCCATCATTAACCAAATCATCTTCAACGCTTAATATAAAACAGGCATGGGGCTGAGGTCTTTCGTATGCAGAAGTAGATTTTTTAAGCTGGCCATCATTTTGTTCTACATAATAATGCCCCTGGGGCTTACCTGTGATACCATAACTTTCATACAATCCTGTATTAAACCATTGCGGACTGTTTGGAACACAGGCCTGGTTTAAAATACTATACACCAATTCTTCATAAAAAATCTTTGCATCCTCTTTACTATTAAAGTAGTTGTAACGTTCACCCCATACTCTCCAACAGTTCGCCATTCGATGTGCTACCTGTTTGACAGAAGTTTCTCTTCCCAGGCCGCCATCGGGTTGTGGCACACCTGCCTTACGAAAATACTTTTGAGCAATAATATCTGTGGCTATCTGGCTCCATTGCGCAGGAACCTCAACATTTTTCATTTCAAACACAACCTCTCCGGATGGGTTACGGATAATACTTGTTCGATAGTCATATGTAAACATGTCGAATGGAGACATGCCTTCCTTTGTGAAGCGCCGGCTAAACTGCAGCCCGTTAATCTGAGAATTTTTCATGGGAGAATTTTTATTTTAGATTGAGAATTTTAGCATTTGTTTTCCCTGCTGAAAAAGTGAAGCGGGCTTACGAAAATATTAAGACCTTTTTAAAAAATAGACATTTCAATATCAACACAATGTGGAAAAACTATGTAAGAAAACCTGAATAAGGCGAAAAACACTGCCGCTCCTGTTCGTTATGTAGTGTTTAGCTCTCTTTAGATTATGAGGCTGGCATTTAATTAGTGTTATGTAAAAACAAGAGGAATAAAGCAGCTTTTACCCTAAATGCCTAATCTTCAATTATATTTATAACTTATATCATTATATAATAGAAAAAAATACGTTAATAAACAAAAAAATCAGCATTTTTGCAAGCACACGTTAATCAGTTGCATGAAGAATAAGCTTTACCAGCATTTTGTAAAAAATAAACAGCAAGGCCAAAAATCTCTTGCAGTATTAATTGACCCCGACAAGGTTGATAATTATAAAATTGAAAAGTTGATTACTCTTGCAGTTGACTCTAAAGTTGATTATTTACTTGTAGGAGGAAGTTTAATTATTTCCAACAACCTCGATGAATGTATTCAGCAGATTAAATCTTTATGTCATATACCTGTTATTCTCTTTCCGGGAAGTACTGCACAGGTAAGCAAATATGCGGATGCACTGCTGTATCTTTCGCTTGTCTCGGGGCGCAACCCGGAATTACTGATAGGCCAGCATGTGGTAAGCGCGCCTTTTGTTCGTAAAAGCGGCCTTGAAATAATGCCAACCGGTTATATGGTCATTGATGGTGGTGCACCAACTACCGTTTCATATATATCAAACGCAACTCCTATACCATCTGATAAAAATGAAATTGCTCTTTGCACAGCGATGGCAAGTGAAATGCTTGGCATGAAACTAATTTATATGGATGCCGGCAGCGGAGCCAAAAGACCAATTACCGAAAGCATGATTGAAATGGTATCCAGCCAGATAGAAGTCCCTCTTATTATTGGCGGAGGAATTACTTATCCAGAAAAAGCCTATTTAAACTGCAAAGCAGGTGCAGATGTAATTGTTATAGGAAATGCTATAGAAAAAGACCCATCAATGATAAAAGACATGGCAACAGCAATTCATAGTGTTGCGGTAACAGTGTAGATGGATTTGGGATATACTTCCTAATCCGTTTTATTATCTTGTCAACTGATTAACTTTCACCCTTAAAGGCGTGTCCCTGCTGTTAATAATACTTTCAGCACTAATAACTATAGATTGAATGACGTTAGTCATATTCTTTATATCCAGCGTTTTAACCTCATCACTTAATTTATGGTAGTTCGGTTCGTTATCCATTTTAGAAGTTGAAATGGTATGTGCGGGAACACCTAAACGTGCAAGTGTGGCATTGTCAGAGCGGTAAAAAAGATCTTGCTCAGGATAAGGATCAGGATAAAAAGCAAACTTACTTCCCTGCAAATTTTGCTGCATTATTTTTCCCATATCTGATTGTTCAAACCCGGTGATGTAAGCCGAATTTTTTCCCCACGTACTTTCGGTTCCTATCATTTCTATATTAAACATAGCAACTGCCTTTTCAGGATCGAGTCGCCGGGAGAAATATTGTGAGCCATAACCTCCGATTTCTTCTGCAGTGAAAGCAGCAAAGATCAAAGTGCGTTCATTGTTGTTTGCGGCTTTATAATATTTGGCTAATGAGATAACGGCTGTAACACCTGATGCATCATCATTAGCACCATTATAAATCGAGTCATTGTTTATTGCCTTACCTGTTCCTAAATGATCATAATGTGCTGAAAAAATTACATATTCATTTATTTTACTCTTTCCCGGTAATACGCCGATAACGTTTGCTGCCTGGTCTTCAGTTATTTCATATTTAGCGTTGATAATAAAATTATCAGTCTCATAATTTCCAAGGACAAAAACTACGCTTTTTTCTGACTTGAACAGGTATTGTTTTCTGTTTGATAAACGACTGAAATCGGCTGCACAACTGCCATCGACGAAAACAAGGAGGTTTTCTTTTAACTTAACATATTCACTTACATCTTTGATGAACGCTGCAGCATGTTTTATATATACTTTTTTAAAACCTGATTTTGCTGTGATATTTAAATCAGGTAAGCAGGTAAAGACAATTATATTTTCAGGATCAATTAGTTTACTTTCAAAAGAAGCAGAAATAACAGGATTTTTTGGTTGTACTATCGTAAAGTTTTGGTTATAACTATTTGAGCCACCAAAAGTTTGGAGACCAATTTTTTTAAATTCATTACTTATAAAAACCGCAGCTTTTTCACTTCCGGAAGTAAAGGCTTTCCTGCCTTCCATATTATCTGCTGATAAAGTATTTTCTATTCTTTGTACTTCCCGTTCATTTATAATATCAGAAGTTGATTGAGCAGAGGACGACAGTGTTATTAAAATTAATAACAAATTCCCAGAAAGTCTCTTCATAAAGGCAAATGTAATTATAAGCTCATCATTTCTTTGAACTTTACAGTTTGCCTGCGGCTGACTTCTATCTTTTCACCACCTTTTAGTTCAAGCAATAAGCCACCATTAAAGTAGGGTTCTATTTTTTCGATCCAACGCATATTGATTATATGCTTTCGGTTGGCTCTGAAAAAAACTTTATCATCCAACCTTTCTTCTAATGAGTTAAGCGATTTAAGAATTAGGGGTTTGTTTGGTCCGAAGAAAACTTTTGCATAGTTGCCAACACTTTCAAACAGACGTATTTCATTCAGCTTGACAAACCAACATCTTTCCCCGTCTTTTACAAATACCTGGTCTTCATCGTTTAATAAACCGTTCCGGATAACAGCAACATTACCGTTACCTGATGAAAGATCGCGGCTTTCGTCTTGTTGTACTTTTTGTATAGCATCAGCAAGCCGTTTGGGTTCTACAGGTTTGAGCAGGTAGTCGAGAGCATTTACTTCAAAAGCTTTTAAGGCAAATTCATCGTAAGCTGTGGTAAAAATGACGTTAGGTGCACGATCAAGCGATTCGAGAAGATCAAAGCCTGTTTTTCCCGGCATTTGAATGTCAAGGAAAATAAGATCAGGATTATGTTTTTCAATTTTTTCAATTCCTTCCTGGGCATTTGCAGCTTCGTCAATCACTTCTATCTCACTAAACTCCTGCAATAATTTTTTAAGTTCGTTACGTGCTAATCTTTCGTCGTCTATAATGATAGTTCTGACAGGCATGTTATCAGGATTTTTTTAGTTTACTTAGTGCAAAAAATCAACAGGATTTTAAACAGTAACTGCGGGCATTGTTATAGTAGCCTCTACCATATTCTCACTGGTATTCTTAATTTCAAAATGGGCTTTCTCACCATATAGCAACAGTAACCGGCTTTGCGTGCTGTACAAGCCAAAACCATCAGGATTAAAATCTCCGTTGATATGACCGGTATTCTTTACAATTAATTCATGATGGTTGTCTTTAAAATCAGAAATAATTTTTATCACCCCGCCTTCCATTTTTTTACTGATACCGTGTTTGATTGCATTCTCTACAAGTGTTTGCAACATCATCGGAGGTACAGGTTGATTTAGCGTATCCTCATCTATGTTATATTCAATATTCAGCCTGTCTTCAAATCGGATGTGCTCTAAAGCAAGATAATCGCGTACAATATTTAGTTCTTTTGAAAGCGGAGTTGTTTCGGATTTTTCCGCCTGCATACTGCTTCTTAATAAATTACTTAATTCAGTTATCGCCTTACGTGCTCTTTCCGGATTTTCATCTACTAGCGCACGAATACTGTTGAGAGCATTGAAAATAAAATGAGGATTTATGTGAGCCTTAATAGTTTTTAGTTCAAGTTCTTTGACCAAACTTTGCAATTTTACTTTATCGAGTTGCTCCTGCTGGCTTTTCATCACATAGTGATACGTAAAATAGATAAGGTTCCAGATGATGAGGAACATGAAACTGTTGAGGGAAGCATATAGAACTCTGCTGATAACTCCTAATTGCTGTAACTTAGGAGAAGTAATTTTAAATATTTCTACTAAATAAATAAAAATAAAAGAAAAAAGGAAAGAAAAAGCTACTGTTGTTGTAAACATATACAAAATCTGCTTATCAAGTAAAGCATCTAGAAGATGCTTGCGCCGGATAAATAACCGCATCACGTGTGTTATAACTAAACCTATAAATGCATCTAAAAATACACTTTCAAAAAAATAGGGTGTATGCGTGTTTGGGAGAGTGAGATAAAAAAAAGTAAATAAAATTATATAAGCACTCCAGCCACCGATCTGACAGAGCCAGTATTTAGAAATAGCTTTATTCATACAATAAAAGTAGAAAAATTTATGTTTACTTACAATAACATTTGACTAGCGGTTAAAAAACAGGCTAATTGGTTTTATGCAGCTTTTTAAAGGTAATATTTTTTGTTAAAACTTTTTATAAGCAAATTATGTTATAGTTAATAATATTATTAAAAAGCAGCTTGTATTAATGCCTTAATTTTACAAAAAAAGAACAGAATGGATATTTCTCCGGGAAATTTATTAAAGGCAATTGACAGTCCTGCTGACCTTAAAAAATTGAGCCGGGAACAATTGCATAAAGTATGTGATGAGTTGAGGCAGTATATTATTGATATTGTGAGTGTGCATGGCGGCCATTTTGCTGCCAGCCTTGGAGTAGTTGAGCTTTCTGTTGCTTTACATTATATTTATAATACACCTTACGATCAATTAGTATGGGATGTAGGTCACCAGGCGTATGGACATAAAATACTAACGGGCCGACGCGATAATTTTTATACTAACCGTAAATACCGCGGGCTAAGCGGATTTCCTAAACGCACCGAAAGCGAGTATGATACATTTGGGGTGGGACACTCTTCAACCTCCATTTCTGCTGCTTTAGGTATGGCAATGGCTGCGAAATATAAAGGGGAAGCAGACCGCAAATCAGTAGCTATTATAGGTGACGGAGCTATGACGGCAGGTATGGCTTTCGAAGCTATGAATCATGCAGGAGTAGCAGACAGTGATATTTTGATTATATTAAATGACAACTGCATGAGCATTGACCCAAATGTTGGTGCTCTTAAAGAATATCTCACTGACATAACCCTGTCTCCTACTTATAATAAATTTAAAGACGATGTATGGAAAGCATTGGGAAAATTACCTGTAGGAAAGGGCTTTACCCGCTCTATGGCACATAAAGTTGCCGAAAGCCTCAAAGGAATGATGAGCAGCAGCGCTAACTTGTTTGAATCATTAAAATTACGATATTTTGGACCTATCGATGGACATAATATTATTAAACTCGTTGATACTTTAAAGGATTTAAGGGAAATCTCGGGACCAAAGGTTTTACATATAATAACTAAAAAAGGAAAAGGCTATTCTCTTGCAGAAAAAGACCAAACCAAATGGCATGCTCCGGGATTGTTTGATAAAATAACGGGCGAAATTGTAAAAAAGAAATTCAATACTCCTCAGCCTCCTAAATACCAGGATGTATTTGGCCTGAGCATAATAGAACTGGCAGAACAAAATAACAAGATAATGGGTGTAACTCCTGCAATGCCAAGCGGGTCTTCTCTAAAATTCATGATGAAGAAAATGCCTGACCGTTCTTTTGATGTAGGTATTTGTGAACAGCATGCGATAACAGTAAGCGCGGGCTTAGCTACCCAGGGATTAAGGGTTTTCTGCAATATTTATTCTTCATTTATGCAAAGGGCATTTGACCAGGTAGTACATGATGTTGCCATACAAAAATTGCCTGTGATAATGTGCCTTGACCGTGCAGGGTTAGTCGGTGAAGACGGACCAACGCATCATGGAGCATATGATATTGCCTACTTACGTTGCATTCCTAACATGGTAATCAGTGCTCCCATGAACGAGTCTGAGTTAAGAAACCTGATGTACACTGCGCAACTTGAAAGCAATCAAAATCCTTTTGTTATCCGCTATCCGCGTGGCGAGGGAGTATTAATCAATTGGAAAACTCCGTTTGAAGAAATAATCATAGGCAAGGGCAGAAAATTAAAAGATGGTGAAGATGTAGCTATTTTAAGTCTTGGTCATCCAGGTAATTTTGCAACTGCTGCTATCCGCGAATTAAAAACGCAGGGATTGAATCCTGCTCATTATGATATGAGGTTTGTAAAGCCTTTGGATGAGGAACTGCTGCATGAAGTTTTTGCTAAGTTTGATAAAATTGTAACTGTGGAAGATGGCACAGTTGCTGGCGGATTTGGAAGTACAATACTTGAATTTATGAATGCACATGGATATAAAGCAGAAATAAAAATACTTGGAATACCAGACAGGATTGTAGAACATGGGACTCCTAAAGAATTGCATAGAGAATGCGGATATGATGCACAGGGGATTGCTGAAACAGTAAGAGCAATTAATAGAACGACGATTATAGAACCACGATTGAAAGGATTATATGGATTAGGAGGAAATTCAGAACAAAGAATAACCTTTTCCTAAAATAGTCTTTTTAATGCGGTTAATTCAGAACCGGGTTAAAAGAAGGATTTTCAAATATATCAGTTGTTTCCTCCCTGTTTTCGTTCCATTCAACTATAAAGTTATTTCTGCCTTCGCCTACTAAAATAGACATAAAGTTTAGTTGAATTAGCTCAAGGAGGGATAAAAAGAGAAAAATAGCATGAATTCGATCATTGCATTCTTCAAAAATTTTCTCAAATGAAACCGTCTTCTCTTTACTTGCCGCACTAAATACAAATTCCCTGCTTTGCTCCATTGTATAGTCATAGCTGACAACTGTATGCACTGGTTTATTTTGCCTGTTATGAACCCTTTGCATTACTTTTTCAAAAGATTTCATCAGCTTAAACAAAGTAATGTTGTGTATTTCGGTTCTCTCGCCCGCCACTTCGCCAATTGAGTTTAATTCTTTTTGCAGGTTACCTCTTTTTACCATCAACATTCTGAGGGCTTCCATTTCTGCCATTTGCGCGGCTGCCTCTTTAAACCTTTTGTATTCAAGGATTTTATCTATCAGCTCCTGCCGTGGGTCAATTTCATTTCCTTGTGAATCCACTTCTTTTCTTGGCAACAACAGCCGGGCTTTTATTCTCATAAGGGTAGAAACAAAGAGAATAAATTCGCTGCTTAACTCAATATTTAATGAATCCTGTGAATGAATATAGGCAAGAAAATTATTTGTAATTTTGGTAATAGGGATATTATAGATATCTAATTCATCTCTTTCTATAAAAAATAATAAGAGATCAAAAGGCCCTTCAAACTGGGGAAGTTTAATTTGATAACTTTCAGTATTTGTCATTTTAAAAGGGTGTAAAAAATAAAAGTCTATATACTCATTATATAGACTTACAAATATATTCATTCGTTTTTTAAAACCTTCAGTGGTTCAAATATAGAAACACACAATAAATACACATTTACGTCTGACCATCCTGTAAAGATTTAATAATTAATATGATAATTTCATCCCTTATATTGACATTACCTCTTTTTCCTTAGCAGACAACAGTTTATCAACTACAGTAATATACCTGTCGGTAACCTCCTGGATTTCTTTTTCCGAATCTTTTGAAATATCCTCGCTAAGTCCTTCTTTTTGCAGCCTTTTTACTTCTTCAATTGCCTCCCGCCTTATGTTTCGTATAGCAACTTTAGATTGCTCAGCTTCGGCTGATGATTTTTTTACCAGTTCCCTTCTTCTCTCTTCTGTAAGCGGAGGCAGAAAAAGCCGGATATTTACCCCATCATTTTGGGGATTCATACCAATGTTAGCAGCTATGATCGCTCTTTCAATTAATTGAAGTGTCTTTTTTTCCCAGGGCTGAATGCTTATAGTACGGGCATCCATAATATTTATATTCGCTACTTGGTTAATAGGTGTTTGTGCTCCATAATATTCTACCATTATTCCATCGAGCATATTTGGATTTGCTTTTCCTGCACGTATTTTTACCAACTCAGCCTCAAGAAATCCAATTGCTTTTTTCATAGATGCTTCCGCATCCTCAATTATCAATTCCAGTTCTTCTGTCATTTTTCAAAAATTTTCAGCGCAAATCTAAGGAATAGGAGATTTATATGCAGAACAATCACACAGAGTAAAGTGTGGTTACTCTGACTTTTTTTAAAAGAATTTTAATCTTCTTCAGCAGCAGCGGCTTTATTATAGATAGAAAGCAGCCTTACCTTTTCTTCCTGCGCTTCAGTTTTTACTTTACCTTTTACAATACGAAGTTTGTACTTTGATCCTTTAAACTTTAAATAATATATCAGAGAGAAAAATAGAACAGCCTGCCCGGCAATTAAATAAATAATTCCAATTTTTTGAAAGAAGAAAGTGAGTGCAGTAATTAAAATTGCAGTAATAATACAAGTAAAGGTGACACTTCTGTGGTTAAGTCCGTAATTCAATAATACGTGATGAATATGATTTCTATCAGGTTTAAAAGGAGAGCGGCCATTCATAATTCTTATAGAAAAAACACGTAATGTATCCATCAGCGGCAAAAGTAAAATACCAAACCCGATAGCAGGTGAAGCAGTTACCGGGTAGGAAGAATAGCTGCTCCCGGTTTCAATAAATTTAATAACTAGTATACTATTTACCAAACCAACCATAAGAGAGCCGGTATCGCCCATAAATATTCTGGCAGGATGAAAATTATAAATTAAAAAAGCAACCAGGCTTCCTGCAAAGGTAAACGCCAAAACAGCGTAAGGAATATTTTTGTTAATAAGGAAAAATATGCCAAATACAAGTGAAGAAATAAGACCAAGACTGCCTGCAAGACCATCTACACCATCTATTAAATTAAAGGCATTGATAATAACCACTAAAGCAAATACAGTAAGCAGATAACTGCATAGAGTATTAATTTGATAAATTCCGAATAAACCATCCATGTTGCTGATAACAAGTTTCGCCTTATATACAAGAATAGCAGCGGCAATAAGCTGACCTATAAATTTTTTTACCGGCGATATAATTATAATATCATCTTTGATACCTAAGAAAAAAATGAGGAGAAAAGCAGCAATATAATATTGAAATTCAGGAGCTTCTCCTGAAAAATTGATAGTGAGCAGAATACTGAAAATAAACCCTATAAACATTCCCAACCCTCCTAATGAAGGTATAGGCTCTTTATGAAGTTTTCGGTTGTCATCGGGCTCATCATACAATTTTTTAACTTTGGCGACAGTTATTATAGCAGGTATAACAGTAAGTGTTATCAGAAAAGCTATTAACCCACCTGCAATAATTCTTTCCATTAGCTTCATTTTTAGTGACGCATGCTGCTATTTGTAAATGGCAAATAAAGTTCTTTTTGATTACAATACAGAATCCTGAGGAGATTTTCTATAAAAAAATTTATTAATAAGACTATTTTGGTACTGACAAGAAAAGATCTCTTATAGCTGCCTCTTAGAATTATTATTACTTACACTTTTTTATTTTTTACTCTTTCCAGGATACAATAATTAATTAAATTATAAAAGGATTATTATTTTATTTAAACTAACTTTTCAACGAATACTGTTGCAGGCTTGCTTTTTTTGATGGTATCCAGGCAGCCAATACCGAAATAAATACAACAGTACCGATTACAAGAACAAAATCAGTTGGAACCATCTTTACCGGATAATAATCAATTATGAAACTGCCTCCAGATAATTTCAGGAGCTTGTATTTTATTTGTAAGAGGCACAGCAGAATTGCTAAAATCATTCCTGCACTGCCACCAAATGCTGCGAGCACAAAGCCTTCATTAAGAAATATCCGTTGTATATAATTTTCATCCGCACCCATTGCTTTCAGCACGGCAATATCTTTTTGCTTTTCAAGAACCAGCATGGTAAGTGCACCAATCATATTAAAAGCTGCAACTATAAGTATTAATGTCAAAATACCATATATCACCCATTTTTCAACTTGCATGACACTGTAAAGGCTCTGGTTTTGTTGGTATCGGGTTTCCACTTTACAATTACTTCCCAATAGTTTTTGCAATCTTTCTTTGACTTCTTCAGTTTCTGAATTGTCATTTAGCGCCACTTCAACAGCACTGTACTGATCAGGGCCAAGATCAAGCATATACTTCATAAACCCGATATTGGTAATGGCGTACTTATTATCGAAGTCCTGCTGCAAATTAAAACTGCCGCTGACACTTGCATTATATGAATTAAGGGCATCTAAACCTGAAAAGTTTGATGCTTTTAGATTCGGAAGATACACAGTAAGCGGAGTAATATCCATTCCCGGCTCGGCGCCTACCGCATTTTCAATACCAGCGCCTAATATAAGCAAAGGATGATCGGCGGATCCTCTGTCGAACGTGCCTTTAGATATATGCTTACTTAACCCGCTTACATGTGTATATGCATCGTCTACGCCTTTTAAGTATATTATACTATGAAATTCTTCATTTCCCAATACCGCCTTTTCTTCTGCAACTGTGCTTATTTGTTTTACACCTGCAGTCCCTTTTATCTGTTGCAATTGAGCAGAAGTAAGAGTAAGAAATTTACTTTTGGCTGGCGCTATTCTGATATCAGTATAAAAATCAGCATAAAGACTTTTTACCAGGTCTTCAAAGCCATTGAATACACTTAGTACCAATATCAATGCCGCCGCACCCACAGCAATAGCAAGAATACTGATCCATGCGATCAGGTTAATGGCATTTGTAGTCTTTTTTCCTTTAAAATATCTCCAGGCAAATAAAATAGTCATCTTTAATACTGTTTCGCCACCGGTGATAGCTCCAGGACACTAATTACCAGGATTATTTTTTTCTTTTTCACCTGTATTAATCTGTTTAAAAATGTCTTCCATCTTAAAAACATAATCTAAAGTATCATCCAGGTAAAATTGCAAAACAGGAATACGCCGCAATTGGTGTTTTATCCGTTCGCTCAATTCCTTTTTTACTTCCCATGCCTGCGACTGTATCTTCTTCAATGTTTGGTTTGCATCTGCAACCTTAAACAAACTTAGGTATATTCTTGCCTCTAAAAGGTCGGGAGTAATCTTAACCGATGAAATAGAAACCATTCCACCATCTATCATATTTAGTCCAAGCCGTACAAATATATTATTCAACTCCTGTTGAATAACTGCTGCTACCTGTTTCTGACGTTTTCCTTCTTGCATCTGTTCTGCTGTTTATCCTTGTAAAATTAGTTACTTTGTAGCTATTTGAATGATTTAAAACACTAATGAGAAAATACTCACGTCTTTTTAAATATCTCCGCTTTTTTAAAGCAAAGATTGTTCTTTACTTTTTGTTCACTATTCTATCTATTATATTTTCGCTGCTTTCACTCGGTACGCTGCCTTTTTTTTTACGATTAATATTTTCTACTGAAAAACTGGTACCGAAGAAACCGGTGGGAATACACAGTTCAGGCGATGTTATTAATTACATTAATTACCAGATAAGCCATATTATTATATCCAATGGCAGTAAGGGTCCTGTTTTAGCCCTTGCATTGATATGCATAGTAGTTATCATATCTGTACTGCTAAAGAATCTTTTCCTCTACCTTTCTTATTATGTATTGGCACCAATTAAAAATTCGATAACCACAAGGTTGAGAGAGGAACTATATGATAAACTGCTTCAATTACCTATAGGCTTCTTTACAGAACAAAGAAAAGGTGATGTAATGAGTCGCATGACAAACGATATAGGAGAACTCGAAGGATCGGTAGTCAGTACAATGGAAGGTTTTATAAAGGATCCTTTAAACATAATTATTATTCTCGGAACACTTATTTTTATTAGCCCTGAACTTTCATTATTCCTTTTAATTTTTTTGCCGTTAACAGGTTTAATAATTGGCCGTGTCAGTCGTTCTTTAAAAAAACATTCAAACACGGCAGCCATTATGTTGGGGGAAGCGCTCTCAGTACTAGATGAAACATTGGGTGGTTTACGGGTTATTAAAGCTTTTAATGCAGAAAAGCTGTTGCAAACAAAATTCAACACTACAAATAAAAATATGTTTCACTTGCGCAACCGGATGCAATATCGCCGTGATCTTGCTTCACCACTAAGTGAGGTATTAGGTATTATGGTTTTATGTGGTATTTTATGGTTTGGTGGCCGTTTAGTTTTAAGCGGACATTCAGGCCTTAAACCTGAAGCATTTATAATGTATGTAGGCATTTTTACGCAGATAATTAATCCTGCAAAAGCGCTTTCATCTTCGTTTTATAATATGCAAAAAGGAAGCGCAGCTATCGTACGCATAGAAGAAATACTGAACGCACCTGTTAAAGTAGACGAAAATGTAAACGGATTAAAACTTATTCTTTTTAGTAAATCTATAGAGTTTAAAAATGTCTGTTTTTCATATGATGATAAAGTAATACTTAAAAATATTAACCTGAAAATTGAAAAAGGAAAAACTATTGCGCTTGTGGGTTCCTCAGGTGCCGGCAAAAGTACTTTGGCCGATCTCATTCCCCGTTTTCACGATGTTACAGCAGGAGAGATATTGATTGATGGAGTAAATATTAAAGATTACTCATTGTTTTCTGTAAGAAAACAAATGGGGATTGTAACTCAGGAGCCCATTTTATTTAACGATACTATTGCTGCCAATATAGCCTTGGGAATGGAGAATGCAGCTGATGAACAAGTAGAAAGTGCAGCAAAAATTGCAAATGCTCACAATTATATACAACAAAAAGAAGCAGGGTACAAAACAAATATAGGCGACCGGGGAGGAAAACTCAGTGGTGGTGAAAGACAAAGACTTACAATTGCCAGGGCGGTACTAAAAAATCCACCAATTTTAATTTTAGATGAAGCGACGTCTTCCTTAGATACTGAAAGTGAAAGGCTGGTACAGGATGCTATAAATAATATGATGCAAAACCGTACATCAATTGTAATTGCCCACCGGCTTAGTACCATTCGTCATGCCAATGAAATTATTGTTATGCAAAAAGGCGAAATAGCCGAACGCGGAACGCACAACGAATTACTAGCAAGTGGAGGAATTTATAAACGATTAGTAGATATGCAGGAAGTGAAATAGTTTTTTTTGTTTACAGCGCATACTGCCCGAAACGAGAATTAAAACTTGAGATAGTCTCCCGCGTAGAAGGTATTCAAAACGGTTTTTCTTGACATCAAACGATAATAACTGTTGTTTAATTTTTTCAAAATGCTTAACCCACAACTTCCATTTTTTTAAATTTGAGATAGTTTGAAGATTTCTTAGCTGCAAACGAAAAAATAATGGGAATTTTTACAGCTTAACTGTTTTAAGGTTGCCTCCAAAAAAATGCATTAATAGCCAGGCAATTATATAAACAAAGCCGCAAATGATAAACATAATATAATAGCCTGTTTCTAAAATTCCCACCGCTTATAGTGGTCGAATATCAAACCTGCAGCTTTTGCAATCAATATACTCCCAAGTGCGCCAGCCATACCACCAACTCACTACAGAAGCAACTGCTTTTTTAGGAAACATATCTGATACTGTGGTAAATATATTTGCTGACCACTCCTGGTAAGCAGATGCAGCGAAACCTATGATCAAAACTGTATACCACATATTGATTTTTTCATTGGTGGATTTAAAAAAAATTAAAGCTATTGATAATGCATATAAAATTTTTAAACGCCTGAGAAAATATGGAAACCACCATCCACGCAAATGACTTCGCCACTTACAAAAACAGAAGCATCGCTCAATAGCCAGATCAAACAACCAATAAGCTCTTCAGGATTGCCAAACCTTTTGAATGGTGTATTGCGAATTACGGCTTCTCCACGTGTTGTATATCCATCCTCTTTCACCAGTAAATGCCTGTTTTGATTAGTCACAAAAAAGCCCGGCGCAATAGCGTTGATGCGTATATTATCATTGTAGCGTTTTGCAAGTTCTACACACATCCATTTTGTAAAATTATCAACTGCTGCTTTTGCCATTGAATAACCAAGTACTCTTGTTATAGCTGACTGAGCGGCCATTGACGATATGTTCACTATACTTCCCTTACCGTTTCGTGACATTGCTTTACCAAAAACAGTGGTGGGCATGATGGTACCATAAAGGTTAATATCAAAAGCTTTTTTTAAAGCCTCTATGTCCATATCAAATACATCGGCATCCGGGCCAATTACTGCTTCGGGGATGTTTCCTCCGGCAGCATTTACCAGGCCATCAATGCGGCCCCATTTTGCCAACACAGTTTCTTTTGCCTGTAAAAGATCGTCCTTTGATAATACATCCGCTTTTATGAAGATAGCTTCTTTCCCGATTTCCTTTAAGGTATCTGCTCTATGCCGGCCCACATCTTCATTACGCCCTAATAAAACTGGTATTCCATCCATATCAGCCACTCCCTTTACAAAGGCTTCTCCTAAAATACCCGTAGCTCCGGTTATTACAATTACTTTATTATTCAGGTTAAATAGTTGTTGAGGTTGCATACAGGGTTATTTTCGTTTGATGGAGAATTAAATAATCGGGAATTATAATATTTGCGGAAACGGCACAGGCATTTAACCAACATCCTTTAAGCAAAAAAAAAATAAATGTAATTCAAAACAGGTTTGCTATTATATAGAAACATTAAAATTGGTTGCTACATCGTTTGAAAGAAGTTTTTTTCCTACTTAGACACTACCAGCTTGCAGGGGATTAGTATATGTTGAGGCTCCTGGTTTTGCTTACCATTTTGTTGGTTTACTATTTGAAAGAGCAACCTGGCTGCTTCTTCGCCCATTTCATACGACCTTTCTTCTATGGAGGCAATGGGTTTATGATCAAGATATTGCAATAAGGGGAGATTGCCGAAGCCTACGAAATCAATATGATCAACTTTATCAGGGTATCTTTTTTTTAAAAAGTCAATAGCATCGAGTGTAATGTAAGTTTTAAAAGCGAAGATGGCAGTAGGCGGAGATTTTAATTTCATTAATTCCTTCATAGCACTTGAGGTTGATCTTTCAGAAAAATCAACCTCTTTTATTAATTTCGGGTCAATTGGTATATTACTTTTGAGCAGGGCATGTTTATAACCCTGCAGGCGCACCTGGCTGGTTTGCATAGATTGAGGTCCCATAATATGTGCAATCCTGCGATGCCCTTTTCGAATTAAATAACCGGTGGCTTTAAATGCGCCTTCCCCGTTATTGGACAAGACATAATTGAAGGATGAGTTTTTGGGTTCCCTGGCAATACACACAACCGGTATGCCCATTGTTATAAGCTTTTGAAACAGCAGCATATCTACAGTATTTTTCGTTATAGCTACTATTACTCCGTCTACCCTGTTTCTTATCATCACATTGGTGATCTTCTCTTCATTACTTACATCTTCATGCGATTGAGAAAGAACAACATTATAATTTTCTTTTTCTGCGATTGCTTCCACGCCGTTTATTGCCAGTACATAAAACTGATCAAGGAGATTTGGTATAATCAGCCCTATGGTAAAGCTTTTATTCAATTTAAAATGGCGGGCTGCCTCATTGGGTATATAGTTCCATTCTTTTGCCAGTTGATGCACCCGTTCCTTTGTAAGAGCACTGATGGAAGTATCGTTATTCAGGGCTTTTGAAACCGTGGATACAGACATATTCAACTTCTTTGCAATGTCCTTAATGGTAACCCCTTTTTTCATGAAAAAAAATCCTTTTGTATAACTATTACGAAATTAATGCAAAAGAATACCCAACACTTGTTTTATGAGTGTGGCATGGGTTAAATCTTTTTCCATCTTACCCCTTATGGCTCATACGATATGAAAGGAAGAATGTATGGGAGTGTTTGCGGATTGGAATAATCTTTAATTCCGGGATGTAAAAGATGGAAAGGCTTTAAAGTGACAGACAAATTTCTACTCAAAGAATTCTTCATCTGCAACAATTAAGCAGTACTTCATAACTAAGTACTGCTGCTATGCACTTACCTTACCTTTGGCAGTTTTGTTTGGTGATTTTTATTTCCAACGTTGTAGTAGTTGTTTATAATTGTTCATTTGAGTTTGTCGGTATTTTTTGTTTAACTTTTCATATATTTAATTTTGATGAACTACTGCTTCTTTAAGGAACTGCTGATTTTTTGCAGCAGAAAGAAATAACCTTTAAATTAACCCAAAGCTTGCCAAATGATGCAAATTTTATCACGTGTCCCGCACGTAAAAATCTTCCAACACATTGGATATTTTCTGTTTCTAGCGCTATGTCTGCCCTTGGCATTACTTGCGCAACCGACTTCTCACCCTGTTTCAGGAGAAATAATTGACAGTAAAAAAAATCCCCTTCCGGGTGTAAGCGTGCTCATAAAAGGAACTACGCTTGGGATGTCAACTGATGCCAACGGTCGTTTTGTTTTGAACAATGTACCCGATAATGCTACGTTAGTTTTAAGCTCTACCGGCTTTACCACTATGGAAGTTCCTTTAAAAGGGAAAACATCTATAAATATACAAATGGCTGAGGCTATAAGCAATTTGAATGACGTGGTAGTAGTTGGATATGGTACGCGACAAAAAAGAGATGTTACCGGGGCTGTGGCGCAGGTGAAGGCTACACAACTGGAGAATGAAAATCCGCCAAGCGTACAGGATCTTTTAAGAGGTAATGTTACGGGATTAAATGTTACCTCCAATACATCGGCTAAAGGCGGCGGGGACCTGATGGTAAGAGGAAAATCTTCATTAAGTGCAGGCACTTCACCGTTAATAATACTGGATGGAGTTATTTACCAGGGTCAGTTAGCTGATATTAACCCTAATGATATAGCTACAATTGATGTATTAAAAGACGCAAGTTCTGCTGCTGTTTTTGGAGCAAAAGCGGCAAGCGGCGTAGTATTGGTTACTACAAAAAAAGGCTCAGGCTCAAAGCCCTCCATTACATTCAACACAAATATTGGTTTAGCTGCATTGGCTATGAATGAACAGTTGTATGATGGACCCGGGTTCGTAAGATGGAGAACAGACGTATTAAAAAGCATAAATAATGGCGGAAAGCCCTACCAGTTTGATGATCCCAGAACGTTGCCTTCTGATATCAGTATAGACCAATGGAAAGCTTACGATGGGCTGCAGGGAGAGCCGGTTACTATATGGTTAAGCCGTTTGAAACTATTGTCTGTTGAGCAACAAAATTACAACGCGGGAAAAACGATTGATTGGTACGATATGATGTTTCAGAAAGGACTGCGCCAGGATCATACTGTAAGTATTTCCAGTAAAAAAGAAGATGTCTCTTATTATATGTCACTCAACTATACAAATAATGAAGGCGTAATTGTCGGAGATAAATTTTCTACTTTCAGAACACGCTTTAACCTTGAAGCAAAGACTGCAAAATTCATGTCTGTAGGTATAAATATTCAATTTGCTGATCGCGACGAAAGCCAGGTACCTGTTAGCTGGGGCCAAATGGTAAACGCTTCTCCTTATGGCGAAAAATATAAAGCCGATGGTGTTACTTTAAGAGATAGTCCTAATGATGACATAGGTAATAACACCAATCCGTTTTTAGATAACACTTACACTAATCGTTTACAAAAAACAAATAGCCTTTTTGGAACCATATATGCAAAAGGCAGTTTGCCTTACGGATTTTCTTACCAGGTAAACTTTACACCCACTTTTCAATTTTACAGGTATTTCAACGGCCGGTCTGCACGAGACTTCCGTATTGCAGCCCGTAAAGGTGTTGCTACAAGAACAGATTCCACATTTTATAATTGGCAGATAGATAACCTTTTAATGTGGAACAGGACTTTTGGCGATCACCAGTTTGATGCTACATTTTTGATAAATGCTGAAAAATTCCAGTCATGGCGCAACCAAATGGATAATGAAGGATTTGATCCCAACGACAACTTATCCTATCATAATATCGGTGCAGGCATTAAGCCTGTTATCAGCAGTGAGGACCAGGTTAGTACAGGTGACGCTTTAATGGGCCGTTTAAATTATTCTTACAGAGAGAAATATTTATTGACTACTTCGATTCGTCGTGATGGCTATTCAGCTTTCGGTTTTGAAAACCCCAGGGCGACCTTTCCTTCAATTGCTTTAGGCTGGATATTTTCAAAAGAAAAATTTGTAACTTCTAATTGGTTAAATTATGGTAAGCTGCGAGCTTCATGGGGTATTAATGGTAACCGTGATATTGGGCGGTACTCCGCACTTCCAGATTTAGCAACAGGCAAGTACCAGTATATATCATCAACTGGCGCCATAATACTTGTTTCCCAGTTATATGTAAACCGTTTACAAAATCCGGGTCTTAAATGGGAAAGAACAGAATCTTATAATGTAGGTTTGGACTATTCTATTCTTAAAGACAGAATTGGTGGTTCTGTTGATGTTTACAGAAAATCAACTAAGGATCTGCTGGTATTACGGACATTACCGGATGTTACAGGATTTGCAAACGTTTTGGACAACATCGGAGAAGTGCAAAACAGAGGAGTTGAACTAAGCATTAACACCGTTAATATTAAAAACCACGATTTTTCGTGGCGATCTACAGT
>JAABUS010001883.1_pt1 | contig 42684 bp, 48 predicted proteins | sample 5560161 | NCBI WGS metagenome assembly JAABUS01 (sample SAMN10711885, study PRJNA513376) | rock metagenome | isolation source: Antarctica rocks | place: Antarctica: Victoria Land, Trio Nunatak nord | collected 2016-01-04
AGTCCGCTTTGGGTGTTGCCAGTACTTCCAACGTCCTCTATTTGTGCTGAGGACTGAGCATCAGTATTCTCCGATAGTGTCGGTAGCTTGCTCTTGTTTTTGTGGTTGCGGTGTTGTGACATGGTGGATTTTTTTAGAATTGATGAGTGGGGTCGATGAGTTGATTGTTTCTGATGAATATGATAGGGTTATATAGGATGTATAGTGTCCTTTTCTGATAGATAATAAAGCAGACGTTGCAAAGTATGGAAGGTAATAGAAAGTGCGAGGGTCTCACCTTCAAAGAGAGGAATGTCTAGGAAGGATAACGAAGTGAGTATGCATTCTTCTTTCTTGTTTAGGTTGTCACATCTGTGGTATTGAATTCATATGCTCTATTTCTTATTCTTCTGCATTTCTCCAAAAGGACCTGTCTAGCCGAGCATGAAACGAGTTGCGGAGGGATAGGTAGATGACTCCGTATTCTCGACTAATAGGCATGCGGGGAGGGTGTAGAGTCAGGAAATGTGGATCAATGTCAAGACGGAAGAGGATTTGGAGGAGAATCTGACGTACATACTGTCAGTCCTTGAATCGGAAGTTGTTCCAATAGTCGCAGGGCCAGCATGATCATTTTTGCTATCATTCTCGCATATAACAAGTGTCATAGTAACGTATCAATAATCCATCGCACCAGTATCGCAGATTACGGAGTTTTGGTCTTGGCCAAGTAAAATCTTTCCCTGCCATCCGCTCCTCCACCTCATCATTTCCCACCTCTTCGAATTGTCACCAAAAAGTTCAACTTAGTTGTGCTCGGAAGGACTAAGAATTAGTCATGCTAGCTCATGGGTGAGTGAAAGCGTAGTCGAGAATTGAAGTGATACCACTGCTGTCTTTGTAACAAAGCAGAAGAAGTTGGAATTAATCGGTTGAAGGTCTACAAGTAAGGACACCGGTGCGGGAGCCTGGACGCAGAGACGAAAGACTAATGATGGAAAGGAAAGATTGTTGAAAGGATAGAAAATCAATAAGAACATAGCGTGAACGGAAAGTCGAAAGACAATCATGGAGATGTTGGAAATATGAAAATGTACTTATGCTTCACCTCCTCCTTATTCAAATGCGTTGTGGAGAATCAGTGACATTATGGAGCTATCACTGCCCGCAACCGAAGGTAGGATAATGGGTCATAAAGTCATGCATAGAGGTGCAAAGTTTTGTTTATTTTGGCCATGTGCCACAGTAGCAAATTGTAGCCAACGGGTGGGATACACAGTGGGACTTGGCCAAAATCAATTGAACTTTGCGGTCTCTATGCATGACTTATGACCCATTCTCTTACCTACCTTTGATTGTGGAGAAGCTCATGCTGTATCTCATATCGGTCAGAGGTTTGGCGAGAATTCCTAATTGTAGAATTCTGAGGCATGTCAGGCGATCTGAGAGATAGATCTCGACCCTGGGATCTAGCGGCTAGGGAATACCTTATATCATACGTTGGTAAATGTGAGGCTCAATTCAAGCCCGATCCATAATGTATGTACACATACAGAAAACGCCCCCAGAGATAAACCAACACGCCATCCACACCCAAATAAATGCCCTGTTTTGCCCAATGCGGTATCATACCGCGCGAAAGAAGTTCACCACTCCACCCATACAACTTCAGAAACTGAACAATCCACTCCTCCTTTTCCCGAAAGGATACACCACCAACGCACTTAAAAACAACCCCACCGTAATTCCAATCGCCACCTGAATCATCGAATACCCAACATTAAACACGGTGCTGTTGATATCCACACCCCCAACCCCACCTGCTTGCGTCCCATTACTCACCGTCGTCGTGCCGTTCGCCAAAGTCCCATTCACTTTGTTGTGAGTGATTTGGTTCGCACTGGTCACACCGCTGACGAGACTGCCGCTTGCTGCTAAACCAGAGGGTACTTGCACGAATATAGCGGGGATGAGAGTGGCGGCGGCGAAACCATGGAATATGCGTGAGTAAAGGTTTGCAAGGACACCGACGGCGAGAGCACCGAGGGTATTTGCGATTTGACCGTTTGAGGCGAAGCGGATAGCAGAGAAGTGGTTGACGACGTAGCCCACGAAACTGACCACAATCATAACAGGCATTTGTTTCCATTTGCCCTGGTTAATGACGATTAGACACAGCGTAAATGGAGGCACGAAGATGAACGGAAACCAGGTGGGAGTAGAGGTTCTGCAAGACACGTCGGAGACAGCGTGAGGATCGATGCCGCCATAGAAGGATGTCCCAATTGTGATGCCGAATCCCAGAAAAAGGGAATAGATGACTGCGTAAACCATGCGGACGGAGCCCGCAACGATATTTCTCGACTGAAGCTCCAAAGAGCCACAGAGGACAGTATAGCCTGGAAGGATAAGAGCGATCGAAGATTGCGCTAGTGCGGAGAAACAGAACAGATTGCCATTTTGAATGGAGCCGAAAGCACGAGCTAGAAAACTTGTAAGGACAGCTGCGGAAACTTCGAAGATGTTGGAGTAGAGATCGGATTTTGGGGCGATGATGAGTTGCACTGCAGGGTTTCGTAATTAGTATTGTTCTTTCAAGATAGACTTGTGAGGTATGAAACATGTTTGCAGAGTAGGTACTCAGGAAGCATGTCTCAAAACTCATGATCGGGGGTATGCACAACTCCGAAAACATGCTTACTGATACCAAGTAAACTTCCGAGTATGAACGCAATAGGCAAGTCAATTGGTCGGGCACCAAAAGCGAAGGGGCCAACGCATGCGCTGGCGAAACCATACACGATGACAAGAAACCAAGGGTTGTAGCGCTGTTGTCTCTTCTCAATTTCGTCTAGCTGCTGCATTGCATCTTCTAAGCCTATCTGATCGTGGACGACTTCTTTGTAGATCTCATGCGTCTCGCGAAGTTTTCCGAGGTCAACCCCCTGAGACGTGCGGACAAGCTTGACTTCTGTGGTGTGTGCCATGCTGTCGTCGAACGATATGATCATACAGCCAGGCATATATAAGAATTGCGCGTCAATTTCAAGAACTCTTGCACAGTACTTCATGTACTCTAGTTTCGATTAGTGACAACCCCTCATCTCTTTTAACCATTCCACACACCTTCTAAGCGATGGGTCGGTGCACCATAGGCCATCAAAGCCTTGGTCATCCTCAAGACAAATTTTTGCCTGGAGAAAAGTTCTGCGATATGCACCTGGATGCGGATCGATTGATCCGATCTTTTCCCCTTGGCTTTAGCGAGTAACGCATCCAGCGCGTTGCTGCTATTTCGCACTTTGGGCTTGGGTCGTATTACAGGCCCATCCTTTGGTGAGTGAGAAGAGCCTGCGGGCTGCGCAAGCACGGTAGAAGAGCTAATGAGATTTGCGATTGACCCTGTAGAGCCGGGCGAAGCATTCTTGTACCACTTAGGACGCTTTGTCCGTGTTGGAGTAGTAGTGCCGGATGAGGAGGGCGAAATGTTTGTTGTCGATGCTGCCGCAGATGATAACAAAGACTCTCTACTCTGGTTTCGAGAGTGACTGCCTTTGAGGGCTTCAAGTCCACTTGGTATGTTTGCGAGTGCTGATCCTACTCCTTCTTCGTTGTATAATTTCAGAATAGAAGACAGAAATCCTTCACGATACTCTTTTGGTCGAGGGACATATTCTTCCGGATCTCGGTCAAATGCTGGCGTTGTCTGACCGGATTGTAATGGTGCTTCAACCCTGTACAGTTTCTCCCTGTCCTTGCGCGTATGATGCTTGACAAGACGACGAGCAGCAGCTTGAAATCGGCGGTAAGTGTTCTTCGGTGACTTTTCATCATTACTGCCGTCTTCATCGTCATCTGCGTCTGTGTCGTCCTCAATCCCATACTTTCTTCGCGTGTGTAATTTCTTGAGAGGTATACTGTTCAGGTCTAATGCTTTGTCGAGAGCTCGAAAAGGCGATGGAGAACGGGAACGCTTTCTAGTAGGTGAGGGCACCTTTGAGCCAGGTGCTGAACGACTGCCAACCAAACGACGTGATAGCCGTTCAGCTCTTTTACGAGCATATCGTTGAGAGAATGCTTTCTCCTCTGCCTCTTCATCATCAAACTCACCAGGGAGATCGGATACCGCATCGGACATCTCCGACTCGCTTGAAGAGGGCGCTCTCATGATTGAAGGTCGAGCTTTGGGTACGGACAACTGGTCACGGGAGTCTGTGATATCTCTGGTGATGTCCGAGTCCACAGGGTGCGGAACAGACGCACCACTGCTGCTTGTTGAATGTCCGGGATTGTTTCTGACCCGTGGCAAGGGTTTCATGTTCATGCTTCCGGCGTGGGAACCAAGGTCATCGTGAACCTCGAATGAGCTTCGGTGATTTCTTTCGTCCATTGATTCTCCTCCGGGAGTAAATCGGACTCGGTGCCTTCCCTTTGGTGGTCTTGACGATCCTCTTGAAGGATTTGCACTCGAACCGGGGCTGACATCCGTAGAACTCTCATTTTGGTCCGAGACGGGCGTATAAGTATGTTCCGGAGAAGCCATTGTAGGAGACCAGTATTGATCCGACTCCACAATCACCTAATTATCTACACGGAAAACGAGAAAAGAAATCAGAAGCTGGGCAGGCAAGACGCGGAATATGTGCGGTTCTTTGACGTGTCCGGAATTGGTTATGTATGTACTCGGAACGCCAGGAACAGGCGAATAAAGAACAAAGCGACGGATCTTGGAGGATCACCCACCATAACAGCAACGATAACAAGCTATAAGTAAGAGCGGTCATGTCACAATTGACATTGACATGTGTATCATACATAAGGGAACCAAAAGAAAGCCAAAGAGTTGAGATGAGGATAATTTCACATTCCACAGCTAGGCCCACATATAAAGAGGGGCCAGAAGCTCTGACGTCCGTGTTGCACAACTGCCTTTTACCAATCCCCACCCTAAGAAGGGAAGTAGCGGCTTGCCGTCCAGTAACTCTAAACCTTGGAAGGCGCTACCAAAAACACCAATGATTACTGGTATTCGCATGATTACTGGTATTCTCATCGCCACTTTGTCGACGCCATCTCGATAAGAAATATTGCTGAGGGTTCGAGGTTGGGAAAAGGTTTTCGGTAAATGACGCGCTGCTGGGGTAGGGAGTGCGCAATCCTATGGGAAATCTTATCGCAGTGGGTCCCAGAGTGCCAGAATGGCAGTCCTAGCCGATCCTCGAAGTTATTTCTGTCTTGGTCAAAATGGTTCGTTGACTGCACCCCTATACCCCCACGAAGTTTTCGAATTTTTAGATCGTCCGGTGGTATTGCGAGTGGTCTGGACGTATCTACTGGCCACACGGTAGCCAGGCCCTGATCGCTTGTCGGGTTATCGTCGGCGGATCCCACTTTAGTGAGTATGTTGGAAATAGGGGAGATGGTAATCTTCGCCTTCATGGGGCTGATAGGGCTGGGGCCCGCTAGTAGAGTTTTCACCTGCTCGCTCCTAGATAGACTCCTAATAGCAACAACGTAAGTACATATCAATATGCCCTCATATGACCTCGTATTCCAACAGAGTACATTTTCCGTCGATATCTAGGTTCCTCTGCCCAAGAGAATATGAGACCTCGCCTTATCACAAACTCTCAGCGTCCAAAGCTTTATGTGACTACCAAGTAGTGGTTTAGATTCATAGGGTCAGGTACACGGAGGCCTAACGTAGTAACGTGATGCAAGCTAAAGTAGGTACCTAAAGCACTTCGGATGGGGTGCCTTTGGTTTAGAATAGATAATATTCACTTTCTCTGTCAACGAAGTTTTCTATCTGAAAGATGTCCAGTGAGGCATGCGTGAGTGGTAGATATTCAAGAGTAAGAGAACGTTGTTATAGTGTGTGGTCAACATGCAAAGAGTTCCGCGGCTCCCCATCTATCGACGAATATCTAAAACCGCCTATCCCTTGGAGACTTCTCAATAGTCATCATCTACCCACTGTCCTGGAACGTTCCCACTAGGATAAAAATCCTCAGGTTCACCCCATCCCATCACTTTATCTGGCCATTGGAGCCTCGCCACCGTCTCCGTCAAGATCCGCAGAATCCTGAGTAAAAAATCATCTGCAAGCCTGACTCGCGTCATATCCGCCTGACGGGCCTTTTCTTGTTCGGTGGTCCATGTACCCGTCGCCTTTGCCTGGCACACGTGCATGAATTCAAGGAATGCTTCTACTCTTGTTTCGAAGCCGCTGCCGTCGCAATATGACTTGATGAACAGGTGATTAGGGAAAAAACTGGAATGGACCAAATAGACGTCGTGTTCGTCACAGCACACAACTTCGAGAGCTCTGAGCAAGGTATCAAATTCAAGAGTCACGAATATCGACTTGCATATCAGTATGCTTGGAAGAAGCGGACGATCGACGCGCTTGTTTGAGAGCAATCTCAGTAGGAAGTACTGTAAGTGGCCAACCTTATTCTGCATCGTTTTCAGCGCACTGCGATGACCCAAGGGCAGCGGCGCATAATTTGATTTTGGGAGAGCTTGCGTGTTCCATTGCTCGAAAGCTCTCCAGAACTCTCGCAATTTCCTCATCACCAGTCGACTGTTCCCTTGAGTATGTTCAAGAGCTTCATGCGCTGTTCGAATCTCCCCATTACGGCGAATAGTGGACTCACATGCTAAGAAGTTCCCAACGTTAATGTCACAGTCTTCCAGGACACTGCACCAAAAATCGATGTTTCCCGTATACTTAGCTATATCCGTTGGTGTACCCCAATGTCTGGCTACAGCATGTAGATCCGCACATTTGCTAATAAGGACTTTCAAGAATCGCCTCTGGGCCTGTCGTTTGGACGGATCTATCCGCTCTGCTCTGTGCCACGGGTGACAAGCCCAGATGAAAGTGTCTGACTGAGCGGGTATGCTGGCATGTGCAAAGCGATGTTGTGGTCCCACGTAAAATGGTATCAGATTGGTCAATGCAATAGGCTGTAGGGCTGCAATAACAAGGTGAAGGCATGTTATGCCGTTTTCTTGTCGAGAGCACGGCCCTCCAGACACTGCTTTAGAGACATCTGCGCCCCTATCAACAAGCCACCAAAAGAACTCTTCGTGCCAAGCGTAAGTGGCCGCCAACATCTTTAGTAGTGGCGTCCAGCCGTTCGTATCTTCAGCGTTAACATTCAGTCCGTACGGGGCAAATAAGGATAAAGCCGAATCTCGATCATCGGTGGGAGGACGGCTAGCTATCGCATGCAAAAGACTCGACCCATCACGGGATGGGGCTGCGAGGTCGATATCCAGTTCTTCAACAATACTTTTTATGGTATTCCACGGTGTATCTCCTTCGTGACCCAAAGCTAGCCGTAGTACTGCTGGAGTGAAAACATTACTAGAAACAAGTTTATCAGCGATTTTAGCCCAAGTGCGGGAAACCTTGTCTCACAAGCCATCTTCGCCGGTGACCGAAGTATCAGCACCACGATCTATCACGTATTTGATCAGTTGAGAGCCGCCCTGTCGAATTCGAATATAGGTGAGCTGTGTCAGGGACTTAGCAGTCTGAAATTCGCGTTACAATTGTTCATCGTTGTACTTACATAGTTGAGGAGTGACTGGCCATGCTCATCGCAAGCGTTCACCGACAGTCTCCCGCTCTCAATTTCTTGTTTTAGAAATAACTCTCCCTTCTCGTGCATGCGTATGAAATGATGGAGAGGTACTAATTGGATCCAGTCCATTCGCATGTATATACGTGGTACAACACGATCGCGGGCCATTTGTATTACCAATCCAGGTACCAAGGAAGTTAAGGGCCCAAGGGAGAATCTGAACTGTTCTTGTGTGGATATCAAATTATCATGGTCTAGCTTCTGTATCTTGCAACATTGATAATCCCACGATATTACCCACAAGAGCAGCCATAGCTTCCACTGTCTGTGTGCCACATCTTCCCTGTGGATAGCAGAGGAATTCATTCCTTCGAAATGAGATAGTCTTTTGAGATATCTATTATCGAAATTTAGCGACCGGCACACCACCTATTCCCTGGAAATATTCACCTTGGTAAGGCAAGAGATGGCTGCGAAAGAGATTCTGGTCGATGGGCGACTCCACCCTCATGGGATCTGGGATTTGGGGAAGAGTGCAGCTCTCTGCGGTGAGACTCTTCTAAATCATGGAAATACGAGATAGACTGCTTGATGCCTTTGATTTGGTCGAACGTTCCATATGAGGCCTCCACAGCTCTGCTCATCCTACAACTATGGAACTTGTGAGAAAGTGTCTGCTGTATGGTAGAGAGCTTACCCTTGTGCAACTTGTAGTGTCAATGAGAGGTCTGATAGTAATATCTGAAGCAGGTCGCGCATGCTTCGAATCTTGTCTTCGGAAATAATGATTTTCAGAGATTTGCTACATTTGCGCTTGAAACCTTTGGCGGGCAGTTGCAGCCCACTAATCGCAAGACGAAGTTCTTCGAGCTGCTTTTGGCTGCGTTCCAATGCCAAGAGCACTATGTGGTTCGAAATTTGTTGGGAGTCTTCCACCACCGTCAGTTCTTGCAGGACTGCATTGACAAGCTCAAGACGATCAGAAATTATAGAGAATTCTGCAGAAGCTCCGCTAAGCAATTTCCACACGCCATATATCTCCCGGGCAGTTCCGATCAGTTGCAGAGTCAAGGAAGAGACACTTATGGGGTCAACCATGGCGGACGTAAGCTTTACTCAAAATGTAAGCTTTACTCAAAACCTGTGCAGTGAGAGAAGATTATCGTAGCAGAAGCGTGAGCGAAAAGAAGACTCGCCGCTCAGTCAAGAATGATCACAGGAGCAATTGCAGATAGTCCACGTCACTGCATCCAGCACTTGAATAAAGAGAAATAGCCCAATAGCCATGTCATGCGCCTCGCTTTCGTCACTCGCGGCGTTCCGCAGCACTTTCCCAGAATTACAAGGCTCCACTTGGTGCTATTGGACTAGAATTCCCTCTAGAGTTCTTCTTGCATTGGTGGTTGCTCAGCACGGTAGCCCGCATTGATGTTGTGTTACAGGACCTTTACTCTGAGTGGAAGAGGATGGTCAATCTTAGTAGATCAAACGAGTTGGATTACTGACAGCCCGAACCAGAGGCCTTGTCACTCATTTCAATGCCTATGAGTGGGAATGGAAATAATGCCGCCTTCGCAGAAGTGCGCCCGTGTTTCGAATAAAAGAAGGCGCTGGCCATCAGGACGCTCGTGAAAAGCCATGACGTAGAAGAGTACGGAGGAAGAAAGATTTGGATCTCAAGGTGGGATCATAGAGACTTCATTGCCAAAGAGCTCAATTTCAGCCTCTGAAAGTCCAATACCAGGCTCGACTCTAAAGATTGACACCCGTGTATGAATCCATCTGGAGTAAGGTACAGTGAAACCTGGCTACAACGATGTCCAAATTACCACCTAACCACACCGTTACCAGGAGGATATCGTTATGTCAAAGGCGGGCATAGAACACATACAAAACTCAAAGAGTATATCGTTACAAAAAGGATATCGTTATCTGGAATATCAATACAGAGGGGTCTTACTGTACCTGTCTTGATTGTTCTGGGTCATGTGACTTTCGTCGGCAGATCATACACCGAGAGAGGGATCCCTCGGATGAGGGGTTACAGTATCTCGGTTGTTTTAGAGGAAGATCTCCCCACATTCTGCTCTCTTCCCTGTCACTCGTACCTTAAACTGCTTGAGAGGCCGAGAGAAGCTTGAATTCCCTTCTTAACGAACTCCCCAATACGGAGTATGCCGTGGTCAAACCTTTCTCCAAGCGGGGAACCATGGCGGAGGAGAAGTCATATATGAAAAACTGTCCCCTTCACCAGACATCTATCTGGGTGTTTACTATCTATCATGGCTTGCATTTCGTCATTCAAGGCTGCGGCCGCCGCTTCGTTGTTCTTCTCCCAAGCCTGGGCAGTCAGCTACAATGGCCTCGCTATTACACCCCAAATGGGCTGGGTAATTCAACCTTACTCTCACCACATGAAGGCTCCTCGCTGATGTTCTATAGGACAACTGGAACGCCTTTGGTTGCAATGTTAGCGAGACGCTGCTCTTGGGAACGGCCCAGAAAATCGTTGATTACGGTTTGAGAGACCTTGGGTACTATTACGTTGTCCTCGATGACTGCTGGTCCGCCGGTAGAACAGCAAATGGAACGCTCCAGCCAAACATGACCAAGTTCCCCAATGGCATGAAACATGTAGCCGATCAGCTGCACAATATAGGCCTGGGCTTTGGGATGTATTCCTCGGCTGGAATGTATACTTGTGGCCAGTATGGTACGAGACGTGGACGCATATGCAGGGTTTGAATGTACTTACATTTGTCAGCTGCGTCTTTGGGTAAAGAAAAAATCGATGCTCAAACCTTTGCGGATTGGGGCGTTGGTAGGTTCATAATTATTAGCCCTGCCATTCCGCTCGAACTGACTGGAAGATAGATTACCTCAAATATGACAATTGCTACAATGAGGGACAATCCGGAACACCGCTCATCACATATAACCGGTATAACGCCATGTCACAGGCATTGAATGCTACTGGTAAGAGTATTTAAGAACCAAGCCCTGTCCTAACACTAAAGCATGGCAGGTCGTCCCGTCCTGTATTCCATGTGCAATTGGGGCGAAGACTCGCCCTGGAACTGGGCTCAAACAATGGCTAACTCCTGGCGCATTTCCGGCGATGTTTACGACTCGTTTGATCGCCCCGATGACCGATGCCCTTGTACGACATACGACTGCGCTCTCCCCGGTTTTCACTGCAGTGTCATGAACATTATCAACAAAGTAGCTGCATTTCCGAGTAAAGTCCAGCCTGGCGGATGGAACGACCTGGACATGCTCGAAGTCGGTAACGGAGGTATGACGGACGATGAATATATCCTTCACTTCTCCATGTGGTTCGTACCCCAAAACCTCCCCTGCTGAAGCCAGTTGCATTGACTCGACTCAGGGCTATCCTGAAATCTCCCCTTATTATGGGCACGGACATCCGCACCATGACGCCCCAAAGTCTTTCCATCTACTCTAACCCTGCTGTTCTCGCTGTCTCCCAAGATCCCGCCGGCTCGTCCGCCTACCGTATCTGGAAGTATCCAACCGAACCTGACCAATATGGTCAAGGCGAGATCTCCCTCTGGGTTGGGTCGCTTGACGGCGGAGACTACGTTGTCGCGCTCGTAAATGCTGGCAATTATCCCCGCATGATGAACGCCTCCCTCGCCGACATTTTCTATGACAAAGCTTCCACGGCTTCGTCGAACGGTGTCGCGACAGAAGTTTTGGAAACGTGGGATGTGTATGATTTGTGGGCGAACAGGATGAGTAATGCCACCGCGCAGGCTATCATTAGTGGGAACAGCACTATGAGTGGAAGCATGATGAACTCCACATCAATGTATAATGCCACGCAAATGAGCTATGCGAAGGGCTTAGCCATGAATACTACTGCGTTGTTGGGCGCGAAGACGACGAGTATTACGCCGATGGGGACTCTGTCGGCAATGGTTCCAAGACATGGGGTCGGACTCTATAGGATTAGGAGCCAGGGAACGCCGGCAATGAGAAAAAGAGATGAGCTATAGATCTTGACGGGGAAAACTGTAATTAATGTTAGTGAGAGTCTGATAAGGGTATGATAATAAAAGTTATGATCATCATCTTCTTTACCATGGTCTGCTAGGCGAAAACCGTTCAAGTTAGCAATCTCAGTCATAAAGAATTCCTTGTGCACCTGAGTGCCCATGTATGCGGACAACTATGAATTAAACGAAGAGGAATATTCCAGATGTAACACTCGTCAATCAGCTAGAAATGTCGTACATGGTCGGCCGTAGCTAAAGCATTACATCGTCAAGTCGTCATCCAAATAAGAATTCCTCTCCCGGTCCCGAAGTTTCCACCGGTCCCAAACCAACCTTTACCTACTCATCAACAGACAGGACAACCATTATTGCCGACAAAAACCGCTTGTACCGAAGCAAAACTTTCTTTTCAGTCAGCACAATCACAGTGAAGCAATATCCGATACTTACGCCGCTGTAGCCGCAAAAATCTCGATTTTCCTCGCTCTGGTGAAGACCGCCAAACTGGCAGAAAACAGACCCGAGAATGCGGTGATGACGCCTAGCCGCATGACCATGCTGTTGACCAGGTAGAGCGCGAAGATGGAGATTGCTGGGAGCATTGCTGCTACGGATATGACAACTACGCTTGCCACGAATGATATCCTGGATTCTTGGTATTCGGCCAAGCCGCTGGATACGTCTCCTGCTAAGGGTTTCTCGAAGTCTGTCAGCTAACGAGAAACCTGTCACCCATCGATTGGGTACCTTACTTTGAACCTGTACCCAATGTATCGATGGAACGGATCAACGATCCACTCGGCAAACCAGTCAGAGAAAGGATCCTGGTCAGCATGCGGCGCATTCATGGTCAAGAAATCTCCCGCGTGTTCGTCTTCCCAGATCCGGCTTTCGAGGCCCAAGAACGAGAAATTGCCATATTCGGGAGCTTGCAGCCATCTCCGCAGGACCCCAAGCTGGTGTTGACGTGGGTCGCTCAGCTTGTAGAGCTCACTCTGCTGTAGTAGCGCAGCATCTGAAGCAGGTCTGCTCAGCGCCAGAAGACGTAGGATATATCTTCAAAGTATTTCATACTATAGATTTGCAGCTTTTCTCTTATCTCCAGAATCTTACGCATCTGCGCAGGCGACCGGCCTTCCTGCGAAGCCTGATTCAGCGTCCACCAGTCTTGGTTGTATAACCTTGTCTTTTCATCTCCTGATTGACAATCCTCGAGAATTATTTCCTTCAGTTCGATTTCAAGATGGGAAAGTTCGGCTTGTATGTATAACAGATTCTGAGCGTTCAAAGCCGCAAATCTACGGAAGATGGCAACTTCCGAGAATTTGCCTTGAAATGCAGATAGTTTCAGATAGCCTTCTGGTATGGATTGAGTGAATGGGAAGGATTCGCCGGGATCCATGACGGTCTTGCTTGTGAGAACGATCCAGTGGACTTCGACGAAATCCCTTTTGGGAACCTCCAGGGAACCTTTAGGAAACCTTTAGGGAACCTTTGGGCTGGAGCAGTCGGTAAAGTCTTTGTGTAACCTCAGCAGGCAACTTTCACAGCCTGGCACGATGATTTCCTTTGTCGGAGGGACTAATTCTTAGCTTTCATCGCCCTTGATGCATCAAGCATGTTGCATTGGACAGGTTGGACCACGCCACAAGACTGCTCTCTACGAGAGACCTCTTGTGTAGCATACAACAATCCTCAATATTCACCAGCAGAGAGGAGGAACGCTTCTAGCGCCAATCCTCTTAAGCATAGAAGATGTGAGGTGGGCTATTCGGGGCATATCACTTCCACTTGAGTAGATGATCTTATAAGCACCTACTAGAACAATTATGGGTTTTGTGTTGTCTTGCAACGCTTTACCTCCGGGATTCTATTACATCCGCATTATTACTGCTACCACAATATCCATAGCACAACAAACAGCAAAGCTAGTACAGCGGCAAGTCATCGGGGTAGGCCTTTCAGGGATAGAGTAGAGAAGGCAGACGTGATTTATCTTGAAATTTCAGGCTGTTCTCCCTAACATAACGCATCAGCGCACCAACTCAATCGGCGTCAAGCATGGTTCAGTGGGTATGTAATTTGACTGGTGATCGTGTTGATGGGTACTCCGTCAGTAAACAACAACCGATGGCAAAATCCACCGTAGGGCTGGAGCGATCGCCTTGCCGGTTAGCGCGCCGCCTTCCTTCGTAGAGTCTAGCGGCATACAAGTAGTAGTGGTGGTACACTTCCGGGCCAGTAATGAGGCTCATTCTCCAAAAGTTTCTCGAACGAACCACATTTACTCCGTATATTCGTGCTTAACCTACTTTCGGCCCCACCTACTAATACCTACTACTTGTATGATTGTATGATTGTATGTAATTTAAAGGTTGCGACCGCCTATCACGAACCTTGGCCGTGGCACCGGACGAACCCAACGAACAACAAAGCTAGTATAGCGTCATCGGGTAGGCCTTTTAGGGATAGAGTTGATGGATGGATGGGTACTCAACAGTGCAGGAGAGTCAGTGAACGATAACCGATGGCAAAATCCACCAGGCCAGCTATTAGAGTAATTGGCTCGTGAGTGGCTCGTGGGCACATTGGTAGATTCCCATCTCACCTCCCATCAGCAATAAATGGCAAGAATGTATAAAGAAGACCGTCATCCCATGGCTACAATTGTAGATAGTACGACTATACGATCAAAGTCTTGGACTATTAGCACTGTTTCGGCAACACAATGATTCGATTCACTATGCCTTATAGGGATGGAAAGTTAAAGCGCAACGACTCGTCCATGACGTCATCTATTCTTTACCCTTCCGTTCCTCAATCTTCACTCATTCATACCGGCTTGTTAGCTGGAGCTGTGGCTGGAGCACCAGAGAATCGACCAGTTCCTGTCCTTGATGATTCTCATGAGCTCACGGACAACGAAAGCGGTGGGCCGGCTTCGATCAAAAAGTTGCTTACGTCGCTGAATTGTCTCCGGCCATCAATTACCGATGGCCATCGAGTATCTCTGGTATGTAAGGATCTAAGCTTCAAATGTCGCTTGAATTTTGAACGATCCAGTCTAACACATTTGAACAGGCCCGAAGCGAGCATGGGCCTCAACCTGGTGTTATTAGAGCTGGGACTGAAGATTTTTCCGCCCAAGCCACTACTGTACCTGGTCGGAATGTTGTCGAGACCATCGACAAATACATGTACGACGTCCTGGTTTGGACATGTCAGAACACAACCATGAGAATGCTTGCGTTGCTAGACACACAGTGTGAGCCGAATTTGATCCGGGAGGATATAGTTCGAGAAGCGGGCCTAAATATCCGGCGTTACCTTGGTCCTTCTCTATCACAGGTTGACGGTAGCTATTACATGCCAGCAGGTCAAGTCACGACTCGCATACACTTCTGCGGCGGTAAAAGGACCTTCAAAATCGACTTTCTCCTTGCTCCATCTAATGCAGATTACGACGTCTTACTGGGTGGTCCTTTTATCTCTAAAGCGCGACTACTCTTGCGTAATCCTGCTGGGTTCTTCCTCTCGTTCGCTCGAGAAACACCTCGTAGGTTTGCAATCAATGAACATAATACTAAAGCTAATGGTGTCATTGCAGAACAGACAGCCGAACGGCAGCGCAGACAACAAGAAGATCAAAGAGCCAACGAACAGAGAGAAAGACAGAGAACTGAAGAACGGCGGCATCAAAGAGAAAGGGAAATGGCTGAGGAACAACGACGTCAGAGAGAGGGGGATCGCAGGCTGGCAGCATCTTCTTCTCGTCGCGGATAGCGTTACTCTTGTACCAGTACCAGTTTCGATGTTCACCATGAACCAGCTGGCGTAGGGTAAGTACAACCCTTTTACTTGAGCGCAGGCGCGCGGCGCAAGTGATCGGATGCATTACGAATTGTGGTAACTCGGGAAGAATCTTGTTGGAGCAAAGTTACCTGCTATGGGATGTGCTTGCTTTGTTTTCGTAGTTCACAGCTGTTGGTGATATCACAGGTGAAACATGTCCTCCCTGATTGACTGAATGAATTCTTATGCTTTCCTAACTTACATTTCTTCGTGTATTTCCAATACTCACAAGGTGAAGATTGTCTCTGTGTACGTCTAGAACCTCTTCACGCCTTCGTAATCTTAATATATTTCGCATCCCTTCGCTACCTTTATGCCTATTCCTCCACATGCGACAACCACACCGTAGGTGTCCTTTGACTGAACTGGAACCTCCCGTATCCCATCAATCTCTAGAAGATGCTAACATATTACCATCCACATACCTCGTCACATACTCTATCATCTAACACAGCTTCATGTTTTCAATCCCCTCTCCTAACTTCACCCACTCTCCCCACAATCTTTCGAATAACCTATCGAGATTCCTCTTGATATAATGACAACATGGAGAAAGGAAAAGAAGCACCCCTCTTCTATACTATCTTCATAAATGACCCAGAAGCCCCTAAATTGTCCATTTACGCGCCGAAAACCACCGCGCACCCATCTCAAACTCAAACATAATCTTCTTCTTCTACAGCTGTTCCCTTGGCCCATCAATCTCTCCTTCCACCGCTAGTTCTTGACCGGTCGGCTGGCATACAAGAGACATCGCGGCAGATCCGCGGTAGGAATTGTTCGAGGGGGAGAGATCCAAGTGGAAGAAATCGTCTAAGAAAGACATAGTGGCTAGAACTTCACATGTGAGCCACACGACTACAAGGGGCAGGGAATTAGGTGGAAATTTTTTACAATTGCATGGATAAGAAATTTGGGCGAAAAGATTGCAATCAAGAAGAACCAGGCGTAGAAATGCTTTTGAAGGAGGGAGGTAAGGATGCATGGGCAGATACTTTCTAGATATCCCAAGTGGAAGACAATGGAAGGTCAATCCCAGATTAAAGTTTGGAATCGAGGGACTTCCGTCAGCGCGCGCATTATCCGTACCCCGCACTAAGCTCATCTGAGCGAAGAATGAGCTTAGTGCGGGGTGCGGGGTACGGATAGCCTAATCTTGCATCAGATACTATGTTCCACGACCATCGGACTGATTAGATCTGTAGATGAAACCCTCAGGCAGAGAACTGGCTCGTTCGTGGATATTCTGCTCTAGGAACGGATGTGGTTAAGGTGACGAGCTCACGGTGACCTTTGCCCGTGGCAAACTTTAGGCCATCCGTTGTTGGCATTGACTCCGGCGGCCGTCTCACTTTGAAAACCCGGAACGTCCAACCGAAGCCCTATCCGTACCCCGCACTAAGCTCGTTCTTCGCTTAGAATGAGCTTAGTGCGGGGTACGAGTACGGATAGGAGTGGTAGCACACCGTAGACTTGGGAGTGAATCAGCGACTGCTTCACGCAGAACGGAGGACCCGTAGAGGTGGCCGTCGTCGTGGTTGTAATGCAATAAGGGAAGCAGACCAAAGGTGCGTTTTTACGCTCGTACAGTACGCTAGGAAGCAGATCAGAGATATTGTATGATTTAGATTGTTAAAGGCATTGGAAGATTTGAAGTTAGGAGCCTAGACAGAGTTAGTGGGTATTGATATGTATTGGTAAGGCTGGTTGGCAGTTTGTGGCGGCCATAGGTTTTTTTACATGTTGACTGCCTCTAAGATCGCGAGATAAGCCCGTTGTTGAGAACCTTGAGCTGGAAGGCTTCGAAGCCATGTTTCGGGGGGCAGATCACATATTCGGTTTGCCTACAAGCCCCAATGACTCGAACCAACAAACAAAGGAGGTCTTGATTTTGCCATAATAGGATCACTTACTGATGTACGGATCAGTGACCATCTTACGAAATATCTCCCTCGTCTCAATTTCCACTCCAGTTACAGCTCCTGGCCACCAATGCCGCTAAGTTCTCCAATCCCGCTTCATCAACCTCGTCAAAACCTCCTACAACTCCACAATCAATATCTATAATGGCCGCCACCTGGTCAATACCCTCAGCTGTTCTCTTCTCCAAGCCCAAAGGTCACACCAATGTACTTACCTGCCCTCCCCACACCACCGGCACCACGATTTCGCTCTTACTGTCTGCGTCACAAGCTATATGCCCTGGAAACTCCTCCACATCTCTCACACGGACAGTCTTCTTCTCAGCAGCTGCGGTGCCGCATACACCGCGCCCGAAAGCAATGGTCTGACAGGCTACTTTCCCTTGGAAGGGGCCGAGAATAAGTCGTGATGGGTGAAGAGGATCGAGGGTGTAGAACCCTAGAGGGTGAGTAAGGGGTCAGAACCATTTCAGATATGAATACACAGGGGCAGAGACGAAGCGGGACTATTCACCAGCCCAATTGACTTGATTGGAAGGATCGGGAAGAGACTTGTAGGCATGCCAAAGGATTGAAGCGGCATTAGCTAGATTACTAGATTGAGATATGAGCAGATGTTTCGTACAGAAGAAAAGCAAGTATATTCAATCCTATGAAAAACAACCCGAGGTAGCGCATAATAGTAGACGAACGTCCGAAAGAAATATACGCAGATCCGAAGGAAGCACGAGTGGAGAAACTCCAATTACACAATTTTTTGCGAACAATGGAGATCTACGTTGTTTGAACAGAATTGGTGAGAACAGAACGCTACTGACCAGACCTATACGCAGAGGCTGAGTGTCAGTGCACCGGACCTGAGCTATGCGCATCTATGAAGTGGAACTCGCTCATCGTACCCAGTTGCTTTGCTCCGAGAATAGAGCTTCGGCTTCTTCGAGGATGCGGCGATAGGCATCTTGTTTTGAAATCCTGGAGGGAAAATTGGATGCTTCCGCATGAACCTAAATGCGTAGACCTCAGTAATGTAGAGTAAAGACATAAATCAGATTACCTACCATGATCAGTGCAAGTAACCTAACAATTGCTATCGAACATTTGATCCAATTGCGGTAGCCAGGCGCACCTACTTAAATAATAAATGGGGGTTTTTAGCGATGTCCCTTATGAGATCATGACGCGACTCTCAAAGCTACAATCGTTTCTTTCATACTTGAATTTCTAGAGATCTACGTTTAAACAATTAGAGACTTTTAAATCATCTGATACGAGTGTCGAGTTGAGGAAAGTCGACTATGAGAGAGAGAAAAGGGGTTAAAGCTCGTTAAACTCCCATCCATCAATCTATTTTTCGGTGTGTGCATGCAGCGCTAATACCTTAGCGGACTAACACCAAAGCTTTTCAATCGACCCAGCAGTGGAACACGTCAAGCAGTCAAAACAACTGTGAATAAACCGTAAAAAAACGCTTAAACTCGTAATCAGACGGTAATTCTACGAGGTCAACTGTTCATGTTAGTGGATTGATCTTTAAACCGTTAAAACCTACTACCTTGCTCTGCTAAGGTATGACTCAAGTGACTCATACTTCCAGCCCACTTCGACAGCCAACCATCAGAGCCGCATACTCGACTAAGTTCCTCTTCACCGAACTGCTACCCTGCACCCGTCAGAGGTATACCTTTCCGCTCTCCTCCCTCACACTCTTCTTTCTTTTCTCCTTAGCTCTCTTTGCCTTTCGGCTTAGATCAAGTGTAGTATCTGTTCTTTTCAGTTTAATCTCTGAAATTCTTCTACGGGAGAAATCAATGATTAAATTTATTTTTGTATTTCGTGATGGGTCCTCTGGGCTTGCTCATGATCCATTGCACCGTGTCATCGCCTTTACACTGCCGCCGATTGACGCGAATATATTTTTCATCACTGTACTCAGCTTGTCTGGGGCTTTGAAGAAGAAGACGGACTTGCTTGACTGATTTGGCCCTCATGGGATGGGTGACTGGGCTTGAAATCAGATATAGCTAGTTGAAGGTAGTACTCATTCTTGGAGCATATGGACTCGACAGTCATTATGAGATAGGTATATAGGTACTTGGACGAAAGCAGCCTACCTCCACAGAAGATGTGAGGCGGTACTGGGAGCCTATCCCCCGCCACGAGCGAAAGGCTGATAGGCGCGTGCCGTCACTCGAAGCGCACTTTTGACGTTGCCTCACTAAGGTACCTTATTATCACGAAATTTTCTTTGCGGATGAGCCGTACTTTCTGCAAACAACCGACGAACTTTCAATTTATTCAAGCTGCACTGAGGACAAATTATTGCTCTTTACAGACGCTGAGCTCACATAGACTCCGTAAACCTTTAAGAACTAGTAGTGCCCGCACAATGGGCGAAATCAATCACCCCACCATTAAAGGTAAATCCCCCTCGCAAATGCCTTCAATCTTCAGCACACCCCCAATTGCCTACACAATCAGCAGTCTCCTCAGGACTCTACTAACATCCCTCAGATGGCTGGTTCCGCGAGATCTCCAACATGTGGCCCGGCCAGGCCATGACCCTCAAAGTCAACCAAATCCTCCACCACGAAAAATCCAAGTACCAGGACGTCCTCATTTTTGAGTCCTCAGACCACGGCACCGTTCTAGTCCTTGACAATGTGATCCAATGCACCGAACGGGATGAGTTTGCGTACGCTATCCCTTTCATTACTCTGCCAATGGCACCTACAAAAAATTGGTGCCCGCCAGCTAATTTGCGGACACTCCGCAGCTACCAAGAAATGATAACCCACCTCGCCATGAACGCTCACCCGAACCCAAAACGCGTCCTTGTCATCGGAGGCGGCGACGGCGGTGTACTCCGCGAAGTAGTCAAACATTCTACCGTCGAACAGGCCATCCTCTGCGACATTGATGAGTCCGTAATCCGGCTATCCAAAAAATACCTGCCCGGGATGTCGATTGGTTTCCAGCACCCAAACGTCTCTGTGCACATAGGCGATGGCTTCAAGTTCCTGGCGGACAAGAAGAATGAATTTGACGTCATAATTACGGATTCGAGTGATCCTGAGGGCCCAGCGGAGAGTCTGTTCAAGAAACCGTATTTCGAGTTGTTGTTCGGGGCATTAAGGGAAGGAGGGGTGGTCACGACGCAAGGTTGTTCGTCCTTTCTATTCCTCCATCCCTTCCGCCCCCTTCGCCTCCACTAACCACAAGACCCTCACAGCCGAAAACCAATGGCTCCACCTCTCGCTAATCTCCGACCTCAAAAAATCCTGCAAAGAAGTCTTCCCTACAGTCGAATACGCCTACACCACCATTCCGACCTACCCCTCTGGCCAGATCGGCTTCATGGTCTGCTGCAAAGACAAGGATCGCGACGTGAAAACGCCTTTGAGAGAATGGAGCACCGAGGAGGAGGAGAAGCTGTGTAGGTATTATAACAAGGAGATTCACCGGGCGAGTTTTGTGCTGCCGAATTTCGCAAGGAAGGCGTTGAGGTGATAGGGATATGAGGGGGGAGGTGGAAGGGGGGAGGGAGGCATGACGTTTCCGGGAGGTGGGGAAGGGGGTAGATAGTGGTAGAATCCGTGTGGTGTACGGTGGTACCGGATCTGGACGGCTCGAAGCTCTGTCATACGTCAGAACTCGAAGTCGCACCAAGCATACTGCATCCTTCGAGTCGATAAAGCCTCGTTCAAGTTCCGAACATCACAAGACAACCCACCTTGTTTCGATACCGAAAACTCGTCACATAAAACATATCATAACATCAATCTCCGACGCATTTCACAACAAAGCACATCACTTCCACACCACGCAATCGTCACATAGCGCCCTTTTCCAAACTGCACACATTCATTCCTGATAACTACGAACCGACTTGCCAACCTAACAACATCCACACCTCTTACCCAACGCCCGGGGGTAATGCCGCTGTCGCTCCTTCGCAACCCCCATCAAACCTCCTGGATATAATTCGCCGGCACGCTCCTCACCACGCCCCCTTTCTCCACATCCGCCCATCCATCCCCCGAATCCCCATTCACCAACACAAATTTCTCCCCCTCACTCATACTCCACTCGGCCTCCGTCCTCGCCTCGTAGTCGTACAGCGCCTCGACGTATTTCAGCTTTTTGGCGCCGCGCTTCGGCGCCACTGCGGGGCCTTTTTTCCTGCCAATGGTTGTGTTGCCGCTGGCGGAGGAGCTGGAGTAGGAGGAGGTGGGGCGGTCGAGGTGCGGGGCGGCTGGGGGAAGGAATTCAATGTAAGCGGTTGGGACGAGGCCGGTAGCGGAGGGGGTGCGGATGGTTAGCCAGCCGGAGCCGTCGTCTGGGTCGGCGATGAGGACTTCGGTGCCTTCGTCGACGGAGATTTCGCCATCGCCGGTTGCGTGGTAGGCGTAGATCATTCTGCCGCGCTGCTCTGTGGGGTTGGAGGTTGTGGAGCCTCCGCCGTTTGGGCTATTGACGGGCATTTCGCTAACGTACTGAGTTGGAGGGGGTGCGACGATGCGGTTTTTGCGGAGAGTGCCTGGCTTGCTGATAGCGGGCTTTTCCGGGGGTTCTTCGGTCAGGGTTTTGCTGGAGCTCAGTCTTGACACGGATCGATTCGCGCTTGCGGCGTAGCCTGAGCTAAGCGTGTCCATGGTGTTACTTCTGCTCAAAGCTGGCAGTTCCGTAACGCCTTCAGGATGGCTGCCATTGGACTGAGGTACTGCAGCGTTTGATGCTGCCTGCCGTTCCGCTTTCAATTTCTTCCTATCTTCCTTCGACTGCTCTCCTGGACATTGGGCTGGAACTTTCATCTCGCATTTGCTGTGACAGGTGTAACCGCAGTCTCGGCAATCAAAGCCTTTGGCGGAGAGTCCCCATATTCGCTCTCCACATAGATCGCAATTTGTTGGAATTTTGAAAGTTTGAGACTTGAAATTGTGATTTTGAGCTCCAAGTGATACGTCGCCGACGGCATCCTTTATAGTCAGCGTTTCGGTCTCCGCAGTCGACCGTTTCCGCTCTACTTGATGTAGCTCTTCTTTCAGGTAGAACATCGCTTTTACTAGTTCTACCTCATCCCTGTTGTCTTTCCCTTCACGTATACTCTGTCTTATTCGCTTCACGTTATCAACCTCTTTCTGCTTCTTCTCCACGTCCTGTTTCAGCTCCGTCAACTGAGTCTTACTCTTCCCAAGTACATTCCTCAGAAAAACTTTGGCAGTCTCATCAATTGCCATGGCACTGTCATCAAGCCAGACAGGGCTTGGCTCGAAAACCATATCTAAGGGTTCTTGCCAGGGCGCTACGTTGTGACGCAAAAACATGATTGAATCAAGTTGTGGTTTATTACGCGGAATCTCCGAGCTCAGATGTTGTAGATGATCCAGGCTTCGAGTAAGCGCAGAGGTCTCCAGATGTACAGCGAGTGACCATAGTGAGTTGAGTTGGGATACACGGCTCTCGGAAAGGTCTTGGAGGCCATCTAGAAGCTCTGGGACGTATTCATGATAATACTTCTCCTTCTGCTTATTGGTGACGTTGATGCTGATCAGGTAGGTATTCTTGACATTGTGCATCTCGGTGATCTGCTGTTGGTATGCGTTCTGCGCCTTGTTCTTACCATAATCGAACGACGACTCAACCTTCTTTCGCCGGCTCTCCACCTCTTGGCAAGCTCCGTCATAGCGACCTTTGGTCTTCTTGAGGTCCCCGTACGACATGTCTCGTTCCTTCTCCAGCTTCGCAGCGAATTCGACATGGCTCTTGCGTATTTCTTCGTATCGAGCGGCAAGGTTCTTCAGAGGATCCGCAATATGTTGGGTGAGTTCGGAGGAATAGCGATCATGTTCCGTAGCCCTTGATTCGAGAGTAGTCAACTGCGTAGTCCATGTTGTCAAAGATGCGCTGAGAATAATGTTAGCGCAATCATGCCACAAGCTAGGTACCTTCTTTAAAGAGCGTACCTCTCCAGAGATCCAGGGGTCAAGGCGGGAGAGTCGCCAACACTTAAGCTGCTTGACCTCTTTGCCTTCTTCTCAAAATATTTCTTTGCGAGATTCGCAAGCTTAGAACTGTATTCTTTCTCTATAGCCGAACGTTCGCGGTAAAATTGCTGGATTTCTTCGAGCCAGGTGATACCATTCGAAACCTTCGCAAGAGTAAGCGCTGAAACAGAGGCTTTACGCTAAATTCACTGAGCTTACCCAGGCGTTGACAGGTTTGAACGCGTCCTTGTGAAATAGGGTCAGTGTTCGCTATCCTTCCAGGCAAAGAGGGCATACCTTGAGTTCTGCGCCAAATCGAGGCGTGATGTCAACCTCGCCCATGATGCTGGGCCCATATGGATTGAAGACACGCTGCGGAGGGTCCGGGGGGATCAGTATCCGCAAGGATTGGTGAATGATCTGGTTGGCCCCCCACTGGGTGTACACAGAGCGTGAGAGAGGCCTCCATAGGGTGCGGCTGCCGATAGTCGCCATTGCCCTATGCACCGTCCCGTCGGCCCAATGTATCTCCGTTCCGTCCCGCCGCTAACGGCACGCCGCCGCTGGGTGACTAGAAAGGTCTGATATTGGACTTAGGAATGCATACTTGATCCTCTGCCAACATTGCAAAGTTCTGTGATGAAAAGAATATCGGTCGTCGAGCTCTGATGATCTTAGTAGAGCTCACTGAAGTGAATGGACTGGTCGCCGAGCCACTAGTCGCTAGCTCATCCCACGCATGGCCCATTGCTTCGATCCTCCCTTTCCTTTTCTTTCTTCCATTTTCCATCTCTAGACCAACTATTTCAGAGAAATTCATCCGAGATCTTCCAAATTTCTGTGGACTGCCTGCGCTTCGTCCATCTACAATCAATAATTCGTTGCTACGGTTTCTACAAAGCCATGGCTTCCGGAAGCGAACCTACCTCCTTAGAGGCCCGTATCTCAAAGCCTGAGACGACAGAGACAACGGTCACCTCTGCCGTCAACTCTGACCCGAAAGAGTCAACGACCGCAGACGTTGATAATGGAAAACCAACTGAAAAGAAGCCGGAAGAAAGCACCTTACCAAAGGCGCAGACCGACGGCGCTGCTGAACTAGGAGGCGGCAATACTGGAATCTACGAGCCAGATTATGAGGTCGAGATAAAGTTAAGCGATGCTCAGGCTGATCCCAATAACCCACTCTTCTCCGTTAAGACCTTTGAGGAACTTGGTTTGTAAGTCTTCAAAAGGTTTCGCCACATTTGCTGGCAATATTGATGTGCTTCTAGACCGGACAATGTAATCAAAGGTATCTATCAGATGCGCTTCACCAAGCCATCTAAGATACAGGAAAAGGCTTTGCCGCTTCTGCTTGGCAATCCACCGGCGAACCTCATTGGTCAAAGCCAGTCTGGCACTGGGAAGACCGCGGCATTCACCCTGAACATCCTTTCCCGTCTTGATAGCAGGACACCAGAGATGTGCAAAACCCCGCAGGCTTTGTGCCTTGCACCAACTCGTGAACTTGCGCGTCAAATCCTTGGCGTCGTCCAAATTATGGGTCAATTCATTCAGGATTTGACGACAGCGGTTGCTATTCCTGTGGAGCAGGAGAATCGGGGTAAGTCAATCGAGGCACAGGTCGTAGTTGGAACTCCTGGCACCACCCAAGATCTTATTCGGAAGGGTCTGTTAAACCCTCAGCACGTTAAAGTTCTAGTGCTTGATGAGGCCGATAATATGTTGAGTCAGCAAGGCCTAGGAGATCAATGTACCCGTGTAAAGCAGTAAGCTTCCTACATCCCATCCATAGGCAGTCTTTGATTTATGTGTATGGCAGAATGCTCCCGAAGGACGTTCAAGTTGTTCTTTTCTCTGCGACGTTTCCAGATGTTGTCGTAGCATACGCAGCCAGATTTGCCCCAAGAGCCAACCAGATCACTCTACGTCACGAAGAGCTTACGGTTGACGGAATCAAGCAGCTCTACCTTGACTGCACATCTGAGCAAGACAAGTACGAGACTTTGGTGCGCCTTTACGGGTTAATGACTATTGGATCTTCAATCATCTTTGTTAAGGTAGCTCTGACTCCGCCAGCCACGCAAACTGTTCCCTAATGTTTATTAGACTCGCGAGAGTGCTCTCAGGATAGAGAAGCGTATGAACGAGGAAGGCCACAAGGTTGCTTGTCTGACAGGCCAATTTGAGGGCTACCAGCGCGACCTCATTATTGACTCGTTCCGTGATGGCCGCACAAAAGTCCTTATCACCACTAACGTCCTCGCTCGTGGTATTGATGTCCAGACCGTCTCCCTAGTCATCAACTACGTGAGTTATTTCAAATTAAACAATTGAATAACCATCATTCTAATCTCAGGACAGGATATTCCCATGCACCAAAACAACCAGGCTGACCCCCAAACCTACCTCCACCGCATCGGTCGTACCGGCCGCTTCGGCCGCGTTGGCGTCTCAATCTCCTTAATCTGCAGCAAACGTGACTTTGTCGCCATGACCGCAATCTCCGAGTACTTCAAGGTCGAGATGACTGGTCTAAACACCAACGATTGGGACCAGATTGAGACTGTTGTGAAGAGGATTATCAAGAGCTCGCGCGCAGACGCAAATTATAGTCAGGGCGAGGAGATCCAAATGTGAGCTTACCAAAACCAGGGCGGATGGAACGAGACGAGGGCCCCGAGCGAGATCTTGCGGTGTGCCGTCGAGCGTTTACGGGACGAAGCTAACAATGTTATGGCTTACAGGACAGGAGAGGACTCGGGATTGATGATTTAAAGCCACATGAGATACGCCTTGTAGGGGGCTTACTGGCCAGGAACAAGGCGAAACGAGTGCTTTTGAAATTCGGGAAAGCTACTAGAGATACCGTGCTTATAGCTAGCTCGGTGACCGGAGTGGTGGTAGATGATAGCTAGCTACGGAGTTCAAAACCTTTCTCCAAATTTCCGTTCAGGCACAGTCCTGGCCGTTTGGACTTTAACGTTGTCTCAATGCTAAGGGGGTTCAATAGCGAGTCTAGGAAATGTCTTCCTACCACTAACCTTCCCTACCACCCACTTCCTCAATCAAAGGTAAAAATAAATAAGTTGCGCGTTGGAAAATCGACACAACCACTTTAGACCACCGATTCTATGTATTCGCCTGTATATATGAACAATTCATCTACAACGGCAATAAGCCTCCTCCTCCTCCAACACCGTCCTCGTCGCCAATCGGAATCATTCCCAACTCCCCGCAACCGGTACTTTTTGAAAGGGGGATTTTGGTGCACAACCGGTAGTGCCACATTCTAACGAATCGGTTATGCTTTCAAACACTTTTTGAGTAGCATTGGTTGGTGCACCACTAACCCTTTATATAACCCCGTCCCCTCCCTTCCCCCTCTTCCCCGCCTTTCCACCCCCCAGCCCCAAACCCCCACACAATGCCCCACCCCACCCTACACACCGACCACCCCCCACGCCGACTACCCTCCACACCACCCCCCCACCAACCTTCACCCTGCCCACCTACGTCGCCGAACCCACCCGCTTGGGAATCGTCGTCATGATCCCTGATGCGTTTGGGTGGGAGGGGGGTGAGATGGGGGTTAAGGAGATTGTGGGTTGATGTGTGGTGCGTAAGGATAGGACATTGGCTTGATCGTGATATGCTGGGTACCACTGAGACGGTGACGGAGAAGGAAGCATCTGCGATGCGGAAGATGTACGCGATCCTCACTTTCCGTCCCTCAAATCTTCCCCCCCATCACCAATCCAGCGAAAACAAGCAGCTAGTTGTTTCTCCCCCCCCCCATAAATTGAAGCCTCCCAGGTATGCGCGCTTTCCCCGGCTTTATCTGCTTCCTTTTCCACAACCGCCTCTCCACCACCCACCCCCGCGTCTTCGCCTTCTTCACCGCCCTCCGCGCCTTCACCTCCCTCCCCATTGCCTGCGCCGGTTTCTGCTGGGGCGGCAGACTTGTCGCCCAGCTCTGCGCCGCCTCCACGCGCACCAAGGACGGCAAGAAACCCCTCGTCGATTGCGGCTTCATGACGCATCTGGCCAACGAGGCTGTGTAACAGCCGTTGAGTGTTACCGTTGGGGATGCGGATTTTGCGCTCGAGGATGCGCAGGCGCGGGAGTGTAAGCGGGTTTTGGAGGAGGGGAAGGAGAAAGTGAGGCACGAGGTAGCGATTTTAAAGGGAGCGAGGCATGGGTTTGCGGTTAGGGGACATCCGGGGGTGGTGGAGGAGGTGAGGTTGGGTTTGGTTGCGGAGGATCAGGCGGTGGCGTGGTTTGCGAGGTGGTTGGGGAAGGGGGAGGCTTGAGATATCGAGGTCGTTTTGTATAGGATTTGGATAACTGTGGATGAGGCATGTACTGCTTTCGAAGTGCTGTATAGTAATATTCTATAAGTGTTCATCAGTTAGGTCGACGGTTCTCCGATTTCTAGTTCCTGTCCTGCAGTCCTTCGAAAATTTTCCAATTAGGACCTGTGTCTTTCATGTGAACGGCTATTAGGATTGTCCTTTCCATACCGCTAGTCAACAAAGTTACAAATTGGAACGATGGTCACTGATCTGAATTCGGGAATTCTTATGATACAGCCTTCAGCAAGAGCCTGATCTTTGACCAGCTAGGAAAGCACAATGCAACTAAATTAGAATCCATTCGAGAGCGTAAAATGGTCAAAGCACGGTGTCTACACCTGTGATCCGTATCTTGATGTCTAAGCGTCTTGCCCTTGGTTTGCTCAGTATCCACTGATCTGCACCGTGCCAACCAGGAAGTTTTGCTTTGTCTGATCGATCCTTTTCCTCCAGACTCTCAATTTGTGTACGTATGAGGCCGCTATTCCTGCCCCGGAACTTTCCCAAATCGTGGGATTGCTCAGGCTTATCGATCTAGTAGCGGTCTTCCAGCTACGGCGAGGCAAAGGTCACGGTCGCTCGACCGACCAGAATGGCCTGTATGCGGATAAAATCCTTTTCCGCTACAAGAAGGTCTTTGTTTTGAACAACAGCTTAGGCTCACATCTCTCTTCAATAATCCGACAAACACAGTCTTCATTAGCCTCTGTCTTCTCCCACCAATTAGGCTTCCAGGAGAACACTCTGTTTTTCCTAGGACATACTGCCATCTACCTCTCAAATCAAGCCAGTAGATAGTAATGCATGAAGGGCGGACTGGACATAGGGCTAGAGCTCGTAGAACTTGGAGTAGATTCGTCTTTGAGGTCTTTATTGTAGTGACCGGGTACCATCAGAGGAAGCGGTTGAGTGATCGAGGGGCCCATATTGGGCAACGTCTCACTGATCTTGGCTCTAACAAGGGAAATATATCGAGAGTCGCCACCACGAAGAGTCGATATCAACGTGAGCAGTTGATTAAGATAGTCTTGAGGTCCAAGCTCGAAATTCCTGGGTTGAATGGGCACGCAAGCCATGACATCAATCAAGGTGCAGGTAACATCAAAGACTTTCTCGATCTGGAGGATAGTCAGAATCTGTACTTTGGCAAGATAAATACTACTCACCAGACCAATGCTGTGAACTTCCATCGATTGCTGCGAAAGGCGGCCGGTCACAGTCACAAGATCCTTTGCAATTTCGATGGGATATCTGAACGTCATGCGAGTATCTGGAGAGGCTGACGAGAGAAACCCTTTCGATATCGAAAGCTGCCAGACCATGGTGCGAAGCCACTGCTGTGACGTCCTTAGATCTGCGGCTTGAGTCTCTGTGGTCTGTAAATCCATCGGCAACGCTTCCTCATGTTGATGTTGCAGATGGGCAAGCTGGCGAGTAGAACAGTCCAGCATTGACTTGTTCCATAAACCGACGAAAATTTCATCAAATGGGCGATACAGACGGACTAAATGGATGAAACCCCTGATCAGGTCCGATGGTTCATCACCGACCGTCGGGAGCCCAATTGTCGCTTGCAGTGTGAGTGGCCGATGTTTCTGCAATGCATAGGCCCTTCCTCAAAGATTAGCTTGCGTTCGACCTCTCAAACGCTGACGGTTGAAATATCTTCATCCGGTTTGTTTTCGGGTAATGGGAAGATACTTGCCTTTCCGTTACCAAAAGCAGCCAGAAAAGACGCCTTTCTCTACAGCTTTCCTTGGACTCACTAGTCATGTAACGTTGCTCTTCCTGCATCCCCACAAGCTGAGCCAGTGCGGTCGCCTCCCGGAGATGAAGCCAGCCCGTGTTATGTTTATTTAAACCAAAGCAGCAGCCGAAAATGAAAAATGATGTAATGATCGTGTTGATTGTAGGATCCTCAACGTACTCGTAGCTTTTTCGTATACGCAGGGCTTCGTCTAATAAAGCAGTGCCCAGTCCGGTATCTTTGATAGATTTCGTGGACCCTGCTACGGTACTGACTGATCTCAGCTCAACTCAGGGTTGAATAAGCATAAAAGCAGATAGTGAGCAAATCAAACAGTATGCTTCCACCGACCGATCGATATCCGCCACGATTTGCTGCACCTGTTCCTCGTGCAAAATTGGCATGGTAGGGTACATGTAAGTAAAGAAAAAGTCCGCACAACTATCGATCAGCCCGTCATTCAGCAGGCTCGGTGTCCGAGTAAAGATTGGAGACACTGGAGGAGACTCGAAGTCAAGCGTTCGGCCTTTCATCGGCTCTGGCGGTTTCCGAGTCTCCCGAAGTTCGGAAATGATTTTGGCAATACTGCCTTTCGGCCCTTTCTTCTGTGGAACAGCATCGTAGGAGCATTGAAGCGCGGCTTGGCTGCAATTCCGACATTGCTTGAGGCCGTTACAGCGAATCCGTAGCAGCTGTGTTGGCATCTACTTTTTCCAAATTTACCCCAGGTATCTTACCTTCCGGCGGTGACAAGCGTCGCAGGCACGCTTAGGTGAAGTCGACATTCTTTCTGTTCAAGGAAGCAGACGCTGGGTTGGGAGATACTGAGGATGATGGATAAAGATCCATATTGACGAAATCGTCAGAACCGTTTATAGATAAATGAAAGTATACCTTATGCAGAGAACCATGGAGCTGCAACAAGAATAGCAACAATGGCCAAGCCATCGAGAAAACCCTGTGCCCCCCAACTACGTCGAGTGTCCAGCTGCTCATCTAGCATAGCGAGGTGCATCCTCCTCCTTTTACGCATGGCTTTCTTTCCATGGCTATTTCAGCCGATAATCTGGGAAAATTTCACAAGTGGTGAGATGTAGTCATCCAATAACCGGATCTCAATCCGTTTGAGTCTCCTAACACCCATGTCGGAGAAATCTTTTGGAACATTCTACGCTTCTTGGCAAACCAAGCAAACCCAGCAAAGTTATCGGCAAGATGCGTGTGGTCGTTGTACGAATAATGATCAAAGTCCTATCTCTATTGACTAGGGTGCGAATCTGTTTAAAACATGTTTTTTGACTAACTCCTTTAGGCTAGCTCAAAGCATGTTTTAAACACGCTTCTTGAAGGAGGTTTTAAACACAGGGGTGGTTTATATTTATAGTAGCAAATTAATAGAGGGTCAATAGCCTAATAGGCCTGCAGGTTGACCCCTTCACCATGTAAAGGAAGCTCCAAAAGCACCTGGCCGTCGATAATACTATCCAAATACTCGTTGAGGGTATCCTCGCTCGAAGGATTGAGCCTGGCCATAGCAATTTCCTCCTTCAATAGTCTATCCTCCATTTCACCGTAGGCATTGCACGGTATTTCGTCTTTCTGATACGATTATCTGCTGATAGTTGTCAGCAACAGTCTGACTGACTGATCTATCACCTTGTTGCGAAGGCATTGAGCTATGGGGGATGTCAAAAGGCCTGTAGGCTGTAGGTTGTAGCTGAAGCAGCTGGAGGTGACAGCGACGTGGCGACAGCAAGGTAATCCTCCAATCAATGGCCCTTGTATGCTTACATAATTAAAAGCGTTGTTTAAAACAATAAAAAGCCGCTAGGAGGTTTTAAACACGCTTTTTGTAGAAAAAGCGGTTTTTTTCGTTCCCTACCATTGACTACCTACAGTACGCTTAGGGCTTCGTGTGTCCTTTAGCCCTAATCTCCATCCGACCAGGCCTTACCTACCTTAGATCGGGTGCTGCTATCTTATCGACTTTATCTAATCTGTACCTTCGTCTGTTACGCGCTTTTTAGATAACGCGGATGTACTTTAGCAAAATGACCTTCTTCTCAACCGTCAACGATCAAGGTTCCCCAAGCCGGATTTCATCTCGGATCCCATTCGAGAGCAGTCATCGCGTGAATGTGCTTCTGAAACATATTCTTCAACGACAGATACTCTCCATGATCTGAAGGCCCGTCATGGGTGAACATCGTCCCAAGTTGACAGCAACAGAGCTGATTGCTCAACCCATCACACTGCCTTGCGGGTTGACTCTTCCCAATCGACTAGTAAAATGCCCTATGCAAGAAACACTCGCGGTTGCCCCTCTCTACGATCCTCCGATTGACAAATTTGAAAACCTTTACACGCAATGGGCGAGCGCAAAATATGGTCTTATCGTCACTGGACAAGTCCAGGTTGACATTCGGTTCCTCTCCATTAAGGGCGATGTAGTATGCCATGATCGATCACTGGAAGAACCTCATTTCAGTAAATGGAAGAGATGGGCCAAGATATCGCAGGCGAATGGGACCCCTTGTATTGTCCAATTGGCACATCCAGGGCGAATGAGTCCAGCTGGTGCTGGGAACCGACCGGCAGATATGCCTGCGATATGTCCGTCGTCTGTGCCGGTCAAGCTTGGCGACGGGTGGCTGAACAGGAAGGTGATCCGCACTGCAAGTATAACATCAGCATTTCTCTGCTACTGACCGACGAGAAGGCTCTCGACAAGGTCCTTGGGACGCCTCGAGAAATGACTTTGGTGGACATCGACGCGGTGGTTGTAGCTTGGGTTCACGGAGCGGTGACAGCCAAAGAAGCAGGCTTTGCCGGGTGTCAATTACATGGCGCGCACGGATTTCTGCTTTCTCAATTCTTGAGCCCTCATACGAATCGACGAACAGATGATTATGGAGGCACTCCTGAAAAACGGCTTACGTTGCTGAAGCGCTTGGTGAAAGAGATCCGAGAAAGATGCCCAAGGCCGTATTGTCTTTCGGTAAAGCTAAACTCAGCAGATTATATGGCTCAGGGTGGATTATCCCAGGATGAGGGCTTGAAACAAGTACGATGGTTAGTAGAATGCGGACAGGTGGATTTTGTTGAGATCTCTGGAGGCAACGCGGAAAATAAGACTTCAGGACTCCATAGTAAGAAATTTTCCTCCAACCACCCAGATACTGCTCACAGCTTTCGTTTTAGATTCCTTTGGCGCAAAGTCGATAGACAAGGCTCCGCAGAGAGCAGAATCAACACGGATAAGAGAAGCTTACTTCACAGAATTCGCAGAAAAGGTGCAGCATTTAGATTCAAAGGTTCCGGTTCAGCTGAGTGGTGGTTGGTCTTCAGATCTGCCTTTTCTTCAAGTTGAAAGCTCACCAGATTTGTAGGTTTTCGCTCAAGAACTGGAATGGCAGACGCTATTGAGTCAGGTGTCTGTTCGATGATAGGTTTAGGCCGCAGTGCGGTTCTGCAACCGGACATTCCAAGCGTTGTTCTTCTAAACTCATCAGTACCAGATGATGCCGCCTTTGCGCAATCACATATTGTCAAAGGACAATGGCTTGCTCAGATGATTCCAGTGAAAGTGGTTGGTGCTGGTCTCGCCATTCAATTTTTCTACCATAATATGAGACGGCTTGGTAATGGATTGAAAAGTGATCCGGATGTAAGCATACCTTATATTGTATTTCAAGATATACTTGAGACTGTCAGGAGTGGATTAGTGCGGACAATGGAGCGGTTGCTTGCAGATTTTCCGTGGGGAAGCAAGTCCTCGAAGATGGATTGAAGCTGTTCTGTCAACAAATTGGATCGGGTATTTCTAGAAGTGTATTAAGGAGGCTTGATCTTTTAGATGACTTCGCTACTTCCGGAAATGCAGTCCTTAACATTCTGGAATCCAATGGTTCCTTGAATAGGATAAATCTTCAAGGTACTTTCAGACACCCTAAGTCTAAGATTCGTAGTTGCGATATGAAGAACAGTTCGTTCAACCCAAATCTCCAACATTAAGGCCTGTGTCATTGTTTGCAAAGGCTATCATATGCCTGCATAAGCAATGCGACTTTCCGATCCTAAACGATATTTTCAAGTCTTCTGAAAATAGCCATCATAGGTAAATCAGGCTTGTCCTTATTCAGAAGTGTTCCTGGGCTTGCGGAATGTTCAAAAAGGTTTTATTCATTAATGAGAGGCTCGCCGCAAACTTTCCGCACCTTGATCTCAGTAGAGTCCAGCAGGGTCCTCGACTTCTGGCTCACAGTAACCTATACAGTGTGGTCCGCAACTGGTTTCTGCAGCATTCTTGTCAAGTTCATAGTCTGGTTGCGTTCGGTGATCCATCATTGTTACGGACCTCCATCCTTGTTCGAACCCTTGGTTCTTCTGCTTCTTCAAGACTGACTCAATTTTCCTAGGTTTACTTATTCTATATGAGGGTCGAAATACTAATGACATTTTCGAACTGCTCTTGCAGGCTTCTCGATTGGAGCGTCATCCAACTCATCTAGATCGGACAATTAAACTAGGCTTACATTATTTAGCACGCTTACGAAGAGCTTGAAGCAGTGAGAACCATACCTCTGGAGATTATGGTCAATCTAAACAAAACACAATCGAAGGAATCCCTAAAAGTTTATGATCAAGCTCGAGCAGTCCTAAAGCATCACAGATCTAAAAAGGAAGAGATATTTGCGAGAAAACTCGGGTTTTGGGTTAGATATACAAAAGGGCTTGGCTCCCCGAGTATGTGCTCTTTATCTTTGCGCTCTTAGCTAGTTTGGCTTATGGAAAAGTCGCAGGCCTACCGTGGGCTGCCCGATGCTGTACATAGTCTAACGATGTACTCGTACGGATGTAGCGAAGAGTGAGCTTCTACATCCATGGAGACAGCTGGACTGGCAGCGATCTTTTTCTGACACCAATAGCTTTTGGCATCTTATTTAGCACAAAGAGTAGGTAAGATATGCAAGTGAGAAGTTCTATTGAGGGAATAGAGTAAAGTAATACATATGAGGAATCCGATTAATCGATCCAATAGTGTTTTTGCGCTAAAAACGCCTATGCTTGCAACCGCCTGAGCTGCCCCACCATCATTATTGACGTCGAATTTTGACTTTTCCCCCCAGCACTACCACTTCTGCGCTCCCCATTGAAATTACACAAAGGTCACAGTACCTTCAGCGACATAGCAATCTGCAACAATGGGTTACACAAAAGATGACGAGCTTGCCATTAACACCATTCGACTCCTTGCCGTGAGTACTACCCCACTATGCCTCTCAGAGCTCCCCCACTATAGCTTCGAAGCTCTCCAATTCCCATATCCATTACCATCTTCTCAAAACTTTCTACATAGCTTTATCATTCTCTTAGGCCCTGAGACTGACAATGTATTACTATCTCAGGTCGATGCCACCTTCAAAGCCAACTCCGGGCATCCCGGAGCCCCAATGGGCATGGCTCCTGTTGCTCATGTTATGTTCAACAAATTCATGAGCTTCAACCCGAAGAACCCCGACTGGCTCAACCGAGACCGATTTGTACTCTCGTGAGTCTCTGTCCAGTCCCTGCTTTCCTATCGTCAATCGATGGGCCCCGCTTGGAACCCCGATTACATTTGTTCAGGATTGCACACCCCATGGCATCGATCATACGCTTACAGACTCTTCAAACGTAGAAACGGACACGCTTGTATGCTGCAGTACGCTTTGCTGCATATCTTCGGATATGGAGTGTCACTTGATGATTTGAAGGCTTTCCGAGTATGTGCGCGTCGCTGTAGATCTTCGATTCTTCTTGACTGCTAACGAGACGTGTCTGTAACAAGCACATTGATAGCATTACTCCCGGACATCCAGAAGCGCAAGATACACCAGGTATCGAAGTCACCACGGGTCCGCTTGGCCAAGGTTTCGCAAATGCGGTTGGTCTTGCCATTGCGCAGGCTCATACTGCAGCCGAATTCAACAAACCGGGCTTTGAGCTCGTCAACAACCACACCTTCTGCTTCTTCGGCGATGGATGTGCAATGGAGGGCATTGCCAGTGAAGCGGCTAGTACTGCCGGCCATCTCCAGCTGGGAAACCTCATCATGATCTACGATGATAATCATATCTCAATTGGCAGGTGCCCTATGCTGTCCGTAATACCGCACTCACATATCTAACATCTAGATTTTAGATGGTGATACAATATGCGCCTTTACAGAAGATGTTTTGATGCGGTTTGAAGCTTATGGCTGGCACACTCAATGGGTCAAGCATGGTGATGACGACCTAGAGGGCATTGAAAAGGCCATTGCCGAGGCGAAGAAAGTTACGAATAAACCCTCAGTAATCAAACTGACTACGACCATTGGTTTTGGGTCTTTATTGCAGGGGACTGGAGGAGTCCACGGCAACGCTCTTAAGGCGGATGATTGCAAGCAGGTCAAGGAGAAGTTTGGATTCAACCCCGACGAATCATTTGTGGTGCCTCAGAAGGTATATGACATGTACCACGCGCATGCTGCGGAAGGAGCTGCTAAAGAACAGGAGTGGAACAAAATGTTCGAAAAGTATGGGCAGGAGTACAAAGCAGAGCATGCAGACCTTTTACGAAGATTGTCCGGCAAATTACCCGAAGGCTGGCAGACGAAACTGCCTACGTATAAGCCAGGAGACAAGGAAGTCGCATCGCGAAAGCTGTCCGAGGCTGTCTTAGAAGCTATCCACGAAGCTGTACCTGACCTTGTTGGAGGATCTGCGGACTTGACAGGCTCAAATAATACTCGATGGAAGAATGCTGTTGACTTTCAACCGCCGGACTTGGGAATCGGCAACCGGGGTGGCCGATATATACGGTATGGTGTCCGTGAGCATGGTATGGCTGGCATCATGAACGGTATGGCTGCATACGGTACCATTATTCCTTTTGGAGGAACGTTCCTGAACTTCGTCTCCTACGCTGCTGGATCTGTTCGCCTGTCCTCCCTTTCTCACTGCCGTGTGATTTACGTCGCTACACATGACTCCATCGGCTTGGGTGAAGACGGTCCTACACATCAGCCGATCGAGACTCTTGCTCACTTCCGTGCCCTACCTAACATGATGGTTTGGCGTCCTGCGGATGGAAATGAGACTAGCGCTGCATACTATGTTGCACTGACCTCGAAATCGACACCAAGCATCCTTGCTTTGACACGTCAAAATCTTCCACAGCTTGAGAATTCTACCTTGGAGAACGGTATCAAGGGTGGCTACGTTGCCGTCGAAGCTGAAAATGCCGATATCACGCTTGTGAGTACCGGTTCAGAGGTCTGTATTTGCATTGAAGCTGTGAAATATCTCAAGGATCACCACAAACTTACGGCCCGTGTGGTTTCAATTCCATGTTTCGAAGTCTTCGACACACAGAGCAAAGAGTACCGTCTCAAGTGTATCCCGGACGGGATTCCCTCAATGAGTGTCGAGGTAATGTCGACTATGGGATGGGAGAGATATTCGCACGAGCAGTTTGGTTTGAACCGGTTCGGTGCTAGCGGAGCATACAAGGATGTCTATAAGGTAATAAAGCAGGAACACCGAAAAAGAAAATGCAGGGATGCTAACGTGGAACATAGAAATTCGAATTTACGCCTGAAGGCATCAGCAAGCGTGCTGTGGCTACAGTCGACTTCTACAAAGGGGACAAGGTCCGCTCACCTGTCAATCGCGCGTTTCAGCAACAGATCTAGAAGTCATTACTATTACTTTGTTGTTCAGTACTGCAGCGAAGAAACACAATTTTATGACCTGCATGCATCCCATGTTTTCAGCAATAGATTAGGTATAAAGCAGGGATTTCTGTTCAAACCAGCGGCAAGGAGTGAGCTGTATACACTACTGCTTTGAAATGTTGCGGACTTGCAAAATGATACCGCTCAACATATACTCTTACAGTTACCATTCTCCTTCTGACCGCTACTCTTCTCTTCATTCTGCGCCTTCTGCCTTATTCTCCCCCTGCTCGTTCATCTCTCCCACATCCAACGCCACGAGAAATCTTGAGACACAGTTGTAAGCCGCCACTGTCGCTGTAATCTCCACGATCTCCTTCTTCCCAAAGTACCTCTTCAACTTCTCAAAAACCTCCTCCCCAACCCTCACGTCCCTAGTCATCGCATCTGTGTACGCCATCACTGCCCACTGCATCTCAGTTAACTCCCCTTCTGCTTCTCTCTTCCCACTTCTGACTTCCCTCTCTCCTACTTCCCCAACGTCTCCTTCGGACCTCAATATGCCTACGTGGTGCGCCCATTCGTACTCCGCCCCATTTAGGGCGGCGACACGGCAGATGCAGAGTTCGCGGACGGAAGCGTGGAGAGTGGTTTGAGTTCGGATTGCGCCGAGGAAAGAGGACCAGCCGGAAGCTACGGGCGGAGAGTGGAGGAGTGTAAGGTCAAGACTTTGGAGGGGCTGAGGGGCACGGCGCGCAGAGATTTGGGTATATGCGGGAGCAGAAGAAGGAGAGGGTGGATTGGATGGGGCGTAGGGGAGGCGCATTGCAGAAGGTGAGGAAGGGAAGGGTGTGAATGGCGTAGCCAGTGAGCGGGAGGCAAGCGGAGATGCTTCCGCTACTCACCTTATAGGGCAACTCCTAAATAGGTACCTAGGTAGTACTCGACATGTGCTGTTCCTCTTCTTTACCTCGCATCTGATCGCTTTCTTGCTCTATAATGTTGGAAGATTTTAATCTACTGCACCATCATGCACTTACTGCTGTGGAACAATGATCCATGTTGACTTTTAGCATGTGATCCCTATGACATGGAGCCCCGCGCCCAACGCAATGGTCCATGAAATCCGTTGCGACAGGGCGCAGGCAGCACTTTACCATAGCTACGATTACTTCTTCGCAGAAGAATAGTCTTGATAGCTACGCCTAGCGTTGGTAACCGCTCTGAAAGCTATCGCGAGTTACAATGGTCTCCGATAGCTTCCAACCTCCTAGCGTGATTCCTCCTCGCAGAAGCTCGACCGGTGTCAGTAATGGCTTTTCTTCCCCCAAGAAAACGGTCTTAAAGCCAGTCCCCGAAGCCGACTGGATGGCAGGTAAAAAGCTGCATACAACGGCTACATCCTCGGATCCACCTGGTCCAGACCCTCCACAGAACATTGGCAATGAATTGCGGTATATGAGCGGGAAAAGCTGGTCTCAGGAGAAGGAGAAGATATTGCTCGGACCTTATGATTACATGTTTGACCATCCCGGAAAGGATATACGGAAGCAGTTGATTGCGGCATTCAATGTGTGGCTCAAGGTTCCGGAGGAGAGCTTGGCGATCATTACCAAGGTGGTGGGGATGCTGCATACGGCGTCTTTACTGTATGTCAGATCCAGATACTTCAAGTATACCTGATTCTGGCGTCTGACATTGTGGACTATAGTGTCGACGACGTAGAAGACTCTTCTCTCCTCCGACGCGGCGTCCCAGTCGCACATCGAATCTTTGGCACAGCTCAGACGATTAACTCGGCGAACTATGTCTATTTTGGGGCTTTACAAGAGCTACTCAAGCTCAATAACCCTAGAGCCATCGAGATATACACCGAAGAACTATGCAATCTGCACCGAGGCCAGGGCATGGATCTCTTCTGGCGAGACACCCTAACATGCCCTAGTGAAGACGACTACCTGGAGATGGTAGGCAACAAGACTGGCGGCCTGTTCCGACTTGCTGTGAAGCTCATGCAGGCTGAAAGCAGCAGTGAGACGTACAAAATCCCCAACCGGTACTCTCATACGACTTGCTAACAACAACCAACAGCGACTACGTCCCCCTCGTCAACCTAATCGGCCTGCTCTTCCAGATCCGCGACGACTACATGAACCTCTCCAGCACCGAATATACCGAAAACAAAGGCCTGTGCGAAGACCTCACCGAAGGCAAATTCTCCTTCCCCATCATCCACAGCATTCGCTCGAACCCGCAGAACCTCCAGCTGATCAATATCCTAAAGCAGAAGACGACGGAGGAGGAGGTTAAGAGGTATGCGGTGGATATTATGGCGAGGACGGGGAGTTTTGATTATTGTAAGAAGGTGCTGAGGGAATTGAATAGGAAGGCGTTGGAGATGATTGAGAGGCTGGACGGGGGAAGGGGGAGGGGGGTGGGGGTTAAGGTGATTTTGGATAAGATGGTTGTGGAGTAGGCGTGTTTTTCGTCTGATGTCTGGGATATATCACGGTCATCCTCGGCGAATATCCGCGTTGTTGTTTTTTGGCGTTTATAGTTCATGTTCGCTCACATAAGAGCCATATATGAACATCTTCAATAATCTAAGATCTACCTGGGAGCATTTAGACATAATCCTGACCATCATTCCTGGTACTCCTGAAAATATGAGACTCAACGAAAGATTCACGACCGTGTAAGCGAAGAACAATACGAAAGACCTCATGCTCGGCCCTGTCTACCCGGATAATATAGACATCAAAAGCTACCTTAATCCAGCTGCTCTGATAACAGGCTTCAAACCCGTCCAGGCCACACACTTTCCTCCCCATCGATAACGACGACAACAAAGAACACCAAATCCCCTCAATAACCACTCTGCTCCCTCCTTCCATCCCCCTCCCCCTCATCCCCGCCCGCAATTGCAGCCCCGCTAGCAGCTTTGACCGCCTGCTCGTCCCCTCTCAGCTTCTCGAAGTAGGCCTTGATGTCCTCTGCGCCGACGGCCTGCCCGCTTTCGGCAAAGGGCTGCAGGAACGATTTTACCTTGTCTTTGAGGTGGTTGTAGACCATTACGCCTTCTGTGATGGGGGAAAAGGGGGACGGTGTTAGTTGAGTTCGAAGATGTGGGAAAAGAGGAGAGGGGAAGGGGGTTGGGGTGCAAACCAATTGCCCGCACGCGATCCATGTTGCTTAATGCTGCCTCGCCTCTATCCAGCAGACTCCCTGTTCCTACACTCTCTCCGCCCTCATCGCCGTTTTCTGATAGCGGTGGCTCGTAGGATTCTTCTTCTTCGAGCAATTGGGGATGTTTGCTGAGGGCTGGGTAGCAGGATGCGCAGCGGCAGAATTGGGTGCGGAAGTCCTCACGGAGGAAGATGGAGAAGGATCCGGGGGGCGGGGGGGCGAGGAATTCGTGGTGTGGTTGGTGAGGAGGTGGGGAGAGCTTCGACTTTTTGGGTGAGGTGGGTTCAGAAGGAGGGGAGGCGGGGAGTTTTCGCTTTTTGTGGTTTTGAGGTGAGGGTGAGGTTGGGGAGGTTGATGAAGAGAGAAGCATGTTCTCTACAATCTCTTGTGCTTCATCCTTGACTAGCTGCTCTTTTGTTTTGTCCTTCACGTCGCTCTTATACACCGGAGGTAGAAACCCTTCTGTCCCCGCGTATCGCTTAACCCATGGGTTGGCTTCTACGCATTTGTAGCAGATGAAGGTTTCAAAGTCGTCTTCGTGAGGGAATCCTGGTATCTGTGGTAGGCATGAGTCTGTATTGTCTTCAGCTTGAGCTTCGACATTTTCTTCCTCTTTGGTTTCAGCAGGAGCATCGTCAGGGTTCGCATTTGCCTTTGGGCTTCGGACACCGCATCTTCCAGGGCCCACCAAGCATTCGGGGTGCCACCAATCCTCGCCACATCCGCCATCGTTCTCTGTAGCGAGACCGAGGCACTGGAACATAGTCCCCTTTTCTTTGTGCGCATCGTAAACCTCTTCACACCCACAAAACCGATTTTTGAAATTCTGGTTGTAAGTGTTTCCCTCCGCCGCCTTTTCTGAATGCACTGGGCCTTTCATTCCAGTCGCAGGGTCGATTCGTAGGGTACATGGAGATTGTGACGGCATCCGTGTAGTTCCACAGTCGCAGATAAAGTTGCGCCGGTTGAATAGCTCGACTAGAGTATGCTCTCCATGGCACGCGATGGAGCAGGAGTAACAGACCCCGGCAGGACTATGAGGATCCGATGGATTTTTAGGGGGCGGATTACAGGTTAAACAAGAAAAGAGATTCTGGCGGAGGGGGCCGAGAGGATAGGTGCAATGGTCAAAGGCCTGCAAGAAGTCAGGATTACCTCACGGAAGAGCGCGGCTCAACGTACGTAGGGAAGAGCTTCGCGCGCATCCGCCTCGAGTTGCAGCTGGCTATCGATAAATCTGGAAGCTATATGTCAGCTTTGAACAATCTGAAAGACGCGACGAGTCCGAGAAGCGAAGGCGCTGAGGTAGCTGACGTACTCGGCGGCAGTTTGCGAGGTTTCTGATGCTTGACAGAGGCTGCCATTGCGGACCGGCTGGCTATCTGCTTCACTCAAAACACGCTCCATATTCACTGGGACGGTAGCTATATTTGTCGTTGTTGTCAAAGTATGGTGTATGATGCGCTCAAGAGTCAAGTAGACAAGAGCTCGAGGTTACGCGCAATAGTAAGGTAGATAGTGCAGTTGTAGGTCACCGTACTAAAGTGGTTTCGCGACAAACTCCGCGTAGTATGTCAGGCACAACCATGAGACATCTCATTAGAATATATTTCTATGCGATTCCTTGAACTAATGGCTCTGAAATTACACCACAGATACTCGATTCTGCTTATTTTGATCTGTTTCTCAGCCTTCCGCACTGTTCTGAGTGAGTGGTGCGAGTGAAGGCCGGTTAATGCGACAGCACTGGCGCGTTGTGTTTGTGTATGTGTTCGAGGATGAAAGCTCAGAGGTTCTGGATCGTGCTATTAGATATAGACACCTTTCTGTTTAGTAGAGTAGCGTACGGGAAGGCAATGATACAAGTAAGAACACTTTATTACCGTCTCTTGTAATTACAGATCCGGAGGGTCTCCATTTAAAATCAATATAAACAATTTACGGACCAATTGTTTCAGGTCGGATGGTGTAGTTGGTTATCACGGTTCGTCTTCCGAAAAGATTTATTTGAATCATTTCTAACTTATCATCAGTGTCCTTAACATTTATGTACGGACAAGGTCGCGAGTTCGAGCCTCGTTCTGATCAATTTTTGGCTCTCCTAATGATTTATTCCGTCTTTAATGTAAACACAGATCGTTGGAATCCTCAATAATTAGTCTTATTATTTGATTGATGTTTTTTCAACCTAAGTTTAGATTACTTGCCTCGGCAGTAAATAGGAGTATTCCCGGCCCGATGCACGTTCCGGTCCCGTGCACACCCCACTTTACTACTTTCATCTTTCTTCAAAAATCAATTACAAATTCAATATGGCTTCAATTGAGGCAGCGCTTGCAGATC
>JAABUS010001884.1_pt1 | contig 42636 bp, 43 predicted proteins | sample 5560161 | NCBI WGS metagenome assembly JAABUS01 (sample SAMN10711885, study PRJNA513376) | rock metagenome | isolation source: Antarctica rocks | place: Antarctica: Victoria Land, Trio Nunatak nord | collected 2016-01-04
GTCATAGCAAGTCGATTAAATTAATTTCTGCGGCATTAGAATCGCTTTGAACAGAGCTATCTACTCATATAAGGTTGATATATAAGAAGGATTATTTATAGAGCTGGGACTGGGGCACTGATATGTGGGGGGAAAACCAAAAAAAATAAAAATGCCAAGGATTCCGCAGCTTTCTGCACACGCTAATACCGCTTTTCCCTTTGCGCCATCTTACCCAGCGATAGCGATGTTGCGACCCAGTGAAGCCCAATTGGGCTATCACGTCTTTGTTTTGTCAAATACAAGCCAGAATACCTAGTTGCCTCTTGCACGCGGGCTGAAGCAGACTCTGCTCTTCCCTTGACATATGTGAATTTATCATCGAAGAATGACTATAGCTAGAATTGCGAGTATCATCAACGAGACCACCTATCGTCTCTTCATGCCAGCGCACTATTTGTCCCAACTTGACTTGTCCCAACTTGACCCTTGCCTAGGTTTGCTGCAGTGTTAGGCAGTCTTTGGGGCTTCACAGGCAGTCTCGAACAGAGCCTCCCTGGCTGCCTTGAGTCTTTAGGAAACCGTTTCCATCAATATCAGCACCACTAACGATCAGTTCCACATCCCCTTGTTCTACGGAAGGTAAGCGAAAGGCGAAATGAACATCAGGCGGAAGAAAATCGCACCTGGTACCAAGGAGTAATGCAACACAGTATTCCAATTACCATCTGACATGCCATACGGTCGCGCTATTATTGGATTCAGGATTAGCAGCTCTCCTCGCGAGATAAGTCATGGAACAACAGAGCGAGGACGTACAACCGCTACCCCGAAACAGGAGTTCTTGCACGCTATGTATCATCAGAAGCGACGATGAAGCCAACCGGACGACGCCAAGGATCCTCCTTCGCTGCGGCAAAACATCATTTTTGGCATCAAGCTCGGATCTTATGCGTAAAACCGACAGATGACTTTTTCTTCGTTGGCTTTAGTGTTACCGATAAAGCTGGTACGGAAGAGAAGTTTCGAAAGGGAGGAAAAATTTCAACCCGCAACGCCAACACTAGTCGTTCAGAGTCAAATCGCCCATCGCCAACGCCTAGACAAGTACATTTGTCTCACGCGGGCTACACCACGCTCGACATCTCCATGGTGTGCTTGGGTTTTGGGCAATATTCAGCAGGATAATGTGGTATGTTGGGGGGAAATACCCACATAGGGGATTGTGGTTGTGCTAGAATTCTCGCGGCAAGTATGGAGATCTGGGGATATTGAGTAGGAAGTGCGGCACGTGAAGGGGAGATACCCAAGCTGTGGGGAGTTTGGAGGCTTTTTTTGGGCAGGGAGTTGCAATGTGTTGGGGGAAGAGACCCATGTGGTGTGGAGTTTGGGCGTGGGTTCGAGCAGGGGCATGCGGCATGTTAAGAGAAGATACTCGTATTGTGTGGTTTTGAGGTATGTACAGATCATGATCTGGCCGTTCTTTTTGCAAACGAAAAGTCATAATTGTCATGACTGGGTATTTGCTGACCTATCTCCCTGCACCATCCACTATATTATCCATCTCATCCTCTACACCAATTCCCAAGCAGCCAAACCCCCAAACCCAACCCCTTTCATCAACGCCGCCCGCCACTCCTCCTTCGTCAAACCCCTGCCACTCTGTCCGCCAACAGAATCAACCGTATACGCACTGACCGTTTGCCCCCTAGCCCCAAGCCGTCTCGGTTCAACATCCGCCCACCAAAACGTGCCATTCGTCTCAAAGAAAACATAGTCATCCTCTCTCCCATCAATTCCATGAATTTTGAGAATAAACAAAAATGGTTTCCCGGCTCCATTGCGCATTGGATCCCAATGCTCACACACCCTCGAGAATTGGAAGCGAATCGTCGGGCCCGGGTGCGCGGAGGGCGAGATACTGATTTTCTTGTACTTGGGCAGGAATCCTGTTTCTGAAATGCCCTCTTTCTCCGCGACACCAGAGTAGACTTGCACCAACTCTCCACCCGCATCACCAACGATATATTCCTCCCAACTCACCCTCCTCCCATCATCGCGAAAGAAATGGCTTTTATTGGCGGGATAGTGGCGCAGGCCGAATTCCTTATTGGACATCGTGAATTGCCTGGGTGAAAAATGTTTGTTGTATGGTTGTCCCTTCCCACCCACGTTTCCAGCGCCCCAGCAGGGGTCGATGAGTTTCCAGTAGCCGTTGTCGATTTTGACGGCGTTCCAGGCGTGGCCTGTACTCTCCGCCGGCAACGGGTCCCCTGGCTTCAGGGTAAAGAAACCGAAGCCTTTGCCGTGGCCGCCGATGACTATGCTTTCCAAACCGGCTTTGGTAGCGAGGGCAGTAAAAAGCCCGGCATAGCCTTCGCAGACTGCGAGGCCGGAATGCAGGGTTGATGCTGGGGTGGATGGTTGCACGTTGTTACTGAAGAACGCGACGACATCGTAGGAAATGTTTTGGTGCAACCAGGTGAAGATGGCACGGGCTTGGTCAGTGTGGGATTGGAAGGAAGCAGTCAAATGGGTGGCAAGCCAGTCGAGGGAGGGGACTGATTGCCGGGGGAAATTGGCAGCGTGGGTGTCTGGGGCCGTGAAGTCGCGGCAGACGAGGCATGGGGGGCCAGTACTATGGGTGGATGAGGGTTGGACTTGGGTGTGCGAATGCACTCGGGGCTTGGGCTTGCTGGACTGGAACTTTGCGATGTCTGGACGAGATGAGAGGGGGATTGGTGGCGGAGCTCCGTGTTTGGGGGGTGTGGGGCTTGGGTCTCTGCCGTTGACTCCATGTGTAACAGCTGGATCCTCGGGCTTATTCATGCCATAAGACAGAGCTGATCTAGCAGGCTTTGGAGGCGGCTGCTCTGAAGTGATCTGACTCGTAGGCCGTGCTGGTCTCCTGGGGGGAAGGGCTGGCGTGGTAGTTGGAGGCGCCACTTCTACCGTAGCAATACTAGGAGTCGACTTTGTAGCCTTCAATGGCATCCTTGCCCTCTCTGCATCTTTATACCCAGGAAAAGCCTTCGACTTCTCAATATCCTGATATCGCTTCTCAACATCGACCTTCGTCCTCTTTGGAGGCAGTGGCGGGAGAGTAGAGAGGTCGAAGACCGGGGCCACGATCCTGCTCGAGTCCATCGAAGGTGTTCTCGAGCCTGGAGTTCTAGTCCCACTGGACAGGGCAGACACTGTAGAAATTGTGGACGATATCGACTCGTTCGAATCCCTTCTGCTCAGCTGCTGTTCAGAGGGTCTTCTGGGTGGTAGAGCTGGTGAAGGCTGCATAGACTGTTTCCTCGCTGGCAGTCTTGGAGGGGGTATTGTCGCTGGCTTTGCAGGCTGATTGACCGCTTGACCAGTTCGTATGATACCCGCAGGTGGTGGGAGTACTCCATCCCTTATTGGCCCGTTGGGCTCGTTGCCAATGCCATTGGTGGAGGTGTTCCTGCTATGATTGATGCCTAGATTTTGGGGGACAGTTGTAGATTGGCTTCTGATATATAGCTGAGGCTTTTCTGGTGAACTTCCGTCAGCGGTCACTGGGGCTCTACCAACTTGCCCCAGCTTGAGCGCTGCTATTCGTGCTTGGATGGACTGTGGTTGGCCTTCTTCCGCCATTGTTAGATATATAGCATATGATAGATACTGCCAAGTAAAGATCTGCGCCCTGCGACTTGAGTAGATGTGGTGGGATTGTTGTTGATGGAAAAGCCTTGGCGTTTCATTCATGGTACTTTCGTATCGTAGGAGGCTGTGCATGCATGAAAGGCTTCGTGCATGTTGTTCAGCCTGCGCTACTAATTCACAGCGTCTAGAGGCAGACCGCAAGAGGAGAAGGTAACTCGTTACTATGGCGAGATGATGAGGAACTCGTTTCGATGATTGGGACTGCTATTGGCTGCTCCCGGGTCTAGCTTTAGGGATCTCTTAGGGGCTAAGCGGTCGACTACTATAACTCTCAACCCATACCAGTATAAACAAAGGGCTTGGTACAAAAACTATAGGAATTGATAATTACTACAACTTTGCATGCTGAATCATAACATCAAACCCGACATTTGTGGAGTTATAGCAGGGTGGCCGATTCAAGGGGTATAGCCTACTCGGGGCTGAAACCTTCTACGAGGAGGCACCCCCGAAAGAAAACAAATTCTGTTTCTCGCAGCTCCAGGAGAGTATGCATTTCGTTGTCTACCGAGACGCCCAATACATTCGGTCTTGATATGGAATCTAGTAAGCTTTGTTCGACAATGTGTATCAGGCTGCACGAGTACAGATCATGAGAGACATGCAGAAATGAGATATCACACCTTATATATACCATTAGAAACGATCATCATTGATTCGATATTTACTTTTCTCCCTTACTATATGAAAATTCTCCGCACGCTTTACTCCAGATCCAGAAAGCCACCCCCCCCCTATAAACACAATAGCACTAGTGTCCACAGATTGTTGCAAGCAATGAATACCACCAGCGCTATATTTCGTGACTCGTGAACATATCCATCCCATTCAAGAACGAGACCGAAGAGAATATAAACATCTTGAATTTGGGATTTTTTTGAAAGCACGATACCTTTTAAGATCGTAAAGGCTGTACAAGAATGTAAGTCATCAATATGGAACCAAGCACTTTTTCCTCTTTCCAAATCATGTCTTTCAGGCGTCTCACGCCATATATGATACAGACGCTTTGGGTATCGTAGCGACAGTAAAGTTCGGTCTTGCTCGTAGCACCTTGATATGCATGTTGTGCCGTATGCGAATTCCAGTATCGTAGTCGTAATTGCGTATATTTACGTCGACATGTTGATGGAAGCTTCTTCTCGCTCTCTAATATGTGCCGCTTGTGTTCGAAGTGATTGTGACATTTCTCGAGTGACTGGTATCAATTAGCAAATATTTCTTAAGGAATGGAGATGGGCTTATAGCTTACCAGGCCAGACAGCAGCCCGCTCGAACATACGAGCATGTATCAGGAGAATCTTGCCTCCATACCCACAGTCTTCCATATAAGGGCCACTCGCAGCTGCCATCGATGACATGCCTATGCTCCCGCTATCAGCCAACTTCAACGCGGCACTTGTGATGACGCCGTGGATCTTATCTAATAACTTGCAGTCGTCCTCTTCTAGTAGCATGATTGCTGGGACCTGAGTGTAGTCTATTTCATCCTTGCCAAGTATGCCAAGATATCGACCCACGCGCCGTTGCACCGTTGACACCCATTCAGCGAGCACTTGAGCACAGTCAAAAGCGCAAAGGGCGGATTGAATAGGCAGCTCTCGAGAGCTATGGTCTGCGAAAGTTACGCCGAGCTTGTCAGACATATCCAGAGCATCAACCGCATAGAAGCCCGCTTTTCGCAAGTGCCTTTCTCTCTTAGAGCACTGGCCAGAATTGGGATCCGGCTCCGAGATCATGGTGCCGGATAGTTGACCATCTTCAAGCTTGACCTGCGTAGTATCATTCCCAGGGGAACTGCTAGTGGTGTTGGACACGCTATTCAGATCACCGGAGTTATAACCGGGAGAGTAATCAGCATGCTGTACAATCTCCATGCCTTGAGCTAATTCATCAGCCATTGCATCGAAGTCACGCTTGAAGAAGGCCTCTTTTGATCGTCCAAGATTGACAAATAGCCGAACGTATGCAAGGTCCAGATACGGTGTGCAGTCTGCAGAGAGCGAGCTCGCACCAAAAGGGTTTGGCCGTTCATTGCTGTGCTCAGGATTGCTCCTCCAAGCTGCCTGCCACGCTCGCAGAGCTGGTTCGATGTGAGCAAGCATCGCTTCGGTCTCCTGAGTGGTCCATTGCCTGCCCGCGTGTCGTTGTCGTGTTTCCCAGATATAATTGTGGAGGGCATTGATGAGGACAAGACAGCCAAAAGTGCTTGGCTTAACGTCGCACTCTGGAAGACCATCGAAGTTCCTTGCCAAATGACCGAAAGGCTGAGACATTTGGCCCTGCATATATTGAGGTCTTTGACTGGCTGTAAGTAAGTTGCTTAGCGCCGAAGCGAAGGACGTTGCTCTATGGTGATCCATGACAGCACCACCATGCGATCGCCAAGCCTCAGCAGAATCCGCAGCCCACAGATTCTCGTCACATGGGAGATCCAGTCCTATCTCGGAATTCATCAATGCTGGAGCGTGATTGTAAGCAGAGACACAGACGCTCGACAGGATGAATACAGCGTAAAGCGTTCGCTTGCGTTCTTCACCAGACTTCCAATGATACCATTCGCTTTGAGCGTCAAGGATACCATTATACTCGGCACCACTCCATTGTACGGAGCTGATGTCATGACCTCCCATCTGCAGGTCCTCTTGCTTCATGCGTTGGAAAGAATCATGTCCAGTGGAGGAGTCTGGCAGAGGTTTGGCAAGACCAGCTGCACGAGCCAGGTTCACAAGAGCCGCGCAATGAGTACTTGCGATACCTGCAAGTGTTTTATCTCCGCAATTATGGCCATAGATGACATTCAGCAGCATAGCCTGAACAAGCCAAAGAGGTGTATTATAAGCAGCGCTTTCGCCAGCATTGTGGTTGCTCGTCAGAGCTGCTGACATATCTGCCTTGCGTCGCTCCTCTAGATAAAGCTGTATCATCTTCTTGGCCATCTCGAACAACTCCATTGAAGCAGTGAAATCGTATTCGTAAAGAGCACCAATCGCGGCCATGGCAAGAATAAGGGAGCCTCCGCCTCCCGCAATCCCCGATTGGCCGTAAGTAAATTGTCCACTAGACGCTCGAAGGCTGGTAGTAAACGCAGGGAGGTCGAAAGATAAAGAAGGAATATGCAAGAAAGGCATGTGAGGATGAAAATATTGAATGTAAGCGGCCACATATCGCTGGAGATCGTAGGTACTCGGCATTGGCACGATGCTCATGCTTCGTGACGTTACTGGGAATCCTGGTGACAGGGGTGAAGATATCTGGGGCTGGGCCGTCTTCATGTGTGCATACAGAGATGGCTGAGAAAGGCTTGTGATAAGAGCTTGCCGAGTAGCGTCGGTGATAGAATCTGTCGAAACGGAAGTGACAGAGCTCTGGCGGTTGCTGCTGCTTATCGATGCGGCAGAATTGCTTAGAGTTTCTGACTTCGCAGCCATTGGTGAATGAAAGTAGGAGTTTGCCATGCCTGGCATTATTGACAATGGTGTTTGGGAGGGCAGGGGTGGAGGCGAAGAGAAGTACTGATCGCCGTTCCCCAATTGAGCGTCTAGAGATCTTGGAGACAACTGGCCTGGAGGATACTGCTCAGGGAAGGGCATCCCGGACAAGTTCATGGCGTAAACAGATGCAAAACGTGCTTGAGAAGTCATCCCATTCTGCCAAGCTCCAGATGTGCTTATAGGTTTATTGGACCCATCAAGCATGACCTCGCTCATGGCACCAGGACTGCCGGTGCTACCTGCTGATGGTGAGGAGCGGTCAATAGCCTGTTCATTGAAGTTGTTGAATGACATCTGGTTGTCAAAAGTGTTTACCCAGCCAAAGGTGCTCTCGCTATCCATCATATCGTGAATTTGTGCGCCCCCAGGAAAGCTTTGGTGGTATGATGTCTGATCCTCCAAGGTTTCTATTTGCGGAGAAGTCGAGAAATGAAGCTGCGCAGGATTTATCGTTGACGATCCCGGTCCGAACCATAGACTGTCCATATCCATCTCGCCTCCAAATCCTCCAAACGGGGGAGCGGTACGTAAACTTGCACCAACATCAATGCCATGATGTTTGGTCTCCAATTTTGGCAAGACGTGTGGGTTCCCGTGGTGTCCCGCCGCCGATGCCATTCCTCTAGGGTGATAGCTCCCAACACCAGGAAGGCCACCCACGCCAGAATAACTGTTTAGCCCAAGACCAAGTCCATCGTTCCGAGAGACCGAAGAGTTGGCAGCTGCAATCAACCCAAGCGTTGAATTATCTACATGGCTTATTGTGTTCGCTCTTGGGCGCATGGAGCCGGCTCCTGAACTTCCAGGAACATTATTCGCCATTGAGTTCTTGCGCACTCTTGCAGATCCACCTGTGGCAGCACTACTTGTGCTTTCTCGGCGTTGCCCTCTTTGCCGAGACGCAGGCAGCGCCGTCATGTGTAGCTTTTGCTGGTGCCGTAGCAGTAGATCTCGCCTCGCAAAACATCGTGTACATTCGGGACAGGCAAAGGGCTTCTCTTTGGTATGTGACCGTTCATGCCGTTTCAGATGCTCAAGACGTGCAAACGAGCGTGAGCATGTAGCACAAATGTGTGGCCTGGGCTTGTCTGTCTTTGGAGGAGGGAAATTGGGGTTGGCATTCTGACCGCTGTTCAACGACTTTGCATGTGGATGACCTAATTCTGCCGTTAGTCTGATAATAGGCTCTTGGATCGTGCAGAGAAGATGACGGGTCGGCAAGCTTAGGCACATTGAATACATACCAGTCCCAACAGTGGTATTGCCCTCAATGCCCGAGGCTCCACCCGTGATGCCCGCACCGGTAGATGGCACAGTCGTGGTAGAATCACGGCCTCCTATCATGTCCGAGAGCATTTTCATCACAGGTCAAAGTTATCTTGAAGGTGGTCAATTCGACCTACTTTCCATCCAATTGACGATAACGTATCCAGTAGTTCCAATGTTCAGGCCCTTCACTTCTAACCACTCAGTCTTCCAGAGGCATAGGCTAACATCAATTGGTGGATGTTTGACTATTCGACCCAAGCTTCAGTGTGGGCAGTTTAGTTTGAGAGGTGAATTGCGAGATGATGAGGCCTCGATGCGTACTGCCATTATGAGCACATTAGCATGCGAATCAGTGAAGGGCAAGCAGAGGTGGAAGTCGAATCTCGAGGCTTACCCTATCAGATCAGACCCGTGCGGATAAACGGTGTTGTGCAGATGCAGCCAGCCGTCATCCAACTTCCGACTTCGCAATGAATAGACAAAGCTGCTCCAGGCTGCTCGAGTAGTATTACAGAATGTGTATGTGCTTAGTGAAGGTTTTCGATTTGGTGCAGCACCGTAGGCTGTTTGAAGGAAAGTAGTGTGAATGCCCTCGATTTCCAGCCAAGTTCGCGAAGCGCTCGGCTTGCCGTAAGCTTTGTTTCGAAATTCTGCAGGGGCTCCAACAATTGCAGTAGCTGGGGCAGATACTGTATGTGGTCTCGGTGGTTTTTGTCGGGCTTAGAATTGGTACCGCTGTACAATTGCTAGAGATCCACACGCAGGTCGATAGCCTCTCTACTTTGTGTATTTGCAGAGGCTAGGTGTGTACGCTGTAGGTCGCAAAGCCGCCTTCTGAGGCGTGGATTGGGTCGCAAGGTAGAAGACTATGTGAAAGTGTATGTACTGCAATCAATTGATTCTGGCGTGAGTATGCTGAGGAGTGTAAAAGCAAAGGCGTGGGTCAATTCGACGTCACGGAGGCACTTCTCTACCGCGTAGAGTTGATTGGTGGAAAGGAGGCAAATGCCGACGGCTGGATGTGGTCTGGTTGCAGATCGGCCGTCATGCGCATTGGCACAATTTAACTAGTTGCAGGAATCTGGTTGGTGGGGGGTGGTGGTGGGTGTTCGGGCGTTGAATGAGGTATGAATGAATCATGCTCTGTCGGAGGTACGACTGAGCTCCAGGGAGATGGTCAAAATAGTGTGTAGATAGGTGGAAGGCGGATCGTTGACACGCACAGGAATTGGAAGTTCGGAAGCGCTCAGCATTCGCCAAGCGACCCTGAACATGAATCTTTCTTCATGGACCCCTTCCACAATTGATGCCAGTCAAAACGCTTGATATGCTGCAAAGGTACTTCATCTAAGCATGGGTCACCATATTCTTTGCAGGAACTAGGCCCCGAAGGCACAAGGATCAGCTCGTGATCGGAGGATGGCCATTCCCAAGTGGCGGGCTAACCAATAAGCAGGCGAAAAAGCAGCGGCAGAGGCTCCAAACTTACTAGTGAAAACCATTGATGAACACGGGACTTGCGCCTTCGAGCTCGGGAAGAAAGTTCGCAACAAAAGACTTCTGATCAGCATTTTCGAACGAATTGACAATGGGATTCTGAGATTTCCCCGGACGCGAGGCCATCACGATCACCTTCTGACAGAGAGCCAAAGTGCCTTGTTCATTAACACGGAATTACATTGTGGAGTCTTACTGTATCCTGGAATCCAGCACACCACTTCAAGGTGCTTAAGACTGCCACCGCTGGCTATACCAGTCGACTTCTGGCCAAGCGAGTCGCTGCTTCTTCGTCTCGAACATCACTAACCTAATGCAACCGAAATCCGGGGTCTAGCGGCATCTTCAATTGACGACAATTCCCGTCTTGCATCCGCGACCAGCTAAGACTTTCGCACCGCTCCTAAGCGTCAACCACGAGGCCAACGCACGTACCTATGTTATGAGAGCTTCATTCATGATTCATGGTTCGAGGGCGGATCCCTGACGATGGTCTTTGGACCACTGAGGACACCATTCTGCTTGGTCGCCTTACAGACGAAAGTCCCTGCTCTGAAATCGAAGTAGTACCTGGTAATTGAAGACATTTTCCTCGAGCGTTGAACCGTCCATGGAATCGCTCGATTGGTGCATTTCATCACGCCACTGCGAAATCACTCTTGGGAGTGATCACTCTCCCAGCGCTTGCACCAAGTCTTCGTATCTTTCCTGGCTTACAGTGTGTCATTATTAATCAAACACATGACCCTTTTTCAAGTTACCTGGGGGTAAAATTTTACACTTTGAGTTTTACACTTCTGATCCAAGAATTAAATCCCCTAGCTTGGGTGGGTGGCTATAGCAACGGGTCGCGATGAATTCTCTATGGTCACTGGGTCAGAATCTATTGAAGGTTAGTCCAGACCCTTGGTCCTGCTTAAAGCCACCCCTCTAGGATTCGAGCCGATTTATCCAGGTTCCAGAACAGCTGACTTGCCACAGCTTCACACAATGCACCGGGTGCGGTCTGCATTATTCTAATGAAAGAGAACTTTTCTTTGCGACACTCAAGCAAGACAGAAATGAGAGCTTGGAAAAAACGATCGTGCCGATGCTTTGCGCCAAGGCCTACCTACCTTCGTATACAGATTCTGTCTCCCGAGAACCAAGAAGATCTTCACTCACAATCAACGATGAGGCTTTGATCTCTTATATTTAATCTCCACCCAGCTTGCAGTGTTCAGCCTTGAGCGAGCCGTTATGGGTCTTCCGCGAATATTTGCCAAAAGTCAATGCGCCTCATTTTCGGCCACCTCAGTCACTTAGGTTCAACTGCTTATACCAATTTAACCTAACAATGCACGACACTAACTACGCTAAGGTCCGCGGTCCTGTTGTGGCTTCGCTCGGCGGAGTACAACGTTGGACCAGACGACTTATATCCGTTCCGTGGAGACTGATAGGTAATGTCCACCTTCTCAACAACACACTTACTACTGCACGTGATGTAGATAATGCAGTGTGTTGCACTGGCCTCGACATTGCCCCACTTGGTGCGATTTCATCCCACTTCGCGCATTATTAGGATTATGTTGTGGCAGGTTGTCCGATGTAAAAGGTCCTTTCCTTAAGAGCAGAGAATTCATTTCTAGAGGACGTATATTGCAATCCAGTCGCCGCAGTCGGTCTGTAGGAGATGTATGTCAGAATACCGGGATAGGTCACTCGCTGTGCTCTCCCGTACCTTCTGGCTCTTTTCCTGCAGCCGAACTTATTAGAGAGATCAGGTGCGTTGATTCTGTTGCTGTTACATTCTAAGTCGATTTACTTCTTGCACTCGTTCCGGAGCGTCTGAGCGTTGCGAGTCTCTTGCGATATCTATTTCACTTGTCTGAGAAGAAATTGTGGATAAATCTTTTTGATCTGCCTCATTGAGATCCTGTCTCTCACGGTCGCGAGCCACTAGTTCTGATATGGCCTACGGCCAACGATATCCCCAATCAATATTCCCCCTTCACAACTTCAGAAGCTCTTCATATTCATCCTTCTCCACTTCTTCTGTTCAAAGCTGAGCTCTTGCGCTGTTCCTTGCATCTCAGCGTGCGCCGGCTCCAAAATGATCTTCTCTGCCCCATCGCGGAAGGTCTTCCACACTTGGCGCTCTGACTCTTTCGGCTTTGCTTACCGCGACTGTGGTCCCTCCATAGCTGCTGCCTACAGCTCTACTGCCAATTGCTGCGCTTGCTCTTCCTGCTCTGCTCCCGTTGGCTATACTCTCTTCGTCAATGCTCCTTTCGGCTCGACCCGCTCCGTGTGTAGCTGCTCTACTTCCTCCTCTGCCTATATTCCCTTCGTTGGCCTCGCTCCCTTCGTTGGCTCGGCTACCTTCGACGTTTCTGATCCAACGTTCAATTCCACCATCTTCATCACTCCGGGCCTTCGCTGTTCCCTCTTCTTCTTCTTCTTTGTTGTTCTCGTCGTCCTGGTCCGCATCATTAACGTCGCCAACAAACCTGCTTCTTTCAGCTCTCCTTTCTTCCCCTATAATACTTCCTCCAACCTCAACAGCGCTGATCCAACGCTCAATCCGACCTCCATCATCACTAGCACCTCTCACCGTCCTTGCCCCTTCCCTCTTTTCTTCTTCCTCCTCCTCGTCACCATCCCCACCCTCCTCATGGATCGGGAACCCAAACGGGACCCCACGATCCAGTGGCCTCGCCTTGCCCCCATAGATCGTTTCCGCTAAATCATCCTCTGACGGAGGAAACAGCAACTCAGCTTTCCTCGACTTGGCCTTCGCAGCCGTCTTCCGATTTCCGCCGCTACCACCAAATAAATATCCTGGTTCAGCAACCACGTTCATACCCTGATCCTGATCCCTTATATGTAGAGAGGCAGGGGATGTGGACAAGGAAAAATGGCGTCTACGCTGCCCATCTCGTCCTCGTTGCGGCGGCAGGGGTGCTTCATGTGTCCCACGTCGACCTCTTGGCGGCGGATTCCTCATATGCACCGGTGGTGTTGCACCACAAAGTCTCCTACCATGACCATAAGCTGCTACCTGCCGCGGTAGCCTAGCGCACGGATGATTTGGGTAATACCTATCAATCATCCTCTGATCAAGGGGCCTGGGCGGTATTGGGTGCAGAGGTGGATCATGGCCCTTTATCTCTTGGTAGGTACGTGTTGGAGCAGGGTCCCATTGTCGTCCGCCGCGGTATGCTGGTATCAACTGTGCAGGACCACTGTCTTGAATGCCGTGGTGCATTTCGTATATCATCATCCTTTCGTCGACGGTTAGGGGACGCGATTTGGACCAGGGGAAGCAGCCCATGTTTGAGAGGTCAAGGTATTAATGCTTAGAGAGATGTGGGAGTTGTGGATGTTTTGACGGGGAGGAGGGCGAGTGAGCTTGTGCAGAGAAGGTAGGTGGTAGTCTTCTGTGGCCCTCTGAGTTTTGCTGGATCGATGAAGATTGGTAAGTTTGGCAAGAGGGTTTGCCATACTGAATTCGTGCTACCCAAGATGCCGTATGAGAGAGGGGCCGAGAAAGAAAAGTATGCTGTCTCAAAAAGTTTGATCGCTGCTTACTGTGTAACAGCAATCGCTACCAACTCCTACGTAAGTTAGGCACCACATCATCCAGTCATCACCTTCTACTAGCTCTACTACCAGCAACGCTGACTGCAACGCTACCTCCACCGGCCACGCTCCCACCAGCCGAATTTCCCACAACTTGAGCCCAACGTTCAATCTGCTCCGCTCGTTCTTCGCTGATACCACCGTAACCACCTACGGAACCATCCTCCTCCTCTCCTTCTACTTCCTCCTCTTCCTCCTCAACAAATTCCTGCTCTCCCTCTTCCACGTTAATAATATTGCCGTTAACGATAGAACTAAACGGCACGCCCTGATCATTCAGCTCACCCTCGTCTCCATACCGCATACTAGTCCTCTCATCTTCAGTCGGAGCTATCGGCCCCTCAGCTCTGACTGTCCCACCACCTCTAGTTCCTTTCCGTCTGCCTTCTCCGGATCTATGACCATTACCGCCGCCTTCGCCCTCGCCATCGAATCGATATCCGGGCATCTTAGCCACATTGATCCCAGGCTGCTGGCGCCTTCCACCTCCAGAACCCCGTGGGGTTTGACCATACGGATCCGGCATCGGATGTTGATGGCCGTATGGAAAACCCGCACCTCCATTGTTGTAGCGCGGAGGTGCTACGACACCTGGATATGGTATCGGTCCAGGTGGTGTGAGCCCGTAGTCTTCGTACCTACCTCCATATCCTCCGCTACGGTTGAGAAACTCATAGCCAGGGTTGTAAGCTACAGGACCAGATCGGAATGCGTAGCGCGGTCCAGCTCGCATTTGGCCATATTGGGGGTGCTGTCTAGAGTGGTATTCTGCTATCGTGTGGTGTGGGTCTTCGAGGTAGGCGCTGCGAGGGCCAATGATGTGGGTGCCGCTGGAGTCGCGGACGAAGGCATTGCGGATTTGGCGTGGCATCGTGGTTGATGAGAGAATGTGGGATTTATTGGTGTTTGGTGGTATGTGTGGTAGTCTTTAATGACTATACCGAAGATTCGTAGTCTGTTGATGTCTCTTTGACTAAAGTGAGGATTAGAAGCTTGCTGGAAGATTCTGGGGGTACTAGAGGGAAAGTGTTGACACGGCTTTGGATATTTCTCTTTAATAATCTAATAGAGGAGTATATGTGGTGAGAGACAAAAAGATGATGAGAAGACTGGATCTGGTGTACTGTGCTACAGAGAATGGTAGTGATCATGTGAGAAAGAACGATGCTGTTGTCAAACCATAGCTAACTCTTTGTGTAGCTATCAGTGTATTCTGGACTACGAAAATGCTGTGCAACGCTGTGCAACAGTCACATCGCTTTCGACTTGGATCTAGCTATGAGCTTGACGCCCTTGTGAGAAGATTCGAGAAACTACAGATCCGGACTTAGAAGCACTACAGCACAGATACAAGGTGAGATTTTTCGCAAGCAATTCAATTCATTCAATACCCTAGCTAATTCAGCCTGATTCCATCAATGCATGCACCCTCCTTGAATCATCTCAGGTACAGCCTGACCAATCTCTATGAAGTTCATTTCGCAAGCAAACACAGCCTTTCCTATATCAGTAATCCCCCCACCCTTCCTAACCTTCCCTCCATATCACTAAAACGGCCATGGCAGCGTCCCACCAACTTTACCTTTCCTTCCCTTCCTGCTCCTGCTTCCTGATACAAACCCAGGTGATGGCTCCCCATATACCCGGCGCTCCTGTGGGCATACGTTTGCAGGTATTCCACGCTGTGGTGCATAGGCAGCAGCAATACCAGGACCTCGCGCTTGAGCGCCATGACCAGGTGGTCCTCGGCGCGCAGCAGGGTATAGTCCCGTGCCTGGAAGGCCGACATGTCCGTGCACGTGATCGATCCATCCCGGAAGCTGACCTTGATGCTGGCTGTGGCGTCTACGGGAACCTGCTGGTGGAGCTCTTGAGGCGTGAGAGGCGTGGCTTCGGGTTCTGTGATTTGACGCGCCGTGTTTGCTTCGCAGAGCATGTTGTGGTGCTCCCTCCTCTTCGCTACCGTCGTCATCAGGCGGGTCTACATCTTCCGCCGTAGGCTGCTGTCCGTGTCTTGGCCCTGGAGGTGGTGCACGAGGTCTCCCATCTGCAGGGAGCCCTTGCACGCGACGAATGTGCCGCGTCTGAGGATCTTGGTATTGGGGATCATGGAGCATGCGGTCGGAAAGAAAGCCGCCGTGGCCTGGGATGAAGTTGTCGATACGTTGGTTGTGATGGTATGGTGGGTAGTTGAATGGATCTGGACCACGGGGTCCCCTTGAGGAACGAGAGGAGCTGAAGAGTCCCATTTTGGATTGATGGATTGATTGATTTAGGCGTTTGGATGCGGCAGTTGAGGATGAAAGAAGAGAGAACGGAAGAGAAACACAGGTTTTTTTTTCAATGTATTGCGGGTTACTCAAGGTCGTGTGATACTTATCTTGATAGCCAACCACAAAGTGGATCTATTCGTCATCAGGCTGAGGAAAACGCTAAAATCATCAGGAGATACAATAATCTTGTGAGTGGTTCATGCGCTTACTATAGCACAAATCAACAGGAAGGGCAATTGATTTGCCTAGTAACTCATCTTCTCGCATTTTTGTCACTTCAAACTATGTCCTCAATATCTATCTCGCAAGCAGCCACACGCCTCTCCAAATACATCCTACCAATTGCCCTTCTCTGCCGATCAATCTCAGCGGTATGGATGACTATACCGAGGAATAGGCCCACCATCATGCCCATTTATCCGCTCAATCCTCCTCAACTCCCTCTCCGTCGCATCTCCGAAAAGCCGATCGTACGGCACCCCATCCGGCGTCGTCTTCATTCTCCCATCAGGGTGTCGTTGGTGATGAAGTGGCACTCCTTGATCACGTGGGTCGTGGGGATACTGTCCTTGACTTCCATGGCTATCTGTCCCTCGTGCGTGACTGGCATGTTGCGCAGATCGTCCTCGGCTTCCTCCGTGAGCAGACGCTGGTGCTCCATAGCCTCGTCGAGCTCCGCGACGATACGCATCCGCAGCTCCTGCTTCTCCACGAGGATGCATGTCGTCATCCTCGAAATCCTCTTGTGGTGGTCCGCGAGGGTCATGACCTCTATGATTTCCCTGGCCCCTGGGAGGAGGCATTCCTTGGATGCGTCGGACGTGCTGGACTTGGTGATCGTTGGCGTATCTGGGGTCGTTCAGCATACGGTCGGGAAGGAAACCTCCGTTGCCAGGAACGAAATTGTCCAGGCGTTGGTTTCTATGAGCGGCGGGATAGTTGAAAGGGTCTGGCGCTTTGGGTCGCCTTGATGAGCGAGAGCCGAAGAGTGGCATCTTAGGCTTAGGTATCTGTCCTTTTGAAGTGAGGAATACTGGTGTTATAAGTGAATGTCGCTCGTATTGAGGTGGAGGGATCAAAGGTTGGAGGTTTAGTGATAAAGAAGAAAGAACAAACCGGACCAGAAGATTCCGTTATGAAATTTCAAGTTGCTTGAGTCATTGTATCACATGTTTTTATGCCAATTAGGCACGATAGTTTGAGTCATTACATAAAAGAAAGACTCATTAAAAGTGACACGAACTTTGCACTGGTCAGTCATTTGAACAAAGATGTTCAACATACCCAGACACGCGCTCTGATACCAATTACTGGGCGACGAGAGAACTTGTCATGGATCTGCTACTACCAACAAACGAATGCACAAGCAGCAGAAGATCATCCAACAGGTCCACATCTACAGTCACTACAATACAGATACAAAGTAAGATAAACCCTTTTCCGTTTCACATCCTAAACAATTTGACTAATTATTAATACATACACACAAATCCCGCGAATCTTTGAAACAACAGCCGTAAAATCCTCCTCAGAAATCCATTTCGCAGGCAATCACAACCCATCTCCCATGTCCTTCACTTCCCCACCGTTCCTAGCCTTCTCTCAATATCACCAGAACGGCAGAGTCCCACCAACTTTACCTTTCCTTCCCTTCCTGCTCCTACTCCCCGCCACAAACCCGGGCGATGGCTCGCCATACACCCAGTGTTCCCTCATTGGCGCCGGGTAGGGTAATATCGCAGGCCCTGCTGGGTAGGCAGCGCCACGTAATCATACCCTATACTATGCTCTGGACCTCGAAAATTAGGGTGTCCAGGCAGTACTCCTCCGGGAAGTGCAACTTCTGCAGGCGGCGCCATACCTGGTGGAGCTCTAGGCCCGTGTTTGTTTCGGTGCCGGTCGTGATAGAAAGGATGATCGGCATTAGGTGGCAAAGGACGTGGGCCTAAGCCGTCGTTGCGGTCGTACCAGGGGCCTTGTGCACCGCCTTCGTACCTGTTGTCGCGCGGTCCGAGTGGTCGTATTGGCCGTCCATCGATATCAAAACCGGGGTGAGTGTAACCGTGTGGAAGTCTACCGCCACGTCGCGCGCTTACGCCGTGTCTGGTACCGTGGACTGATTGAGCAGGTTTTTCTTCTCCTTCGTCGTAGTCTTCGTCGCCCTCCTGGTAGTCTGGATGTGGCTTTCTATCTTCTTCTGGCATAGGTGGTGCTTGGCCATATGGATCATGACGTCCTGGACCTCTCTCGGATCGAGGTATCCCTTGGATGTGACGGATACGCTCAATCTGTGCATCGCCGTTGTACCTTGGATCCCTCAGCATCTTATCGGGTACAAAGCCACCATAGCCGGGAACGAAGTTTTCGAGACGTTGATTGTGGGAGTACGCTGGGTAGTTGAAAGGGTCTGGCATATTGAGCGGTTTTGTAGTTGAGTAATGCTAGTATCCGAGTAAGCGTGCTCTATCCCCCAACGATGATGAATACCGTAATCCTAAAAGTAGGAATGCTTACAGCTGCGCCCCCTTTTGACGAAGGGTATGAGTATTGATGTTGATGTCGATGTTGAGGTTGATAGATCTGAGATGAGTCTTGTTGCGTGTAGGAGAGATATGGAGAAAGGAAGCAGAAGATCTACCATGATTTTCTAATAAATAATACTCGTTGTGTAATGTGGTACTCATCTCAGTAGCTTGTCACACGTAGTACGCCGTCGTCATCAGGCTGAAGGAGAACTCGAATGTAACCCGAAGACAATCTTGTGACTCGTCTGGGCGCGTAGCACGTTCCCAAATAAAACACAGAGGCGATCATTGCATTGTGTCTTTTTCCAAACCTAGGGGATTTGACTCGAGCAACACAAGCTGATCTTATGAAACATGAAAGAAACACAAACACTCGATCATCGAATTAACGACGTAAGGCATCCCTCATAGATAGCACCTTACTCTTAGTGCCACCACTGATACATGATATGATGTTTCCGTTGATTGGCAGCCTGCTAGCCAGCCGAACCAGCCACGCCCCTATCATCCGAGATTCTGCAATCAAGGTACACGAGTCTTAGAAGGATCGCCGTCTTGCTGCCTTATCCTCAGGCGTATACTTTAGGATCGCGTTCAACACCCTCTCCTCCTACCCTCTCTCTTTCCCCTTTCCCTCTCCACTCTCTCCTTCTCCCTTCTCGCAAGTTTATCTGCCCCATTCTTGCTAGCACCTTTTCTCTGCTCGTTGTTCTTTCACTCCGATAGCATGTCTGACTTAGATGACCCTGGCTGAGCCGGGTTCAAGCGCAATGGTTTCTTTGCGAATATTGGCTGTCGGTTGCTTGAAATCAGCATTGCAATGTGATGATATGTATTATGTAAATACTTGCACAACGTATATTTGTAGCAAATACTCTTCATATATTTCTCTTGGTTTGGAATACGGGATGAGAAGTAGAAGATCAGTCTGGAGGCACGTGCCTTTGGCTTTGTTCTCGGCACGTTCAGCAGCGACCTTCCGTCGCTTGTCGACTTCGAGGTGGAGACCTCGTTCGGCGAGAACAGATTGGACAGCCGAAGTTGGTCCTGCATTGGGGTCGCAGGGCGGGATGTCCAGTTAAGAGCCCAAAATTGCAAAGCCGCTACTTCTCTCAAGCGTTGATAGGGTGATAGCTTGCTATGGAGGGATTTTATGCTGCTAATTCTGGTCTCTGTAGTCCTCGTAAATGTAGCTTATCCTAGCACCGAGCCTGGAAGACCACGAGAGTTTAACACTTGTCGAAACATTCCTACTCCGCTGCTGGATCGATGGGAAAAAATAGGGTCGTCCATATCAAGTCTTGAATTTAGAAATGCCTTGGTGGAAGGTCGAGGAGCAAAAGCTCTCACAGTATGAATTGCAAGCTCCTAACCTATTCCAGCCCACTTAGCTATCATCGCCAGCCTACCTCCTGCTGCTACGTATAGTAGGTGCCTCAGAATAATGAGAAGCCCTGCTTCTAGCTCGCCCATTCCCACGTCCACTTGACATGTTTCCTCGTACTCCCCGTGCAGACGGTGGTCCTTGAGATCTTCCACCAGACATCAGAGGTTCACCAGGCTGGGCGAATCCTTCTTCGGGCATCGCACCGAGTCCGTCACCACCTTGTCCTTGGTCGTCTGGGTAATTTCCCCTTCGACTACCATGGCTAGAACCACTCGCTTGACTTCCACCCGCATGACCTCCTCTTCCACTTCCTGGGACTGACCCCACACCAACCCCTCCACCACCTGCTCCAGTAGGGGCTCCTTCCCCTTGCCCTTCCCCAGGTACCATACTAAGCCTTCCCTGCTCTCTCAAGTTCAGCTCCCGCATATGCCTAGCAATATTCGCCTGCATCTGTGGGCTCTGTCCTGCCGGTGAGTACTGCAGCGCAGCCAACTGTCCCATCTCTCGGTTGGTGACACCCGCCCAATCAGGCTCCCGCTTTCGTCGACCTTGCGGCTCACCATACACGGCTCTGCCATCTCCTCTCCTTCTGGCTCCGTGATGCATCGAATGGTGTGGTGATTGTTCTGGAACTGGATCACGCACATCTGGGTTCTCTTCGCCTCCTTGTGGTGGAGGTGCTGGCCGTCCCCTAGCGTTCATGTATTGACGACCGCCGGGAGGTTGGTCGAAAGCTTGTGCTTGGGTGTGCTGGGCTTCGTAGGTCCCACGACGTGGAGCGTGGCAACTGGGTCTGTAGCTTCCATAAGAGCTGGGGTGATTGTAGGGATCTGCCATGTGTGGGTAACGCGGAGGCCTTGAGGGCCTTGAAGAACCGTTTCCCATCGTGGACTATCGTGTTGGCAGTGTCTGTGGATTCTGTACTCTTGTGAGTGTTCTTTCAAATAGACTATGGAACGAGTGTAGAGTCAGTGTTGTTTGCTGGTGAGAGGATAGTGGACGTGGAAAGGGTTGGCACTTAGTAGGTCCTGAGGTGTAACATGGTGAGGCTAATGAAGATAAGCGAGAACCCTTACCTTCGGAGAGCATGGAAGTCTTAGGCTAGATCCAGTCACACCAAGAATCAGTGGCAGGAAAGAGATCAGCTGGCAGCTGTCGATGGTAGCACCGTTATCAGCTTGCTTCCAAATTAGGTCGGAGCAAAGGAGAGGAGAATGAAGGTTACATACAGGATGAGGTCGTACCATTTTTCATGTCAAAGAACAATACTGGCTATTAGTTGTTAGAGTCTACATCTTGCAAACAGCTTTGAAAAGTGCATGCATTATAGCGCCTGCTCAAATTCCGCTCCTAAATACACCTTTCAGGCGGTCAGATTCTTCATCTAGCGCCTGCCTGCCCTTGAGAGCGTCGTCCGGAACTCGCTGCGTATTGAGCATTAGCCTCTTAAGCAGTCACACATCATCAGTCACAGTAGCGACTTACCTGTCGAAGAAGAAGCAACCGAGCCTTCTGCTCGCCCACTTCCTTGCCTTCTACTCCCACCACCAACAATACTTGCTCCAATTACACCTCCTCTCCCACTACCTTGTCTTCCTGCCCCTTGCCCTCCGCGCGAATTGCCAAACGGCGGCATGGAAGCCAGCGGACGCTCAGGATCACGATTCTGGGTTCCATGATGTTGACGAGGACCGGAAGCAGCCGATGACGCTCCAGCATCAGATCCATGTGGAGCCTCTCGCTCACCACCCCCAACACTAGGGGAAGCCGGGGATTGCCTACGACCTCCACCCAGCACCGGTCCCCTCTCGTCAGGAGGATAGACAGCCTCTCCACCATCACCACGACCACGACCACGACCACGACCACGACCAAACCCTCCCGCCAGCCGCTCCCCATCTCTCCTCCTCTCATTCTGAGGCCGTATGTAGACAAAAGCGTTCCTCTGTCTTCCATGTTTGTCGCGTTGTGTCGATTTTCCAATATGAAGGCCAACTGATTCTAAATCCCTACGTGGTTTGGCGTCTGGATTGTATTTTCGTCGCACGCGCTCTTCATACTCAGCGCGGAGATCAGGGCCCGCTGTAGCTCTGAAGTAGGCAGCGTTGGAAACGACGGGTTTGGTTTGGTTGCAGCCCATCTCTTGGAGGAAGTGGTGGAGCTGTGGTTGTGACCAGGCTAGAAAGTCGTGAGATGGTGTAGATGCATGTGCTATGGAAAAACAGAGTATTGTAGGTGCAAATGACAAGAGCGGTTGCACCAGAATCTATCGTTGTCGTAGGAAAGCAAAAGAACATGCGGGTAGTCCACAGAATTCTAGGAGTGGATATGTCTTTCATCACATGTGGATTCCTGAAAAAGAGAACCCGAAAGTAGCACGAAGACGATCATTGCAGTGTGTCTTTGTCCAAAGTCTTTGTGTGCTACAATGTAATGAGCAAGCTCCTCAGCCGTTTTCCCCTCGACGTAGAAGAGCAACTCCCCTTAGTATATGTATTCATGCTTCTCGTAGAACTGGGCTCTCAACAGAAGCTTAGCAAAGTCTCTCGAAGTCTCACGAGCCAATACATTACGAGCATCAATCTTGTCCGCAAATTCATCAAAAAAATGACGGAACTTCGACTTCAGACAAGTCTCCTTCTTCCATCTTTCATCCGCCTCTTCTTTCGTTTCCTCAATCCACTTGTTCTTCTGAATCGTCCCATGCTTATCCCAAATGGCTTGTGCTGCATTGACAAGTCTTTTCTGCGATGCTTTCGGGTCATTGCCTGGTCCTTCAACTTCGATCCCTTGCTCTCGCTGTAGTTTCTCCACAACTTTGATGAGAAGGTTTCCAGCCCATGCTTTGAGTTCCTTTTTATTGTTTGCGGCTAGGGTTGCTTCCATCTCCTTACTCTCTACCTTTTCCACGACGCGTTCCTCCTCAATTTGGTCAAGTCTTTGTATGATGGCTCTCGTTTTCTCCTGATCCGCTCTGCGTTCCTCCTCCATCCGCTTCATTCATCCTTGGAAATCCTTGTTCTCCAATTGAGCATTCACTTGATCCGCTTCACACCGGATTAGATTGTCACCCAGGGTTTTCCTGTCCTGCTTCAATTGCGTGAATCATTAGCTCGCTTCAATGAGTTTAGAGTGAGCGAAGAATATACAGACCATATTTTCATCGAGTTTTGTCCTCTCCAGGTACTCGTACATCGACATACTAGTGTCAGCGAGTATTGGAGTTGGACAAGGCTCATGGCCAGCAGATCTTTCTCTTGGAGTCGTATGGCAGCAGCTTTAGCTGCCATCTCAAGCCAAGCTCTCGTATTCGGTAGCACTAGGAACGCTTTTGAGTTCGAGCTTGTAGTTTGCGGAACCTTTTCGTGGTGCTAGGAATAAATATATAAATATATTTAGGGGTAAGGGGGATGGCAAATTACAGCATCTTGTTGGTTGATAGGAGTGTTGGGTGTTGTGCTTGTGGAGTGTCCATGAAGCACATCAGGAGGAGTGATCTCAGAAAGTTATGAATATCGAATCGGGTCTTGTCTTGTGCTTGTGAGGTGTACATGAAGCACATCAGGAGGAGTGATTTCAGACAGTTTTGAATTTTGAAGTGGGTCTTGATCAGCAGATTAAGTATTGCCAGACTTTTCAAAGTGCTGTCAAAGCGAATAAAAAAGTTGATAGGTTTCTCAATGTTTGGAAATGGGTGAATTCATGTAAAAGAAAGGAGCGACGCAGGTGGTTTTTGGGATGTAGTAACTAGTATGACCACTAGAATAGAAAATTTCTAACGAGTAGCATTCGCTAGCATTTCATATATGCCTTTCATACACTTACGGTCTTGAAAACCCTAGACAGCCTTTGCATCAGCCTTGAAACTTCAACGAACAAAGCAAACGATGAAGACTCACCCGAACCCCCCTTCTCCAGTTCCCATCACTACACCAGGTATTTGCGGATGCCAATGACATTCCTTTACTAATTCCATGTAATGAACAAAGAGCAGCTGTGGCGGCACGTCTTTCGCGTCCGCGGTATCCTTGCTCTCTTGATCATCAAATTCAACCGCCAAGTCCCACAACGTTAGCGTATTGTCGCCTGCTGCGACTGCTACGACGCTGTCATCAGTAGGGTGCCATTCGACACTCGTGATTTGCTCTTTGTGGAAGTCAAAAGATGCTACGGGTTTCGGAGTTGGTGCTGCCCCCCCAACAGATTGTTTCCACTGCCGCAGATCCCAGACAGCCCATTGGCCGTCGTCGGCGCCTGTGGCAAGGAGGAAAGAATTTTGACGCGACCAAGACAGCACATTGACGTCTGTAGTGCTGGTTTTGACGCTTAGTTGAGATTTCCGCGATTTTGAGCGAACGTCCCAGACTTTTACTGTGCCATCGCTGCTCGCTGAGGCAAATACATTGCTTTCAGTCGGGGACCATTGGATGTCTTCTACGCTTCCTTGGTGACCAGAAAATGGTCTGTTGTCGGCCAGCCAGTTTCCGCTGTCGCCGTAGGTGGTGAGAAAGATTTTGCCGTCATTGTCGCCTGTGAGGAGCTTGCCTTGGGGCGCAAGCGGTGACCAGTCTAGAGCATAGCCTTCTGTCCTGTGCATCCGCAGCGTGGCGACGGGGCTATTCTGTTGTGAAGTTATTGTGATGCCTGGGGTATCAAAGGAAGAAAGATGAGGGGTAACATCGTGTATGAGAACGCTGGCATCCTCAGTCATTGTAGCTGTGAGGGTCGTAGGGGGCTTCGAGGAATCCGTCGGCGGGACTTGATGGGCACGTATCCGATTTGTGGTCGAGGATAGTGGTATCGACTTGGTCTCGAGGATAGGGTCCGTATTCTCGTCGTCATCATCGTCTTCATCAGAATCTTCGTCCCTCTCTCGGTCCATTCGACTCAGCCCGCTAAGCTTCATCACAAGCAACTCGTTATCCTTTGTTTTCCTACTCTCCGCCTGTGTCCCTGCGACCGCATATACAGTAGCTGGGTACGTCTTACGGTCATTCCCCAGTGAATCCTTCAAAATGTCGAACGACAGACAGGGCCATGTCGTGCTGAGAGTGTGTAGCATATCATAGGCAGATAAATCTGGTGACAGCGTCTGCCCCTTCTCCAATTGATGACGGCCGGGTATGAATGTCTGCTGGTCCACGTCCATAACGTCTAAGCAAAGTTAATACATGCGAGACGCTTCGATTAGCAGATGTTCGCACAGTACTTTCGGCGTGATCCACGTACCCCTTCGCTCCTCCGCCTCTCGTTCCCTATCTGGTCGCCCGTCTACCCCTGCCTCGAATATTTCATCCTCACTCTCGAACTCATCTTCAAACTCGTCCTCGAATTCCATCTCTTCACCATGTTCTGCTTTCAAAGGTCGCTCCCCTGCTTTCAAGGAACCCCCTTCGTCCCCAATCTCATCTGCCGGTCTTTTTGCCATATCTGTAGATGTAGATATTACAAGCAAAAGAGATACGGATTAATTCTCGACTTTCGAGTTGTGCAACTTTATAACAACTTTTTTTGGTAATTCCGAACGGGCGCTAGAAGGATTCACTCCTCAACCGGCCACAACCCTCGGTCGGCCACCCTGTAAGGCTAGGTACCTGGGAATCCTTGGTTTTCTTACTCCGGGCTCTAGCTCTAGAGATCTCTTAGGGGGTGGCGAATAATCACTCTACTTTACGAACAACACAAGTATGAACAAATATCATGGTACGAAAATCATAGCAATTGGTTATTGCTACAAGTTTGTATGCGGAGTCCTGATATCAAAACGGCTGTTTATGGAGTTATAGTAGAGTGGCCGGTTGAGGGGTGAATCCTTCTAAGCCTGTCTACCTTACCTTAAGCTGCACCCCGGCTCTTCTTCCCCTCCACAAGTTCAAGTTTCTGGCTATAAGCTACCACTCCTTCTACTACTGCCATTGGTGTCCTTCAAAGACTCTGATCACAAACCAAATACTGTGAGGCAAGGCTCAAGCCCTTCGCCCACCATCCATGCGTGTGAACGCGTGTGAACGGTAGAATTCTACGCGCTGAAACCCGGAAGCCTCAACCTCACTTCCTACTCTTTTAACGCACTGGACACCACAGCCACCAAAGCCTCCCTTGACGACCGAGACTCGAATTTACGACTACATCATCTACAATCTACAGTGAAGAAGTCTCTCGCCCGGCAGCCGCATTATCGCCCTGAGAGCAGTGATTTGAGCAGATTTCTCACCACCGCATGAGCTCGGCCATGGATCCTCAATATCAACAAGATCCGATAGCATCGAATTTCGCCAACAATACATTCAGAACCAATGACGACGAAGTCATGGGTAACGTCGACGACAACATGAGCATGACACCCACAGGCGGCTACAACAATGGCTACCAAGAACCCCCACGACGTCAATCAGCCCAGTCAGAGAACTACCCACCTGCCAATGGCTCATTTTCACCCAGCCTCGACTCAGACCCCAATACTCGTTCTAACTCTGGATATCAACATCAGCCACAAGCTTACTCGAGACCGGGCTCAGGGATGTCAGGCAGTGGGGGGTATGGGTACTCGCAAACATATCAAGAGCAGAATCAGAGGCCGGCACATCAGGATGCTGGGAGGACTCAGAATAATGTCGTGATCAAAGTGGGGATGGTGGGAGATGCACAGATCGGGAAGACCAGCCTGATGGTTAAGTACGTCGAAGGGAGTTGGGATGAGGACTACATCCAGACGTTAGGTGAGACAAAACCTTCAGAGAAACACCGTATTCTGGAGATGAAGCTGACAATTCAGGTGTCAACTTCATGGAAAAGACCATCTCGATCCGCAACACGGAAATTACCTTCTCAATATGGGATCTCGGAGGTCAACGGGAGTTTGTCAACATGCTACCACTGGTCTGCAATGATGCAGTCGCGATCCTATTCATGTTTGACCTGACTCGAAAGAGCACTCTCAACTCAATCAAAGAATGGTACCGCCAAGGCCGAGGTTTTAACAAAACTGCTATCCCTTTCCTTGTCGGTACCAAGTACGATCACTTCATCAATTTCCCAAGGGAAGAGCAAGAGGAGATCTCAACCCAAGTACGGAGGCCAACCTGCGATTGTACTAAGACTCCCTTCTGACATAGACTATAGGCACGCCGATTCGCAAAAGCCATGCGGGCAAGCTTGATCTTCAGCAGCACAAGCCACAGCATCAATGTGCAAAAGGTAACAAATCGACTACCTTTGAACCAATGAATAGCTTCTCTAACAATCCTTCTAGATTTTCAAGATTGTGCTGTCAAAAGCCTTCGATCTCAAGTGTACTTTACCAGAGATTGAAGGTACTGGCGAGCCCCTGCTGATCTATCAGAACGTTGCTTAGCCCGCGCGGTATACAACTGAAACGCAATGATCAAAACGAGATATGGCTTACGGCTAGGATTCACTGACCCAATTACATGCATTGTTCACAGGCAGCAAGGTGCTGGAGGAGAAAAGGCGCGTTCAATGTTCATGCTTTATGTGTGCTGGTCAGGATACCAAGCAACCTGTAAAATAACCTTCGATGCGCCGTTGAAGATAGAGTCGCACGATGTAAAAGCAATTTCATTGCTAAAAGAGCGTCTCTACCGATTCGTCTTCGCTATGAATTGCTCGCTTGGTAGCAGTAGTTCATACTGTGCAAAATATATAATTTCATGCCTCAAATAAGATATCTAAGAATCTTCAACCAAATGTCTCGCCGTTTCTCGCCAACATGGTACTTGTAGAGATGTGTGGTATCGCAACACCCTCATTACAAAATACACTCCGAATTCAACACTCCCATCAACCAGACCAGTTGCTTCATTACAAACAGCAATCGCGAGGCCCGTTCTCGTTCTAATCTTCCGACATACTCTCCAGCCAAGCCAGCCTCTTCTCTGCGATAAGAATCTAATATTGCCGATAAGAATCTGATATCACTAGCACCAAAAACTCTCTACCTGCAGTCATCATAACACAACGATGAAGCACCATTCCTATTCGAGCCATGTTCTCAAATCTTTGCACGAACATCTACGGGCGCTAGCAACGACATCTCATGCCCCAATATCGTTAGACCATTCTTGGACACCAACAACCGCAAACCGATTGGCAGCCTTGTGACATGTTGCAGCATTCCACCACCATCTAGCTCGTAAACGGAATACATTCGCTACCCTACAATTGTACCACTCCATACCACTACTCACTCCTCGTTCGCTTGCTCCATCTGTCGCTCAAACCATGCCACTTCGGCGTCAAGTCGCCGCTTCTCCCATGCGTTCGTGACAGCTTGCCATTTATTCCGTTCGCCGCGTGCTTCTTTTCACTTGACCCTGGCTGGACGGTGGGTTACTGACCGTAAGAAAGGGCCAGGTTTCGCCTCCTGGAATGTAGAATTTGTTGGAAGTGGAGGTGATGGCCTTTGTGGCTTAGGGTTGCTTTCTTGCTCATCGGAGCGGGGGCTGTCCATGATGGGCTGATTGTGGTAGTAGACGTTCAACTTTGTAAATGGAGAGCAGGTACAAAACCATCAGTTTGTGCTGCGCGAGACATCTGGGTTGGGGAGTCTCTGTCTCGTCTTTGTTTTACAAAGCCTTTGTGGCTAAATACGGTGCTCACAAGACTGTTGCACATCTAACACCCACACGAGATAGCACGAGACAACTGGGTAATGAGTCATACATAGAGGATGATATACGAAGCACTTAGCTGGCTATAAGCCCAGGAAACGAGCAAAGATGGCGCTCATCTGGCTCACAAAACGCCATTGTTGGTAGACAACAACCCGTACGAGTGCTACCGTCGGGTGCTCTTCGCAGTCTGTTTCTAGTACGTCCATCACTCAGGGACACAGCGTGATGGCGAAGAAATGAGTCTTTCGGCATATTATAACCTCGCATTTTCTACCAACCTCATTGTTTAAAGCGGCGGCAGATTCTCACGACAAATCGGACACTGCAACCTATAACGCATCCAACCCTCCAAGCACTGACTATGAAAGATATGCCTACAAGGCGTGACCATGTACACCCTCCGACTAAAGATAGTAGTAGCAGTAACCGCCGCAGTACTCTCTCCACCCCCACTCCCAGCCGCAGGCAGAACAGGCACCTCAATATTCTCAGTACAAATAGCACAGTCCCACACCTTTTTCCCTTTCTCCTTGCTCTCCCCAGGTCGAGGTGCAGTTGGCGATGACGGGTCAGCAGTAGCTTGCGAGAAGCCTATTGGCATTGTCGAACCGGATTCCTCATCGTCTTCGCGGAGAATGGGGTGGTAGTCATACGCTGGCGGTGCGTAGCCGTTTGGAACGAAGAAGCGAGGGCCGAGGATCTCTTGGCTGATGAGGGCCCATATCTGGATCCAGACCCAACCAATGAGGACGTAGGCGGCGTTGGTGTCGTTGTCGACAAAGACGATGTTGTCGTTTACGGTGTAGAAGTAGACGATTGGGGCTAGACGCAGGATGCTTTCACCAACTACGAATTCCCAGCGGAGGGCTTTGCGGCAGTTACGGATTACGTTGCGATAGATTTGCGGAAGCCAAAATGATAGGTAGATGAAGGCTAGGACGTTGCTGTAGATGCTGCGAAGATCGGTGGGCCAGGTTGTCGCGTGCAAAGAGAGGAAGAGAATGCCCAGTAGGAGGAAGTAGAACTTGGAGTAAAGAGCAGACAATTCTCGCCGAGCGGTGCCGACAGTGGTCTGGGTTGTGTTTTGAGCTGCAGCATTATCGTCGGCTTGTGCGGCTTCGAGGTCTTGATCCGGTGTAACAATGACGAGGCCAGCGCCCGTATCTGCTGGCCGGCGGGCTGTGACAGGTAACGGTAGCGTGTCTGTTCCGGCAGCTGTGATGATAGGAGCAGGCGTGGCCGTCGCCGCCGTTGAGGCTGGTCGGGATGCATTTGATACGGCGTTTCGGCGGTCCCTTTCTCTCTGCCTTTCTCTCTCCCTTTTCTCCCGTTCTGGAGCTTGGACTGTCCAAATGTCCATCAAGAATTTCATGCCAAAAAAGCTGACGCAAAGGAAGGAAAGAAACGCTGTTGTGATCAAAGGCAGAAAGGCCGCATCGACGAGCATGCTGGTCACCATAGTACCCATGCATGCAAAACCATCACCTAAGGCCATCATTGCAATGGTGTAGAAGCTGATCCTGCTTTTGGTAGACGGGGTTGATGCGTCTTTCATCTGTCTCATTAACAGAGAAATCTGAGCACAGACAATAGCAGCAAATGCTAGTATACAGCGTCTTGCATCTCGCATGTGTGCTTCTTTTTTCTGACCATTCAAGTGCAATCCATGCTGAGGTGCGAAGTCAGGGGGACCTTTGGATTCGAGCACAAAACCACAATCAGGGGAGAAAATCAGAGCAGACATTCTAATCAAGGGTGCGGCTGGCATAGAAGCGCCAGTAGGGTATCGTAGCTCAAGCTCCGTTGCTTCAAGATCAACACTTACATCGTCCATTGGATGCTGCTGAAGGTAGACAATGTATTCACAGTGTGGGATCGGGAACATGGCCTCCGAAGGATTCCCAGGAGATGAAGTCCATGGATTCGACGCGCTGGTGAAATCCTCCTCTTGCTTTGTGATAGTATATGAAAGTGAAGTGTTCAGAAGCCGTTGAGCAAGGGAATACGCATGTTTCGACAGGGTAAAGTGTGGCAGGGCAAAAATGCCAGCGAATTTCTCGGAAGTCGTTGACAGTACGATACCTCCTTGCTGTGAATAATGCAGACCGAAGAGTGTTGCTTCCCAGCCATCGCCTGACGAGGTCTCGTCCTTCATGGTTACCTGCGCTTTGACGAAGGAAACTTCAGGATCGGGATCGTATTCGCCTGTTCTCTCTTCAATTTGAACCCGTAGGTCCCCAGTCGGTCCTGTAATATTTCGATTGTACACTTTAGAGGTGTAATAAACCCTGGGGGCTAATTCGCTAAGATTAAGTGACGGAGTGGCAATCGATTCTTCTATCTTTGAGCGAACCCACTGCCCATGGTGTATGCCTGAAACGTTCCGATACAGAGGAGTGGGTTCAGTGAAGGGTGCCATCGAAGACAGCGCCTCTTCTGCAGTGTTCTGCTTCGGGAAACCTCCTGAGATGTCAGTCTCAGCCGAAACATTATTGAATCTGCTGGATGATCCAAAGCCATCAAGGATTGTTTGTAGCTGCTCTTTCGCTCTGTTCTGGACTTTTGGTAGTGACTCCCAAGCGTAGCCATCGCCTCGTCGGAGACCAGTCACATTCAACCATCGATTTTGTGATGCCTCGAGGCCCCCATGTTCTGAAGTATTGAGAACATCCAACGCAGTTCTCTCATTTATGATTGCATAGTCTAGCTCGCGCTGCTGTGAGAGCGATGGCGCCTGCGAATCTGGGGAGAAGAAGAGGAACAGCAATAGGAAGATCACCAGGGCTACTCGGGAGGACTCCATCGAAGACACGAATACTCCATCGTTAGTCTATACCAGCTCTCCAAGAGGATATCCTAAGTGCGCCATCAAGCTCGCTGCAAGAACTGAAATACCTTACAATAGATCACTCACCAGCCCGACTTTTAGCCGGACGATGGAGGCGGGCTTGGCGTCGACGTCCGCAATTTCTTCGACCAAGAGGCTTTGAAGATACTTCAACTGAATATCTTTCAACATTCGAGGATTCGATTACCCTGCAACTACCGGAAGTTGGCACACCACTTTAAATGCAGTTCTCCTCTTCTCAGGTGCTGGCGCGCCTGACTTCAAAAGGTTCTCGCGCAGCTTTGATTCGATCCCCAAGAGCCATTAGACGACTTGCTACTGCTGTTGATGATCCAGCGCAAAAGGTAAAATCGAGACCACTTACCTCGCATTCCGACTCTATACTGATCAATTCCAGGATCCAACCGAATGGGATCAAGTCACCATCTTACCAAATGGCGTCCGCGTGGCCACAGAAGCTCTCCCAGGCCCCTTTTCAGCCGTTGGCGTGTATGTCGACGCAGGATCGCGATATGAGAGCAAAGAGCTGGAAGGCGTCAGTCATATAGTGGATCGGCTCGCTTTCAAGTCCACCAGCAACAGAACTTCTGATGAATTTCTCGAATCGATGGAAAGCCTTGGCGGAAACATACAATGCGCATCGTCGAGGGAGTCACTCATGTACCAGTCTGCCAGCTTTAACTCTGCGGTTCCTACGACACTAGGCTTACTCGCCGAGACTGTTCGCGATCCTCTGATCACGGAATTGGAAATCCAGCAACAGCTCGAAACTGCAGAGTACGAGCTTAGGGAAATATGGGCAAAACCAGATCTTATTCTTCCTGAATTGGTGCATATGGCCGCATACAAAGATAATACTTTGGGGAATCCTCTGCTTTGCCCTGAAGAGCGCCTCCCGCTTATCGACCGGAATGTGGTGGGGAAGTACCGAAGCACCTTCTTCCACCCGGAGAGAATGGTAATAGCTTTCGCTGGTGTCGCACACGAAGAAGCTCTGAAATTGACGGGGAAGTATTTCGGTGACATGCAAAAGGCGCAGGGGCCAAGTCTATCGCAGTATGGCTCGGACGTGTCACTATCAAACATTCCTTCTTCGACCGGATCCTCATCTTCCACCTCCTCGTCCGCCTCTATATTCTCCAACTCCTCGTCTTCCACACTATCCACCAGCTATTCAGCACCCTCTTCGTCTCCGCCATCACCTCAGCAAACATCAAGATTGACCTCACATATACCCTTCCTCAAGAATCTGTCAACCTCCGCTTCAGCACAAGCATCAGTATCCTCATTAGACCTTTCCCAACAGGGACAACGATTGAGCCTCGACATGCCGTCTCACTACACTGGTGGCTTCCTTTCACTACCTCCACTACCACCACCAGCACAACCCACTCTTCCCGACCTCACCTATATTCACCTCGCCTTCGAGGCCGTTCCAATCGGATCAGAGGATATCTACGCTCTGGCAACATTACAGACACTACTCGGTGGTGGCGGCTCCTTCAGTGCTGGGGGACCAGGGAAGGGCATGTACTCACGTTTGTACACCAATGTATTGAACCAACACGGTTGGGTCGAATCCTGCGTCGCATTCAACCACTCATATACGGATTCCGGACTCTTCGGCATCAGCGCAAGCTGCAACCCCCGACGAGCATGGAATATGCTTGAAGTCATGTGCAGAGAAATGCAGAACCTGACACTAGAGAGTGGTTTCTCATCTCTCCAGACTGTGGAAGTTAACAGAGCGAAAAACCAACTAAGGAGCGCTCTACTAATGAATCTCGAGAGCCGAATGGTCGAGCTTGAAGACCTTGGCCGGCAGGTACAAGTCCATGGCCGGAAAGTCGGTGTGAGAGAGATGTGCGCGAAAATTGACGCTCTGACTGCAAAGGATCTGAAGCGAGTGGCAAGACAAGTTTTCGGTGGGCAGGTATTGAACGTTGGAAAAGGAAGCGGCGCCCCGACTGTTGTTCTTCAGGAAGGTTCGACGGCGAATTCATGGTTAGATATGGGCTGGGATAGAATTCAGGACCAGATAGCGAGGTGGCGCTTGGGGAGGCGGTAGCGCTGATAAGCTATATAATATGTGAATACAACACCAATCAATTTCAGAAACCGTTCATACTCTCTGGTATATAACCAAGGCTGAATGCGAAGGCCGGCCTTTGTCATCGCCGCGCATCGAAAATGGAATGTCTGATAATTATAATATTTGAAAACGCGACTAGCGAAGCTCGTTTTTAAAGGGGCGGAACCTCTTAAGAGCTATGCTACGCTATATTTTATCTAGCCTCGCGACGCGGTCCATAGAGATCGTTATAGTCTCACGAGAATATGAATACGATAAACGCCTTTATTATTATATCAAAATCTACCTTTTCTTAAAGAGGACGGGTACGTTATAGAAAAAAAACTTTATAAGAAGAGCTCTAAAGTATAAGGTACTCGAATATAATAAGTTTAATAAATAGGAGGGTAAGCGTAAAGTACGGAGTACTCCGTATTTATTACCCTATCAGGGCACTATATTGTTACCTTAGGTTTGGGTATCGTCTTACCCCCACTTACCTAGCTCCCTCGCTAAAGCGGCAGTCCCCGGGCGAGCTTCGACTAACCTAGGGGCAGCTCAAACAAAGCTCCAAAAAATACAACACATCACAGACCCGACGCCTTGTTTCCCATTTATGACCCATTTATCTCCCCTGTCCTAGATACCTTGATCAAGATGGTGCAACTCGAAGAAGTCCAAGATCAAGAGCTCGATCAAGCGCAACCAGGTCCCATTCCCGACGACTCATACGATTCCGCAGACTTCGAAGACACTGGTAAGAATGACCTTGTCTCATTCTGGAGCTTCTAGGAACCGATCCAGACTTCGATAACTCTGTGCTATGTTGCTGACAAAAGATTTCCATTACAGAGTCAGAGCTATCAGACGACGATGAAATACTAGCAGCGCCCAAAGAATCAGTCTCAGACCGGTAAGCTCACCCTCTTCCCACCCCATTCAATCAAACCGCACCCTCTACTTGCTGTCCTCCCACTTCTCCGTCCAACTCTCAATCCTTCCGAAGCGATGCTGACCTCTCCATCAGAATCCTCGCCCTCCGCGACATCCTCCCCCCTTCGACCAGGCGCTCCCTCACCTCCGCCCTCTCCACCACCACGTCCGCCGGCAAAACCGCCGCCTGGCTGGGCGGCAAAGGCCTTTGGGTCATCACTACCGGCGCTTTGATGCTAATGGTGCCGTTTGCGATCGCGCTGGTCGAGGAGCAGCAGATTGTGGAGCAGGAGAAGGAGTTTAAGGCGAGGGAGGGGGCGAGCGATATTTTGACGCCAAATACACCTGGAAAGGGTTTGTAGTGGGAAATAGGGGGGGAAGGGGGGCGGGAAGTTGGGTGAGGGAGCAGTGGAGGAGAGGGGGGAAAGGCGTGGCATAAAGGGAAGGGTGTACGATATTCTCTGCTCTCCGTTAAGGTGCATATAGCGGGTTAGTGCCTACATTGTACATGAAAATGCATCATTCAGCTACGTGGAGACCGTTGTAAGAGGGCTGAGCCTATAGAAACGATGCTAATGAATGGGTTCATGCCCTTGGATGTGGACTTCGCTGCATTGCTAGCTTTATGGACGTAGACTCATTGATGTGGGAAGAACCGCTGGCTAAGTCCGGGCAGCTTCATTGTTGCTAACAGTTTGACTAGTTCAAGGGTATCCAATCGCTCAGTCTGATGGGAGCCGGGCTTGATACCACAAACTATCGTTTTCCAGCCTCCAGATACCTAACGAATACCATAGGCCAGCCTTCGTTCGAGCCAAATGAAGTAGACGAGTTGACATTCATGGGGTATCTTACCGTCTATTCAAGAAGTGGACAGGCTTCGAATCCCTCGCTGCTGCCAGATTCTCCTTGAACTGCTTATACAATTCCCTCATCACCCCCGTCGACTCCATGCCGTCCACAATCTTATTAGCAATTTTCTGTCGCTTCTTCTGCGGCTTCTTCTCGCGTTCGATGATCTTTTCAGCGGTAAGATGTCCTTCGTTTGCCAGCCATTGGAGTACGTTTTGGTTCAATGCATACCGCCAGTGGTACAATGCGTGGGCAATTTCCGCATTTGCGCAGCAAAATCTTAAATGATCAGTAAATTCGCAGTTGCAGCTACCCATTTCATGGATGCTAGGATAGGGTTCCGGTCTATCTTACCTGCCGAGGAAGAAGCTCTCCTCATCCTCAGTGTTGATTGTTTTCTCCTCTGACTCATCATCGCTGCTGTCATCTTCATCATCTTCGATCGCCTCAAGCGTATTCTTATTGTACGGCTTTCCGGTGAAAGTGACTTTGTGTTTGGGCGGATGATTTGACCTGTTGCATGCCTCGCATTTCTGCTCCAGTATAGCCGGAATGTCCAACCTGGAGAACTCAGGTCTCGCCTTCAGAGCTTTATCAAAGTTCGGTCTCCAGACTGACGATACGAACTTGGAGCCTGCATAGCCTTTGAATTCGTGGTCCAGCTTGTCGTGGGCTAAGAGATAGATCTCGTCATACCTATCAAATGCTGGATTGATCTTGTTGTGCACCATCCATTCGATTTCGGTAGTGAAATGGTCAATGGCTTTCTTGTTGGCATGGTAGGTGAACTCCAGCGGTACGCCAGCACGTCCAAGATCCACGCCGATGTTATCGTTCTCGTCGTCCACAAAGTCCTCTTCGTACTCATCGAGATTATCTCCTCGACGGATGAAATCTTCACTTGGCTCAGGATCATACCCCTCGCCTTCATCACTGGGATCTTCCCCGTCCTCTGCTTCCTCTTCCTCGCTGTCCTGTCTCACACCAGCGCGCCGTCGTCGGAGCTCCTCCAGCTGTTTTTGCCGAATGCTGCGCGCAGAATTGTGTTGCCTGCCACGGGTCCTGGTCTCCTTGATCTCTATATCATTTGAGCCTCGCAAGTCCTCCCCCTCATCCGGCAAATCTTCAGAGTCTACCTCCTCCACTTGTTCAGGCTCTTTAGGAGGAGACCGCAGAGATGCTGTATTCCTTCGTCTACGAATCGGAGTCACCACATCATCTTCACTTGAGATAGCATCGCCTTCGTCCGAGGCAACAAACAGATCTTTCGATGCTTTGGGCGAGGTTGACAGCTTCTGCCGCAGTCTCTTAGTTGGAACTTCTGTATTACCTTCATCAGAAGACTCATTCACAATTATTACCCGACCCTTGGGAGTTTTCGATGTCTTCTTCCTCTTTGGCGTCACTGGATCTGGAGGAGCCTGCGATCCCGCCTCACTGCTCAATCCAATGGGTGCGGCCCTAGGCCTTCGGGCGTGAGCTGGTACGATATCCTCTTCGCTGTCAGAACCCAAGGCAGTGTGCCCATCCCGTATAGCAGTTGTAGCGCTGAGAATTGGCTTGGCTTGTCTTGCGCCGAACTTATGCAGTGACTTGCGCCTAGGCGAGAGCTCATCCTCGCTGCTCTCTAGTAACAAAGAACAGGTCAGCTTGCCAATATGTGCTCTCCCAAAAAGTATCTTACCGGCGGTAGCTGTCGGCTTCTTTGGTTCTGGCTGCGATGAAACAGCTGGCGTGGGTAATTGGGCCTTGCCATTAGGCGACTCCACCAAGACCTGTATCCTCTGCTGGCCAAGCATTGGCGCAACGCTGGCAGCCGGGCTGACTGTAACTGAGTCCACTAATCGGCGCTTCTTGGTGGGAGTTGAGAAATCGCTGTCGTATCTATTCAACATTCCGATCAGTAACCCTTTCAATGGATGATGATGAGGCCAGGAAAGATGATTAGGGAGTATATAAGGGTTAAGAACCCATTACTTGCTCCCAACTCATGTCTTGCAACCCCAGGTATGTCTCAACAGACAAGAGAAATACCGAAAAGACGTACCGCACGGCGGCAGCTCGCCGCTGAATCTGATCTGGATACTGAGACGTAGCCGGTGATGATGACGGTAAAGGACTAAAGCTGAGCTGCGTTTGACGCTTCTTGCGGGTGGATTTGCGAAGGCCTGACATCTTTTTGCGGTACGTTATTAAGATAAAATAAGGACAAAAGTGAGCAAGAAGCAATCAGTTGAAGAAAAAGTGGTTGATCTGGTGGAAAGTGACGCGATGCGCGACTGCCAAAAGGTGAGAAGCCCTGAATTCAAGCCCTAAACTTTTAATGGAGAGGAAACGCTACACGACAGTGTCAGATATGGTAAGTTACCTAGGTATGAAGCTGTTATGTCCTTGCTAATTACACAATAGAGGGGAACATTGATAAGAAGACTCTTTATTCTACAGAAATTGCAAGGCTATCGCTACCTAACATCCCTTCGCTATGCAGGCATAAAGCTCATCTAATACAGCTCATTTCATGACAAGTTCGACCTCCTTCACCAGCTCCTTTAGATCTCCAAAAGCCTCCTTTGCTTCTGTTACAACATCTTTGGCGCCTACTGCCTTACATAGATCATCAACCTCACCGCCTTTCGAAGACATGTACTTCAGAAGGCCAACCGCCAGAAGTAATCCTCGTAGCCCGTCTTTGCTCTCCCTTTCCCTACCCATTGCTTCCAGAAGACTGGCTAAGAGCTCAACTTGGCTGTCTTCAGGTAGGAGATCCTCTTGCTTCGCAAGACGCCGCTGGTGGTTAGTAGTTGCGATGTTGAAGGCCAGCGACGCTGCAGCAACACGGACAGCAGGATGCTCGGGGTCTAGAAGAGAAGATGTGACTAGCTGGAGAAGGGCTGTCGATAAGCTTTGCTCGGAAAGGAGCTTGGGAGAGAAAAGCGAAGACGTGAAGAGGTTGCAGGCCATGTGCAATGTGACAATTCTTAGTTGATACGGACAGCGGGCATCAAGCTCCGTGACTTTCAAAAGGATGGCGAGTACCGTATGAGCCGAATCCTCGGCGAAGTAGCCACTTAGACGAGGATCGACAAGAGAGACTCGAAAGAGGTCTACTATAGGGAAGAGATTCTCCGGAGGCGAAATCTCCATAGAGTTTAGTATGAAGGCACTCAGGTCTGGAAGCGCTGGAAGCGGGGCGTCCACTGCCCCAGACTGCTGGCGAGATGTGACGAACTCCTTTAGTGCGCTCACTGCAGGGTCTTCGCCCATGGGTCCCATCTTGTTGATGAGCTTATCAATTGGCGGTATCTTGGTGTAAGTGACAGGTGTTTTGTGCGGCCTGCGTAATGTTGGCAGACTGAGCAGCGTATGCGGGTGCGCAGGATGCGCCATGTGAAGCAGTAATTCGACATTGCCACGTAGCTGGCTCTCGTTTGCACCGGACCACTCATTTTCTTTCTCGCCCCTAAGAAAGGTTATGAATGTGGGTGTCGCGCGGACCTGATACTTTGCCCCAATTTCGTAGGCCTTCGAGAGATCCACTTTCACCAAGACAGCCTTGTTACCCGCATCTGCTGCCAGCTCGTCGTATGCTGGATAGACGATCTTGCAAGGCGGGCAAGTGGCAGATGTGAAGAAGATAACAGCACAGGTTTCCTTGGCCGATGCTAATAATTCGTCCAGCTGACTCACCCGCGTAGGCTTATATACCACGCCAGGTATGTGCTCTTTCGATATGAAACCGTTCATTTGAGATTGTGAAGAAAGGCCATTTGACGTAGATTGAGATTCGCGGTTCGGCTGGGGAATGCTGATGGCCGGAACGGGTGCCTGTGTGATTCCACGCATTGCTTCGTCGAGTTGTGGCTTTAGCATCTGGCCGAATGGCGTATTCAAAACGGTCTGGGGCAGGGAGGTAATGTGATCTGGGATGCCCTTGCCCACCAGGAACATGGCGAAGTCATTCGAGAAGTTATTGCAATTGTGAAGAAAGAGATCGTAAGACTGTTATCTTAGAATCAGCAGAAGCTCATTTTACTCCTCTGAAGAAGTCGTACCTCCATCGTATATATTGCCTTCAAGGATTCGAGGTATTCCAGAATTACCTCGATAGGTAAATGCGTAATACCCATCGGTATAACCTCCATCGGCTTGCCATGGTGGGTAGCCCCAGGATATGATGTCTGAACGCCCCCTCCGAAGAAATACTCTATTCCTCCGAGAACAAGAGCTGTATGATACACCGCGTCAATGTGTACGCCCAAGAAGGAGCCAGACATCTATTGACCCTCTGTGAGTTCCGTTGAACCTTAATGACAGGCTGGGTGACGTACTTGTCTGGCGAGTCCCTATCATCAACAGTCAGCCAGCGAACGTATAGCGGTTTGGGCAAGAGTCCAACCTTGGAGAGATCATAAACGTACAATTGAACATCCATCTCGAGTACCGCGGGATGGAGTCGCTGCGTTTCAAGTGGTCGCTCAAAGGTGTGTAGGAGCAGACTCAAAGAAACATCATGAGCAATTACAGAACGGTCGAAGCTGGCGCACGCTGCCCAATTTGTTGATGACGACAGCCTTATGGTTGCCTTCCGTGCCTTGCAGTTGGAGTAGAGGCGGCGGAACGCGATCCAACTTCCGCTCCTTAGCGCTACCCCTATTCCAATAAACATAGGCCTGTTTTTCAATTTTTTGAAAACCCACCAAAACTTATTATTCCATCGTTTCTACCAAACTCAATCTATAATTACCTTATTAGGGTGTATAAGGTTTCGTTGATTTACGCTAAGCCTTCGCACAAATCAGCGCGATAGATCTCTACCGCTTTTGATTATTTAAGAGATTGAAATGTACTAGAGCTATATTTAAATAGTAAATTTTGAGAATTCTAACAGCTTTATAACAAGTTGTCAGGGAATATGACCTCGAATATGCCTCAACCTAATGTATCCGGCGCCGCGGTACAAAAGTCTTTTGGATTATTCTCACCTTTTCTCAAGTGGTCGTGACGTGGTAGTCTGAATTATGATTTTCAGATTTTGGATTTGGTGGGGCATCCAAAAATTCCAAAAAATTGACAACCAGCCTATCATTGTTGGAAAAGGGATATCAAGAACAATCACCACATGGTCTTTTACGAAATTAAGCCTTTTGCGACTTGTGTGTTCAGTGAGAAACTCTCATCGCGAGCGGTCTTTCTGTCGCTTGATAGTTGCAGCATTCAAAGGTAATCCTGAGTTTAAAGCGGAGTCATGTGAGCTTTATGTGAGTTGTGGCGCTCCCACACAGATAGCAACACCTCATGTGAAGGACAAAAGAATAGGGACCATTCATGGGGATAGTCAATGGCCTCGTCGAGAGTCGCGTATAAATTTCAGCTTCGTAAGCGTTTCGTCGAGTTTTTGACTTGCGGGTCGCATGTTGCAGATGCAAAAGATCTTTATCCTCAACCGATCATCAAGATAAGCCTAGTTTTGCACGAGCAGACTCTGGGCTCATTATCTGTGTATGATGAGGCTCATACATCAGCAACTTTAAGAATTTCACTCCTGCCTGATGACAATCAAGTTGGACTGCATCCCTTTATTACTGCTGATCGTCGTTCTTTATGCGGCCGAATAATGCAGCCCTTAGCTGATGTTGGCCTTCTGCGAACATGGCTTTTGGACTATAATAGTTACTGTATAACAAGTGGCAAGATCCAAACCCGAATCCTGTGAGCAAAGTCGCGTCGATTCGGCTCATCATTGTTTGAAAGGGTCGAATAACGGAAGCAGATACAGGTTGGAGATACTTGACTTTGAGCTACGTCTGGGGAGGCATCAACCGGCTAGAGCTTAATGCTTGCAACAAAGAGGCATTATTCTCCCTAGTGGAGCATCTTCGTCCTGCCAAACCTTCGGGGCAGAAATCTCTCGTACAGTCGCACAAGACATGGTCCGTCAGATTAGTCGTATGGAACACATATACTCCTCGTCCGCTATGACCCTGGTCAATGCGAATACCGACCCGAAAGCCAGCGCCAATGATCCTTTGTGTGGTTTATCTCCAGGGTCACGCATTGTCTCGCAGGATGTAGAGCATATCGGGTCTCATCAGCTGATAATGACACAAAGGCCTCCGCTACGGAATGCATTGAAGAATTCCACATGGGAGACTCGAGGTTGGACGTGAAGATGTTATACCTGAGCATCCTGATGATCGCATTCAGTGCGTGGCGCTACCGTTCAGCCGACGAGTCGTCCTGGGACTACACCTTGGAACAGGTTGGTACCGCATTCGAGCTTGAAGACTTATTCTTCCATCTTCAACGCTATACCCAAAGACGGCTGACCTACGAAAGTGATGCTATCTTCGCAATTGCTGGTCTCATTGGACGGTACTGCCCCGAAATTGACAATAGACCAAATAAGATGGTTCACAGACTTCCCAGCGCGGCTTTCGACTACGCTGTATATTTGAAGCCTTCGGGTATTACGTTGAAGCGACGCCCTGAATTTATGAGCAGGAGTTGGGTGGGTTGGGAAGGCCTTTTGTCATTCAATCTTGGAGAAGAGCGCCACCACGCCGGAGTGTAGGTTGCAACATTTGTTACCGATTCGCTCTACACTAACGCATTGCTCGGTGGCGATAACATCTATCAATGGCCCCTTGGAAGATATGGAATCCAGGTGGCGCCATTGGCTGTCTCTAAGGCAGACGTGCCGGAAAGTCCTGGGGGCGCACACCATGGGGGCGCACAGCACAGTTCGGATACAGCCGTAGATGCCGAGGTCCTTATACATACAAACCTAAGTAGTACCGTATCAGCCATATTGCCGTCACCGCTTTGAATGCCAGCGCAGTATGTCGTTGTTATATATGTAGCTGTCGCTAATCCACCCCATTAATACCTCCCACACGTCGCTGTTACTCTTCCACCCCATTATTCCGCCCTATGCTATTGACTGAATTAACTTAAGAACGCCGCGTTAATAATCCACTGCTCCGCGACTCCCGCTCGTTTATAGCTATGGCGGCGATGAGGCTATTCTTAGATCGCTTCCTAATAGGGGTAAAAGGCTCAGCCTTACCCTCCGCCTCTAGTATAGGGCCCCTTGCTTCTACCCGGCGAGGCTGCGACTCGCCCCGAGCTTGCTCCCACGTAGTAGGTTTAGGCTGTCGCCGCCCGAGTACTGGCGGAGCGGATGAGGTAGGAGGGTTTTTTTAGCTACTGAGGACGGGTTAACCATGTTAGGGCCTTCTTGCTGCGGGGGCGGCGTGGTTTTACCTGAGGGGGCGGAGGTTACTGTTGAGTAGGTAAAGGCGATAGTGAGGGCCGCGGCGATATGGAGTAGGAGTATATGGGAAGAATAGAGGTGAAAGCTAATACGGGGTTACTTAGATTTGTATGAGGATCATATATAAATCCAAGTACCTCGGTATTAACGGCTAGAAGGGTTCACCCCCTAACTGCTCGCACCCCCTAACCGCTCACCTGTAGGGCTGATGCCTGGAACACGCCTAGAGACGCCCCTAGTCCTGATCACTTTCGCGACAAGAATGGTCCCTGCAACTTC
>JAABUS010001885.1_pt1 | contig 42547 bp, 32 predicted proteins | sample 5560161 | NCBI WGS metagenome assembly JAABUS01 (sample SAMN10711885, study PRJNA513376) | rock metagenome | isolation source: Antarctica rocks | place: Antarctica: Victoria Land, Trio Nunatak nord | collected 2016-01-04
CCGGAGTTCTTAATCGATTTCGGAGTATATATAAATATATTTATCGAAGGTATATAACCGTTAGTTATTAATTTTCCTTTAAGAGATAAAGGCCTATTAAGTAATATAATTAATATTATATTTTATAGTATTAATTAAGGATTTTTTCTTTATTTAAGAATATTCCTTCTTTTAGATAACGAGGTTAAAGTACTCGTTAAAAAATATAAAGTCTTACTTAAATTCCCGGATATAATTCCGAGTATTCTTTTATTTAAACGGGTTATTATATACTTCCCGTAGTTTCTTTCGTTAATCGGTAAAATTAATTAAGGTATAAAGACTCTTTTTTTAATAACGGTTTATTAAGTTAAAGGCCTTTTTACCGATAATTAACTTAAACTCTATATAAACGATCTTATCGCTATTAATAAGGTAACGGTTATAATTAATATATATCCGCTATATTAATATTTATTTTTAAATATTTAATTTATTTTAGTCCCTTTTATATTCCGAGATATCTAAGAGCTTTTCGGATCTAGGAGGCGTTCGAGATCGGGAGGGGGTAAATTATTAAATATTTAAAAAAGAAGACGAGCGCAGGCCTATAATAATAATATTATTAAAGATATTTTTATCGAATATTTAGGGCGGGGGCTAAGGTATAATTTAAATTATAATAAATACGACCTAGGTTATTACTTAAACGATAATATAAACTAGAGATTACGTATTTAATATAGGAGGAGGAAGAGGCGTAAATAAAAATAAAATATCGAATAAAGAATTACTCTCGACCTAAATATATAAATAATCGAAGGTATTTAAAAAGCTAGTAAGGTTATTCTAAACTTCGATAAAGAACTATTATATATAGTCTTCGGGGTTAGGGGGTTAATCCTCTATAATAATTATCCTAGTACTAAAGAGTACTAACTAGGTAATTAATCTTTTATAATATTAAGAGACGGGATTAATATCTAGATATTTATTAAATTAATAGTCAAGTTTATTAAATTATGGTTTAATTATAATATAAGAGTAAACTAAAATAAAAGATAAAGAACGAAAACTAGGGTAGGGCCAGTTATTATTTAAATCAAAATTAATATATAAAGTACTTATTTATTTCTTATCCCGATTATATTAGGATAAAAATAAGGAAACTAGTTTAAACCTAAATTAAATCTAAGATAAATTAGGTTAAGTTAAGATAATTTAGACCTAAATTAGATTTAAAGTAAATAAAGCCACACTATAATAAAGAGTAATAAAATAAAAATAAAGAAAATAATAAAAATAATAAAAACTAAATTAACTAAAATAGCGAATAAAAATAATAATAAAAAGTCCGGCGCTTTTATTTCTAAATAAAGCGATAAAATAAATAACGAGTAAATTATTAAGGCCGAAGTCGACGATAAAGTCGATATTAAAGAAATTAAAGATTTACCGTATAATAAACCCGTATATAATATAACGGAAAATAAAGATATTTAGTTACTAACGGGTAGATATCTTTCTTTATTATAAACCGGGCTAGTTATTTAATATAATAAAATTTCTTTAAATATACGATTTAAAAACTAGTTAAAGATATTTAACTCGAGAAATAAATTATAATCTAAATAAGTAAATAACGGGTAGTTAACTATAATATAATTAATAAAGGACGGTTATATAAAATATACAATTATTTTTAATTACGCGTAATTATACGGGGATAAAAGAAATTTATTATAAAAACTAAATTAATTAATTTTAATAAAAGGAGGGAAATATAACCGATATATCTTCGTAGAAAGATATAGTTATCTCTTTATAAACGAGATAATAAAAATAAAAGAACTCTCGACGCTATTAAAGATACTAAATAAAAAGGGCCTAAAGTTAACGAAGTTTATAATTTCGAAAAAGCTTTTAATATAAAAGAAGTCGATATTTAAGAAATTTAATAAAGATAATAAAAATAATAAGAGCGAGTCCGAAATAAAAAAGAAACCTTTAAATCTAAAATAATCTTTAAAGGAATCGATAACGAAATTATTCCTACCGAAAAAATCGATTTTAAAGATAACCTCTTTTGTAAAATCGATTAATAATAACGATTCTTAATTAATTAATATAAAGTTATTTAATATTAAGGCGTAGGAACGTTAAAAGAAGTATATTAAAATTATATAAATATCCGAAGACCTAGTTATATAACTAGAAGAGTTAGATAAAATTAGAGAAATATTTAAAATAAAAGTCGCTACCGAAGCTAAAGCCGTAAATTCTTTAAAATAGAAAACTACGGTTATTTTATTTATACCCTCGAAGAAGTAGATAAATAAGAAAATTATAATACCTACGGTTATAAAGTAATAAATCGAAATCGGTAATAAAGATTTCTTAATTATACCTTAAATTATATTTTAGACTTCGACTTTCTTTATAGTCGATATTTTTAAATAAATTATTTCTTTTTTTATTATATTTAAAAACTCTAAATAAAAGAGAGTAAAATATACGGCGGAGAAACTTAAACGGGATAAAACTTTAATTAATTCAAATACGAAAAAAACCCCTTTAACGTAAATAATAATAAATATTTTTATAATAATTAATAAATCTAAGCCGGCTACGTTAACGACTATATTACTTTTAATAAAGAATAATTCTATATTATCGTAAATTAATAGGAACTAGATTACGGAGCTAGTATATTATTAATCGAAGAGTATTATTCTTAACCTAAATATCTAATTTACTACGGATATTAAAGAGCTAGTTTTTATAATAAATAATATATATTATACTAGCCCTACTATAAGTAAAAAGGGTAAAATAAAATAAATTTTTTTATTTAATACTACGGGAGCGAATACAACCGGTTTAAAAATAAAGCGCTCGAAGAAAATAAAATTTAATAGATAAATTAAGCCGTTAAAAATAAAAGGGGAGATTAAAGATATTTTTATATTATTAAAGGGTTTAAATAATAATATTAAAGAAGAGTCCCTAGTCGAGATTATTAAAAAAGTATTCGTTAAATCCGAAATTTATATAAACGAGTTAGTAACTAGAAATAAGATCCTAACGAATAATAATACTATTTTATATAATTATATAGATTTCTTAGAAGGATTTATTATTAAAGTTAATAATAAAATAATCCGAGTTTTATTAGTCTTAGAAGTTTTTTATACTATTTTCATTTAATATCGGGACCGTCTCTTAAATTAATATTAGGTCGATTATTTATTACGGAGTTTTTTCGATTCCGTAGAGATCGAAATACCTAAAAACTAATTAATTAATAATAAATAAATAAAATTAATTAGAAGAGTTAAAAACGTAAATAATATTAAAGACTTCCTTAATAATCTCTTAACTAATATTAATATAAGTATAAATATATTAATTAAAAGATATCCCGCTTTAGAATATATACGTAATCGAGAGAAATTTAAATAGTAGATAACTACCGATATTATACTAGGCGGTAAACTTATTAAAGATAATAATAAATTATATAATTAATTCGGTACCGCCGTAGAGACTTCCTTTAATTATATTATAAATATAACGATATCGAAGGTTACTTTAAAGAGTATAATTATAATAATAATATATACTTTAGTAACTAGATCTTCTAGTAAAGATATTACTCCGGTTTATAAATTAATAACTAGTCTCCCTCTCGATACTCTAAAATAAAGGCGTCGTCGCCTCGGCTAGGTATTTCTATTTTTCTATATTACGCGGAGAGAGTTTAGATCGAAAAGAGGAATAATAATAATAATTATAATACTAAATTTATTTTTAGTAAAACTAATTCGTTTATATATTTATATTAATAGTTTATAGTTTTAAAGACGTTAGGCTCTTTACCTATAAAGGTAACTATTATAATTACTAATATTTTAATATAAAATAGTAGTTTATTCGTACCGATAAATAGTTTAATTAATATATAATATACTAAAACTAAATCTTAATTACTATTTTATTTCGTTAATACTATAATTCTTACGTATCTTATTTCGTTAATACTATATTCTTACTATAGGGAAAGTTAAATATTTAAATATAATATCGTATATATAAAGATAAAAGACGCGTAGGATTAGGACTTTAGAACTTAGAAAATAAATATATATAAATATATTTAATATAGGTTCGCTGAGATATAAAAAAGAAGATATAAAGTTATATAGAGTTAATATATAATAGTATAAAGAGGTAAAGAATAATAGAGATCTATATAAAAGTAGAAGAGAGATAGTAGTAGAAAATCCGGAAATAAAATTATATAAAGAGATACTTGGCATTAAATCATAACTAACTAAATTAAGCGAAACCTTGATATTATAGTACTTTATAGAAGGGACGAGTGTATAAATAAAGAGAGAGTCAAGTTTTTAAACTAGCGATAGAGACTTAAATAAATAATATAAACAAACCCGTTTTAGAATAATAGTAGTAGGAATTTATAAAATTATCTTTAATACGAGATACCTTAATGGACCTCGAGAGAGAGATATTAACTTTAGAATATAAATATTAAAAATCGGCGGGGAAGTTTATATTTAATATTTCTTTAAATACGTATAATTTCTTTATAAAAAGTAGTAGTTAGTCTAAAGGAGGGGATAAGTAGAATAAATACTCGGCGCTAGAGAAGAGAGGGGTGAATATAATAAACGTAAAGAGAAATCTTTAATATATTTAATTCGTTAATAAAAAGATAGGCGTTAAATTATTAATTCAAAAAAAATTAACTATAGTTTAGAAGGGTTTATTATTTAATAGGTTAAACTATTTAATAAATTAACCTAATAGAGTTAACTACCCCGAAGTTCCGATTTTACTATTTAATAATTTAATATATTAAATAGTAAATCTTTCTAAAGATTTCTTATTTAGAATTATTTTAATAATATATTTAAATTAATTATAATATATATATATAGATTTATATTAATTTTAGTAATTTAATCTAGGATAATTTAGTAGTTATAATATAAATTAGTTTAAATCTCATTATTATATAACTAATTAATTATAGTTCTATTTATTAATATAGTAAACCGCGGGAGACTAGGGGTAAGTTAAATTTTAATTTATATCTATATTCAAATTTTAATATTAAATCGTAGTCCGATTCTCTATCCCGGAGATTAATTCTCTTTTTTAATTATATTTTATTTCTTTCTTTTTCTTTTTACTTTCTTTTTAATAATCTTAATTTCATTTTACCTATATATATTCCGTTATATAGATCGTCCTCTATCGAGCCGAGAAATCGAGTATTACGATTCCAATTATCCTATCGCGTATAGTAAATCTAAAATAGTATAGGAACTTTAAATTTTTAAGATCGACTATAGATTTTATTATTAAATAAAGAATTCCTATAAATTCTTTTTAAAATAAAGAAGGTTAACGCGCCTCTTTAAAGAGGGACTCTAACCCTCGCTTATAGGTATATAATATTATAAGTATTTCTTCTTTAAATTAGTCTCTAGCCTCTAGATAGTCCCCCTTTAATAATAATATACTAAAGATTAAATAGAGCGGACTATCGAGATAATATCTATAAGAAGTCTTGGGGGCGTATATTATAAAAGTATAATATATAATTCGGGGTTAACGAACTTGATTCTCGGTACTTATATTTATATAGAGAATTATATATAAATCTAAATACTATCGCTTTAGTTATATTATATACTATCTTTTAAATTATATATCTATAAATTTTTAACCTTTACTTTTATCCTTTCTATATATTACTCTTTACGTTATTATTATTTTTTAAATTATTTCTCTTTTATCTCGTTATCGCCCTCTTTTTAAACTACCCCTCTTTTACCTCGTTATCGCTAGCTCGCTAGCCCGTTATAGTTTAAATTTTATATATAGACCTTAACTCTTTTACCCTCTCTATTATTTAAAAAGTTATTTATAAAATTCTACTCGAATACCTTAAGCCCTCTACCGATAAGGAGATATTCGATATTTTTTAATATAGACCTTTAACTAGGGGTTTACTATAGTCGTCGGTTTATATAATATAAAACGGAATAATAAGGTAGAAGAGTAATAACGATATATAAAAGGTATAAATAGGTTGGATAAACGATAGCTATATATATAATAACGATATACTACGCTACCGTTTAAAGCGGTAACGGTAATATGGCTGATACGGTAGTATTTAGATTTATATATAATCCCTATATAAATCTAAGGACCTCGCCATCTACGGCTGTATCCGAACTGTGCGTTGCGCCCTCATGGTGTGCGCCCCCAGGACTTCCCGCAGTATCTGAGTGCTACCTTATCGATATTCTTGGGATTTTCAGAACCCAAACTTACTGGGTAACGACAAAGCAGTATAAAACCTCTTGCGACGTATGGTAAAATTGTATATTAAGGATCTCCAAAGTGCGTGGCTGAGGGGGAGCACGGGAGAGCAGCGAGCGAGTATAGTTCTATAAGTATGAGTATAGGGAGAGCAGATGGACGAAACAGGCCTTAGCGCGCGAGCAAAGTAGGCATATTATGAGTTAACGACAGGTCACGTGCTATTCAGTTTGAAGATTACTATATATATATATATACATTGTATATATCCCGAACTTAGGATTGGTGGTTGCCGCTTCCGTTCGGAAAAGGGAGTATAGCCGCTTTAGAGGGAGCACCGGGGGAGCACCGGGGGAGCACGAATGAAGCAGGGGGCAGCATGTAGGGAGCATGGGGGAGGACTGGCAAAGCACCGAGAGCAAAACCCGAATTATTGCGCAACGCCAAAATTGCCCTCGGTTGCAGCTGCTCTGCGCTGTTTTCTGAAATCTAGGTGCTGCCTAAACATAACCTTCCCCTTCGATGCCAGTTTTGGAGCCGTTATCGCTAGAAATGGATGCCTTTCACTACCCAAGGCACGTCTATTACTCTACTGAATTATAGACCTATAATATCCAAAGACTAAGGCAAGTTAGTAGATTATATAAAAGGTTTCTATAACATTATAACGCAGTATGCTTTCCAACTATAGATTCTCTATATATCAGCACAAAGACTATATCCCTCTGCACAACCATGAGCCTCAACACTTTACCCGCCAGAGATCAAATCCGTAATGAAATTCCGTTCGCTATCCTATTCTTGCAGACAATCGGTGTAGAGATGGCATTATATAGCCTGAAGAGCTGTGATGAAGAGAAACCATCATGTACTGAACGAAGTCTTTATGTTGATGCCAGATTCATCGCGTGCAGAATTAGATCAATAATTCCATAGAGCAGTAAGGCGATCATGGACGCTACAAGGCCGGTCCTGAGCAGGAGAGCTTCGGTGAAGGTCAAACGTGAGAGCCTAGCTGCAGTGCCCCACAAGGCTGCAGTAGGGTAGTTACACTTGATCATGTCAGCCAAGGTCTCAAGAGGTTGCAAAGCAAAGGCTGCAGAGACTATGTCGTTTGTTAAAACTTGATTCCATGTAGAGGTGATGTAAGGCTCACTACATATTCGCGACAGTATCCTGTCAGTCCGTGTGGGCACAAAGATGCCGCTGTTCTGGTCGCTTTGATGCCCTGAGCAGAAGATGAGGCAAGGCTGGCCACTTGTAGTAAGCTGGAGCGCGGCCAGAGTTTCTTGATCATCCTCGGCGGAAACTAATCGCTGGGACGGTTGATACGGCCAGATATAAAGCCCTGTGGTAGCCCGAGGGTGCGGTCCAGATACACAATCTTTCGCCATATGAAGGGCAGTCCGACCGCAAGGATCTGGTCTCATACAATCTGCGCCGTTCTCTACAAAGAGTTTGACGGTTGAGGCACGGCCGAGGTGGATCGCGAACGTCAGCCAAGTATACTTGCCAACGACATCGCCCTTGATCGACACGTGTTGGCCGCCGAGGACCTTGCCAATTGGTTTGTTTCCGTTGACCTGAAAGCCGTTGCGGTATAAGTACTCTAATACTTGCGGGACATCTAGAAATATAATAGCTAGTATGTAGCTATTGAGCAGTTCCTGGGATTCACTTCTGATGATGTTGTGACGTCGAAAAATAAACTTTTCGATTAGACCATCAGCAGCTGCAGAGGAATATCTCCGAACGTCATCCGTCCTTAGTAAAGGGCAAGTAGTCTTTCATCATCGTCCTCTAGATGTCGCGGCTCTGCGCGTCTCACAAGCGTCAGTATCATTTGCTTCCTCGACTCTGGATAGTCGCATTGCGGAAGAGAATTCGTGTGACGAGACATATAGACAAGTGCCCGTGTCGGACAAGCGCCGGCATCGAGCAGAGTTCGGAATGTATCGAAATTGCCACATCTGACAGCTTTACTGAGGTAACTCAATCGTAGCCACGGCATTCGCTTGTTACTGGATTCCTCGTCCAAATCAAGCCCGGCCCTTATGAAAGGGACGATCATATCCCTAGTACCCCATTTGCTGATGATCTTTAGAAACTCAACTCTATCCCTAGTGCAGGCGCTTTTCACCTCGGCCACAATAGCGTTGACGTTGTAGACCGCGCTCAAGTTCTGGTGGACTTGCGAAGCTTGAAAAACCGATCGGTATTGGTTGATGTAATTGTGCAACGCTTTGCGAAACTTCGCATCTGTATACTCAAGAATGCCCACAAGCCATCTGTCGATGGATAAAAGCTCGTTAGCTATCCAAGGCTCCGGCTGACGAAAGAGGTATTCGCGTAGACATTCAAATGAAGCTCCATGGCGCATGATGAGTGATAGGATCGTTCCCCAGTTGCTATGTTGCCAGAAAATGTTGCCCCCATGTGCCAGGAAGGAATCCAGAGCATCTCTCAACTGCGGTTGAGAGTGTTTGGACAATGATATGAGTACCTGGGCATGGGACGCGGCGGATCTAGCAACACGCCGTGAGTTGACATACTAAAGGATGATGTTCGCGGCTTACAATGGATCGCCATTGCCACAACCCTCTTTGAGTAGATATCTATACATCGCAAGAGCTTCACTGTTCGGATTCCCTACTCGCGTAGCAAACGCCTGAATAAAGGATGAGATAGGTTCGCATTCACATGATTTGGAAACTAACCTCAAGTAACGAAATTGGTCTACGGTGAAAAACATAATCTGTTGGCCGCGCAAGACCCTCTCGAAAGAGTCTTTGCAATCCCGGGATGTCGAAGTTCGTTACTGCGGCTTTGAGCTCCCGACTCGGGTTGTAGCGTATGGGCGAGAGCGACACAGTTATCCCAGGAAAATTGCTAACCGTTCTTCGGATTTGAAAATCCCAGTGAAGGACAAGATGTGAAAACCACGGTGGTGGGATGAACGTGAAACTACAATGACAAACGGTACGCCCACTCGATCCTCTCCTCGCGACTAAATTGCAGCTAGAGAATACTTTACCCAATAGCATCAGATCAATACAGTTCCTTCTATAAGTAGAAGGTAACTGCAAATTCTTAGCTACTACACTCTTACCGACATCTCTTCTGCGCATCGTAACAGTGTCAACGCCGAGCTGTCCTTGCAGGTCACACAGACGATGTTCTATAGTTGTGAGGGCACCTTGGCAGAGCTTTCGCTCAAAGTTCTGAGACGAACACAAAGCTGTTAAATTAGAATGGATGGCTCCAAGGCCCGCGTCGGTCTTTGCCAGAAGATCGGCGGTCTGTAGTGAGACGTCATAGAGCTTTCGACTTGCAGTTATAATTTATCAGACATTTCTCTTAAGTGGTGTGGCATGATGTCGCTCCTTACCTGGTTACCATCTCCAGTAGAAGTGTGAGGGTTCCTATATGAGAAGCTATCAGGCGTTGGTACTCCTGAACTCTTTCCTCCTGAAGAATATGCCGGATGCGTAATCCGAGAAGCTTCCTAGGAGAAGCGGGGGCAGACAGTGAGCCCTTCAGTCTCTGCACAGTGCACCCGAAATCGCCCATATCTTTCTCCATATTATTTACGGCCGTCGCGAATAGCATTTCTATGCCCGATGCGGCATATTCGACTCGATGATCCCGCATTCGCTCTTGAACTTCGGAGAGGAGAGATTCGAATTCCGTCAACTGCCTCGAAAGGCGCCTGATATCTTCCGGTGCGTTCTTTAATTTGCGGCGGATACTGTACAGGGTCCTGGAGCTGTCAACCACCAGCGCTGCGAGCGTAGCCAAGCTCGCAGCAAAGCCGACGAAGGCGACAGAGGCGGACATGGGATCCATCGTGCTGGAACACTCGAGGTGAGAGTTATACACGACAACGATTTGCCTTGGACCAAATCACAGTGAAAGATGCGACTAAAGGCTTGAAAGAATCAAACCGTGCTGAGTGTAGGCACCTCTGTGATATCTTCGCTTGGCGATCGGCGGTTTACGAACAGGACGCACCGCTTATAGTTGTCATTGTAATCTTTGAGCTCGTTTATATAAGGTAGTAAGGCCTTCCTGCAGGGCAGAAAGGTCACAAGCTTAGCTGAAAGTGATGTTAAGCTACACATACATTTCTAGGCAACTATAGCCGAAGTGCCCGGAAAAGGCCGCTTTGAAGGAAGCAGGAAGGGGGCGATGGGGAGCAGCGAGCGAGCAGTCAGGAGCATGGGGGAGTACTGAGGGAGCGCGAGTAAGCAAAAGTGGCGCACGAGCGAGCCAAGAGCGAGCCAAGAGCGAGTAAACAGCAGAAATGGTCATTAGTGGGAGAGCAAACCGGCGTTGCATTAGAAGAGGTCACCCCGCGGGTGTGGGTTTAGCGTATGCAGAAAGCTGTGCATTCCTTGGCATTTTTTTATTTTTCTTTTCCCCCACCACAGCTATACTACCCAGTACTGGCTCTACAAGTAACTCTTCTAATTAACCAACCTTATATGAGTAGAGAGCTCTGCTCAAGGCGATTTTAACGCCGTAGAAATCAGCTTAATCGAATAAATAGGGTCGAAGATATTAGGGGTTAAAAACTTGGCTTAAGCCCCACCAAACCGGGCAAGCCTACTACCTATATTACAAGCCTTATAACTCAACGAATACTTTATCAATTAATTTAATTTCTAGGGCGTTAGAATCGCCTTAAGCAGAGCTATCCACGTATGTAATATTAGTTAATTAGAAGAGTTACTTGTAGAGCCAGTACTAGGTAGTATAGCTGTGGTGAGGGAAAAGAAAAATAAAAAAATGCCAAGGAATGCACAGCTTTCTGCATACGCTAAGTTTTAATGCCCGCAGTGAGCTTCTCGTGCTGGCTGCCCTTCTCACCCTACACTTTGAGCCCCCCTTCCCCCTTCCGCCCCTCGTCTCATCTCCTCATCTCCTCATCTCCTCATCTCCGCTCTCAAGACCATGTTTACCACTTTCGTCAGCATGCCTCCTTCCAGTGCCTCCGCGTCTCCGGACGTTCCGCAACCCCCGCCCAGCTCTCCGCTACCCCCTCGGTCCCGACAGAAGAACCGAAGCCAGGTTGCCCGAGCCTGCGACTGGTGCCGTGTCCATCGCATCAAGTGTGATAACGACCACCCGTGCTCGAATTGCAAGAGCAGGGGTGGGCAGTGCAGCAACAGCGGTGCCATGAAATCCGCCACCCTTCCCCATGCCTATCGCGAGATCGAACGTTTAAGGCAGCGAGTCCAGGAGCTGGAGCTCGAGAAGGAGCGGAAGGCCGAGAAGCCGCTCCATCAGCTTCATACGCCAGCCAGCTTACCCCCATCCATGCCCAATGACCAAGATGGTGGGAAAGGTGACCTTGACCTTCGAGGACCTCGACCGAAGAGGTTTTGGGAGGGCATCCACATCAGCACTGCCCGCTCTCCACAGAAGACATGGTACGGATCATCGTCGCTATTTTACTTCATCGGGCGCATCAACACCTTCTTGACGTTTGCCTTTCAACAAACTCAATCGGCTCATCGAATGCTCCCTAACTCGGCGAGTAATCTGCTCGATGGGCCGACTACCGTCTCTGCCCAGGACCAGGCCGGTCAGCTTGTGGCCCCAACAGACGACCCCATCCACGCCGGTGAAGATCTAACCCCGACGCAAGAAGAGTATTTCCTCGGCCTCTTTCGGCAATCCTTTTATACCTCGTGTCCGATTCTCGATGAGCTCGAGTTCAAGGAGCACTACCGGTCTTTGTGGGCAACATCAGACGAGAAACGAAAGCCATCCGCCCTCGTGGATATTATCATTGCAGTTTGCATGCAGTATGGCATGGCGCGGCTGCCAGGCGTAAGACGCGAACTCAGCGCTGCCTCAAGGGCCAACGTGAGCAACACCGATGCCACCATTGCCGGTCGATGGCATTATCGGCGCTGTCAGACGCTTCTGTCAACGGAGTTGGAAAGCCCTACCATATCAACGCTGCAGTGCCACATCCTTTGCTCCATATATCTATGCTGTGGATCTTTCCAGAACATGGCGGATAATGCCTGCGGTCTTGCGGTGCGGACAGCTTATATGCTCGGTCTCCACCTGGAGCCTCCTCGGTCCATGCCGCGGCGGGAGAGGGAGATGCGGAAGCGCTTGTGGTGGACCCTGTACGTCTTGGAGACCAAGATGAGCATGAAACTAGGCCGGCCGTTTCTACTATATGATTCCAGTACTACATGCAGTCTACCGGCCGATGATCGTGAGATTGCCATGCTCTCAGGCTCCAGCTTTGCCCCTCTCGGAGAAAATGTCACCTGGCTGACGTGGAACCTGCACAACACCAAGCTTATATTGGCAGCCCGAATAGCCTACACAACCTTCTACGATAGAGCTCCCGACACCTTCAATGTATGCAACGGCCAGCCCATCACGGAGCGGCTAGAAGAATGGCTAAAAGGCGTACCCGGAGCCCTCAAAACGAAACGCCAGAATAATGGCGTTCCCTTTTCCACAGACCGATCAGCCCTTAAAATCGAACAATTTGCACCGCTCTGGCTGCAGCGTCAGCGTCTGCTTCTAGAGCTGATGTACCACAACCTGTGCACAAACCTCTATCGTCCCTCTATCTCCTTCGCCCCAGCAACAGCGCAGACCCCTCTTGTGGACAGGACGGCCATGAATTGTGCCGCCCACGCCATGGCGCTGACGCACATGATGCACCAAGTGCTTTCATCAACATCCATCCTAGCAGGCTGGCACGAAGCCTTCCAGTGGCAGTGGAATGCAGCCATGACGCTCGTTGGCTTCGTGCTGGCGCATCCGCAGGGTGCTTCGACTCGGGCGGCTAGAAGCACCATCGACCTTTCTGTTGCTGTTTTTGAGAATTTCGGGAATAGCTTCGCGGTCGCGGCGGGCGCGGCCAATATCATGAGCGAACTCTGTGCCAAGGTTGACTTGCTCATCGAGCAAAGTCAGGGGAAGGAGGGCGTTGGGCTGGATACGATGCAGCTGGTCACAGGTTGCCAAGAAGCAGGCGATGAAAGTTTTATCAATGGCAATTTCACGGCAGCGCTGACCGTGGACGGACCCCTGAGCTTCTTCGACGAGACTGCTGCCGGACTTACAGGCGTATTAGATCAGTCGATAGACATTTTCGCTGCGGACATATATAACGATTTCGACTTTTCGGGCATAGATAGCAGCTTCCCAGATCAGTAGGCATTCACGCAGCAGTAAACGCAGGAGGCTTCACGTTGATAGGGGTTCTGTCTTTATTTTCTGAACTCAACAGGCATCGGCAAACATAGTAGGAGTGAAGCCTCCCATATGTGAGATGCCGGAGAAAAGGGCTTGTTAGGGAGATTGCTTTTCGTTGCGTACCTCCGAAAAGGATAAAAGGACTTGGTATTATAGAGGCGTTCAGAACCATTAGAAAGTGGGAAGCTGTCACGAAACATGCAGAGCAAGTCATGCGGTTATAATTTGGCTAGATTTCGAAAGCTAGAGAGAAGGTTGGTTGGGGTGATGATGATGATGAATTGTTAAAGCTATACAAGCCGCTGCGCCTATAAGGGCCTAGTGCTAACCTCTGCTGGCGATATATAATAGAGAGCTCAGCCATATAGGACTGCGGAAATGAGGCTCCAAGGATATAATTTCCTTAGAGATGCCATATCCTGAATCCCACCAAATACTGGAGTTCATCTCCACGGATCTCCTAAATAACTGGATATTGCATAATACAAAGGGAAAAGGGGCCTCCATCCGCGTTGAGTAGCCGTCGATTCGGGAGCAATTTCTCGAGTGGTAAATACTGCACCTGTGGTTCCTAAAGGAGAAGCCGGAGTTCGAATACGGAGCCTCTAAATGATTTCAAAGCAGCACTGCCAGTACCTGATAAAACTCATAAGCGGTCTAATCAAATCTAGACTAGGTTCCGCCTCCCAAAGCGTAAATAGACCGCTTATGAGTTTTGTCAGGTACTGATGGCGGAGGCGAGCAGAATAAATTACTTTAGTCGATTTAGGAGTAAATTAAGTAAGCGTACGGTAGCTGGACTAATATTTTCCTATACCTAATCTTGGTCGACTACTACAGGAATGTTTTATTCAACAGGATCGGCCTTGTAATTGGCTAGCTAGCTCTACCGGAGTCGATATATTCAACGTTTAGAAAATTCTCCGGCATCTCCGGGTATAGAGCACTAGATTGGTAATTAGACACAAATACAAGATGTTAATGTCCGAATTCAAAAGGTCACCAGCGACCAAGAAGGTCGATAAAAGGCAGAATAAATTCCTTATAAACACGTCTTCATCCCCATCCTCTGCTCTTCTGTTAAACTTCTCACCGTCAATCAAGATCAAGATATAGTCTTCGCATTTAAATCATTTAAACCTTAACATTCAACATGCCTTCCTTCACCGTCTTCAAGGGCCAGGAGAATGGCGTCCCCAAGAAAAGCACCACCACCAAGCCTGACCAGCTCATCGGCGACAGCGTCTTGGTTAAGGTTACAGCCTCTGGTGTTTGTGGAACCGGTATGTGTCTTCAATATTACTTTCCTACACGTGACAGACGGCTGCTAATAGATCCTGCTAGATCTACACTATGTCAGTGACTCTTGTTTTTCGACATGAGCCCGCTGATCTTTAGAACTAACGAGAGAGAAGAAAGGTGCAGACATGGTTCTCGGCCACGAGGGCGTCGGCATTGTTGAGGCCGTCGGACCAGAGTGCCACTCCTTGAAGAAAGGCGATCACGTCGGCTGGGGCTACGAGGTCGACAGCTGTGGCCACTGCATCGAATGCCTCCAGGGGGCCGAGACGTTCTGTCCCGAGCGGGCCTTGTACGGTGTCAAGAATCTCGACCAAGGCAGCTTTGCTTCCCACGCCATCTGGCGCGAGTCGTTCCTACACGCCATCCCCAAGGGTCTCAGCGATATCGACGCCGCTCCCCTCCAATGCGGAGGCGCCACCACCTTCACCGCCCTACACGGCATCAAACCTAGCGACACTGTCGGCATCTTGGGCGTGGGTGGTCTGGGACATCTGGCCATCCAGTTTGCGGCGAAGATGGGATGTCGCGTTGTGGTCCTTTCGGGCTCCGACAAGAAGAAGGCCGAAGCCATGAAGCTGGGTGCGCACGAATTTATCGCCACCAAGGGTGCTAAGGAGCTCACGGTCTCTTCGCCACTGAACCGATTGCTGATCACCGCTGCGGTGCCGCCGAGCTGGGATCTGGTCTTGCCGATCATGGCGCCCCGATCGAAGATCTACCCGCTCTCGGTTTCGTTTGGAAATTTGGAGATTCCGTACATGGCGCTGATTCTTCAGGGCATTTCGGTGCAAGGATCGCTCGTGGCACCGAGATTCCAGCACCGTCAAATGCTTGAGTTCGCGGCGCTCCACCAGATCAAGCCCATTGTGGAGAAGTTTCCCATGACGGAGGAGGGAATCAAGCAGGCGATGGACAAGTTGGACCGCGGCGAGGTATACTACCGTGCTGTTCTGGTACCGCTGTAAGTTGTCAGGCTGTGGTTTGATGAATCAATGAACATGCAAGTTAGATAGTCAGTTTGCAGGTAGTCAATTTGCAGTAGCCTTCAAGGCCCAAAAAGCGAAGAAGCATTCTCTAAGATGACTATGATTCTACTGTAGCCCTGCCCGTCTTGTCATTAAGAACAACAAGTCCTAAGTACGACTTGCAACATCTAATCCGCTTCGTCCTGCGGCTGACAGTGTAGGAGAGTGCTTTAGTATGGTAAATAAAGAGAAAACGAAACGTCCGAGGGGTCTGATTTGGCTTAGGTAGATTTCGTCCGTACTTGAAGTAGAGTGCCGTGGTATTCCTGGACATGCGGAAATCGGCCCTTCCAGGATTCTACAGCCACTTGTAGTAAGGTATTCATAAGACTTGTCCTACGTTGTACATCAGACCATTAGCCCACCTCTAGGCGCAGCGATCTTCACCCTAGTCTTCTTTTCGGGCTAGCCAAAAAAAGCTGTCCGGAGCTCCAAAAGCGTTCTATCCTTTGCCTAATATTCTACCTCGCGCCTAAGGTAGTACTAAAATACGGTGATGATCCACAGAACGATCTCAAACATCTGTCGCTTCGGGCTCGGATAAGAAGTAAGGTGGCCTTGCCCTCTGTTGCCGTTCCAACGGTCGTTCTTTTATATTCAAGGAGTCAATGTTGGGGGGTCGCAGGAGTGTGGGCCCATTGAAACGGACTGCTGCGCCTAAGAATGACGTACTTTGCCTCAGGCTGCAACGTGTACTTGGAAGGCACATGAAAGTTAAAATGATGACGACTGTCTTTGGTAGCACCCTCCCAATCCTCAATGAACAGAGGGAAATAACCGAATTCTCCCTCGCAGGGAGCAATAACCGTTTTCGAGCGTGGTCGCCTTACATGTGCGTCCGCTGATTGTGCTTAAAGCTAAAACAGCGTAAATGAGGAGGGGAGGGGATAGTTGCGCACCAGTGAATTGCATCGATTGCATGCAGTCTAGTACTGCTTATCAACGTCACTGGCGAGATATAATCCTCTACCCACTGGCACCAACCTAAGGTTCTCCGAGATCTTGCAGCGCAGAAGCCTGCAAGCTTATTGGCCATGGATGAGCGTGCACTAAAATTGCCTTGCTAATTGGCGAGATACCGATTCTGGTGTAAGACAGTAAACCTGTCATTCGAAATTTTGGCCACGAGTATCACAACGCGTCCACAGAGGTTCGAGCATTGGCCACCTCAGACGTTAAGACGATATGCTCACGGTTGGGATTGAAGAATATCAGTCGCCTTGCGTGGCCGGAGCTTTGGAAGGGTCCAAGGCTCAGATCTTTATCTCGCGTATTTGCCAGACTATCCGGTTTGTTTGACGGATGAAGAGGCAGATCCCCTAAGCAAAGGAGTAGCGAAGGATTCGTCGACCTTCCTAGAAAGAATGACTGTATATTACATCATACGATGATATTGTCTTCCGAGTATATACAGTGTGCCATAAAACGGCCAAGCAATATCCCTTGATAAGACGCAGATCGCTTGGATGAGTAAGTGACTCGCGGTATCAAGTTGGTCGCATCGCGACATCCTGCTGTCAAGTCAAATCTGGTCGCTAGATTCGGGTTTGTTTGTGGACTGGATTTCCGTTGACATGCGTGGACTGCATCGGCTTGGCACTTGTGCAAGTTGTAACAGATCCATCGAGCCCTTTCCAGTCCAAATCACTTCAAGGCCCGATCGTAATCCTCCAGCCATCCTACGGATCTAGCCAAGCGAAAAGAACTCAGAACCTCATTGGAAGAGGCGAGAATAAGGGAACTTCAGATCGTAAGATCCGTATCATACAGGAAATGCGGCAGTACCACACTTGTAGGGACTTCTAGGGTGGCTGGGAAGAAGCTAAGGCTCGGACATCAGAATGGCGCTACTACTTTTGCACAGCCTCAACAGGCGGGTCCGAAAGAGCATGATGTTGTGTTCAGTGAGACATAATTGAGTCCGTGCGTGTGATTTGAGCGAATATTGGTGGTCATAGCTGGCAGCTATGGGGTTGGGCACAGTGCAAAGCACATATAGGGTACGCACTTGTGGGAATAGTAGAGGTGGCGCCATCGACATGGTTGCATGTTCAGAGGAGGCGATTCATTGAACGGTCTTCCCGCGCCATATCTATATCCTATTCTAATCCCTAACAAGCAGCGTCACCTTTGGACCCTGGTAGTACTTCCTTGCATAGAAGAACCAGTTCAATACCGACAAGAGTACCATAATGCTAAGGACCGCAGATGAATAATCTAGTAAAGGCACTGTTTGAGCTCTCCGCCTTACATCTGCAGGTTTTCATAGACTTACTCATCGATCCTGGTTTCACCGGCTGTGCAATCGGAAAGCTGAAGATCACCAACGCAAAACCTGTCCAGCCGACCACGAGGTTCACAAGCCATCCGAATTTTCCCAAATTGAAAGGGCTCTTTTTGGGTAAATATTTTGGGTCTCGACGTCGCCACATCAAGAGAGCCGCTGGGAAAGTAAAGGAGATGAGTTCTGTAAGCATGGCTGTTCCAATGAATACGTTGAATGCTTCAGAGAATGAGCACAAAACTTTTTGGGGACATGAAAAGACCTTATGAACAGAGACTCACCAGAGGAAGACGCAAGGTAGACACACCCGATGATAGATAGCCAAAATGCATTGAACAGCAGCGCCCAGACAGGCACGCCAAGTTTGTCATTCGTTCTCTTGATAAAGCTTGACAATACCATCGCGTCATCTCTCGCAAAGGACCAGGTCAGGCGTGAACTGGTTTGCACACTCCCAATTGAGGCGATGAAAGCTGCCACCGTCATGGAGGCCATGAACGTTGTAGCTGCGGCTCCAGATCCGGTAGCTTGAAACCATATTTCGTATATCGGTACTCTGTAAAGTTCGTCAAATCTTGCTCGTGTATTGATGTTCACGGCAAAACCCACCCTGTTCGACTGGTTATTGCTGCGCGAGTGTCCTTGACGCAGTACAGCATCGAGACGACCAGGAAGAAAGCTGTCCTGAAACCGACTACAAGGCTAGAGCAGAGTGCTCGCGGCACTGTTCTCGCGGGCTCGAAGCAATCTTCTGCCAGATGGATAGCGCCGTCCAGGCCCCCAAAGCCATAGGTGGGGTTGATCAGGCCAAGCAAAAAGACAAGGGCATTTGAGTCCCATCCAGTAGTGTTGATAAAATTGTGCCACACATGATAGCTAGATTGCTTGGGCTGGGTAATTGCTAGGCACGTAATGCATATTACGAAGAACGATGCCAGTGATACGAGGACTGGAGTTGATTCTGTCAGCGTGTCAAGTTCATCATCCACAGAGAAGCACATAAGAAGCATTACAAAATATGACTTACATCCAAGGTTATGCGTCCATGGTGCTCGTTTCAGAGCAAACAGATTATATGCCAAAGTGATCACATTAAGGGCCTGATATGATAGAAAAGTATGCCAACGCTCGATGGTGTAAGAAGGGACATTAAATGCAATCATCGCTAGAACAAGCTGGGCTACTATGATATCTATACTAGCTGTCATAGCGACGCGACCAATCGAGTTAATAGAACCGCAGGAGTATGACTGGAAATGCATCAATAGGCATTCAAAGGGAGATTTGACGACATACGAGCCCACGTTTCATGCTCTGAGGTGCAAGGAGTGAGGTCCAGTGATATTGGCCACCAGCGGTGGTATATCGAGCGGCCATTTCGGCGAGAGATAATGCCACAGCGCCATACATGATCAAGATGACCAAGAGACCATAAATAACAGTCGCTGAGCCGCCATGACCGAGCCCAAGGATTAGTGTCGAGGCAACTGTCAGCCAGCTGCTTAAAAGATTAAAAGCTACTGATATAATGTCGAAGTAGCCGGTCGCGCGAGGGACCTTCTCAACGTCGCCAATAATCACAGCACCTGGACTCAATATTTAGCTTACATCAAAGGAGCCTTAGGAGACTAGCCTGCTGTCTCTTCCTCGACTAGGCTCGCTAAGTGGGTTGATTAGCTTCCATATTAAGAGACACTTGTTCTGGAGAGCAGACGTTTAGGTTGAGATGAATGCTCTTCACTCAAATCTTGAATATCCATCATGTAGTGTCACACCAGAGAAGGGCGCAGACGGTAAAATTGATTGTCAGTCTAGGTCAGAAGAATCTTGAAAGCGAGATTAACGCGTCACCTGGGGAACGACATTCTGCTTTGGAATATGGAGTCTGATGGACGATCCAGCAAATGGCTTCAAGAATGTCCAGCTGGTAGACTCTAGGTATGTTTGGACAACAGAACACGTAGGAGGGGAAGCCTTGCACTAGCCCGATCAGGATACCGGAATGACTGTTGTGTTACCTTAACATTCAATGATCAGGTATCGCGAGGGTAGGCCCAAGCGGTGATGTGGGCTTAATTCTCATAACAGTGTATTGTCGAACCGATATGTTCTCGGTCATTGTACCCAATTTGGAGCCTTCCGTCCATGCATGCTGCACTTGAAGACGAACGTCAACTTCGAAGCGTACAAGGTTCCTTGGCTGCAGCGAAATAAAATTGACGGTCCACCTACACGATTGTGGACATATTACACGAAGTCATGGCTGCACACGGTCTTAGTGTTGGTCTATCAGGTAGACACAAGTCGTAACGGTCAACAGCCGCGTAGGGTCACTTGAGCGGTTTGTCGTCGCGGGTTACACACAAAAATCCCTGCTTCGAGGGGACCCCCAATGACCCCCAATGAACATCCCAACCCAACGCCGGGGTGGTAGTTGGGGTCGAAACCCCGACCCACCCCACTCCATCGCGCAGCGATATTCTTAACGTGGAATTATAGGCCACCTTTACATGAAGACGCAAATGTAGTGTATTTGCAGCTATATTATCTAGGGTTTGCGTTAATCCAAGCCTGTTGCCCAGGCTATCTTCGAGCTCTCGCAATGCCAGCACAAGCCCGACATCTATTGTATTGTCTGGCTCGACGGACCCGGCGAACCCCTCTAGGTTCCTTGCTATCAGCTGGTAGGCACAGTACTCGATCATATCCTACTTGCTTCTCGGAGTCCGATCCATTCGTGCTTTTGACTTCAGTTGTGACATCTCGACAGACAGTGGAACAGATGAGTCGATGAGGCTGAATTGAAGCATGTTGAATAGTGGTTTCATCAGTGGTATACAGGCCGTTATGATGCTCAGATTGACCGAAACTCTATGCGACGGTTAGCTCCAGGCCTTCAAGTACATCTCAAGAATACCATACTGTCCCCAGATTGTAGGATCAACATTGAACCCTGATTTTCTTCGTCGTTAGTCAACGCAATGAACATGTAGGATTCTCACGCACAAGGCTTATCCGCATTGTCAAAATACTCCTTAAGACTGGCGAGCTCCAGCGCACTTGCGATGCAAACTCTGGATAATCCCTTGGCTCAGAATCTGCTCCTTTCAAATGAGGATTTGTCTTACACTATCCGTATGACAAAGACTGAACAAATGGCCCTCTTCCGACCCGGCTCGATTTGAACGTCCCATAATATCGCCATTGGCAGAAGGATAATGACAATATCGGTGAATATGTTTATGTTTCCGTAGGTAAGATAAAGTGCTTCCTGAGTTGAGTTTTTCAGCAAGGCTTCTTCCATAAAGGAGTAATCAGCACACTTGATTGAGACATCCAATTATTGATGAGTCCCATGGCTTTGGTAGCGGACACTGGACAGCATGGGTTATGATGGCGGCCCCAGTCCACAAAGTCAAGAAAAGTATGAAAAGCCAAAGAATTCGTCGCATTCGCTTCGCAGGTGTCAATTTTAGGAAGACGAGAGCCAGGGAGAGTTTTGCTAGGTAATAAATTAGAATTTTCAGAATCTGACTAGTGTATATGGCCTAGTGATGTCAACGAGACCTCAGCTTCGATCCAAAGTTCAGGCATCCTTGGAAGCAGAAATCTATACCTTGCTGTAACGAGCATATTTCACTGAGTTTATATTCTCTCTATGTCTTCCGAGTCCGTAGTTGGTGGCCAGATGAACCGTAATGCTTTGGCACACCGCTAACACCTAGGATATAAAGCGGATGAGCTTCCATACATCAAAGCTTGGTGCGAGCGCAGACACCGACTAAGAGACCGAGATCCTTACACAGGCAACATATATGGCTACGCTATCTTTCTCAAAAGTGTGTCGCGTTCCAAATCGTGCAATCACCGCGAGTCCCATAAGACATATCATGATCCATGTTGCGACAACCACAGCAGGTCCATGGTCACTGGCGGTTATTGTACCATGTGGTGGAAAAGAACCGCCATTGCCGTGAAAGTCTAGAAAATCCGGCAGATTCGATTCAGACATAGATAGCCAGAGTCTTTGCACAGAGATTTGGTGTTATCAGTCGCATATAAACTTGTCGTGGTTCATGAACTAAGTCGCTGACATAGAGTAGAATGTCCGCAGCCGAGACTGGAAAGCTCGGTGTTCATTCCCACTTTAAAGGCACTTAGATTGGCAGCTCGCAATCCAAGGCATCCCTGTCTCAGTCATGCGAGGCACATAAAACGTTACATCGAGACCGGATGTTGTCCCAAAGTGCGATCTGAGTACCCACTAAGCGTCAGCTTTTCTCTACTTTAGGTTTAGAGTCAACGGTTGATTAGCGCGCAGGCTCTGAGATGCATTGCTCGCATCGCCTGAAGGACGACACGGCGCTACTCACACTCGACCAACCAAGGATCTTCCATGCATCTTACTTGCTACATGATTGGTTCAGACTGATATTTTGACTGCATCGTCCGATTCATACACACCTCGGTTCATTCAATCTCGTCTATGAGGGCGCAGTAACTACTGCAAATGGAAATCCTGCGGCGGATCACTATCAAACCTGCATGAAGGTTGGAGTTGCCTTATATACTTTGCATGTGCGGCACATTGGTTCAACAGACTTTACTACGAATCGGGGACGCCACGAAACACTTGGGAAGCTTCCTCGTTCATGCGTGGCCTTTGAATCTTTGCCGTACCACTTTTTACTCACCCGTCGATCCTGGTGCCACTTCTGCCGAGGGTATTTCGACTAGCGCTGCATGCTTTGTGCAACCTACAAGAAATTGGCGTAAGGCTGACCTTGTCCCACATCAACTAAGTACCTCCGACAATCCCAGGTCTTCTTGGATCGAAACACATTATATTATTACTGGTGCCTTTGACCAGATCTCGGTTTTGCGGGCACTGTACGGCTACTATCGAAAAGGTCTACTTTATTTTACGGACCAACAACAATACAGTCATGGCGTTCCAAGAAGGACTATCGTTACCCCAAGGCCAAGGGCTGAAAAAGCGCGTAGAAACAAACATCTCTAAGGCAACTGGGCACCTCGAAGACCAAAGCCTTGATTTAGACGCAAGGACAATGGCAATTTTGGGGAAAAGACAGCAGCTCAGGGTCAGAACGAAGCACTGAAAATGGTTTTGCAAGTTGGAACTGACTTCACTCCTTGACAGAGAAATTTCGGCCTCGTCTCGTTAGTCGCTTTCTCAACCACGCTGATTGCATCGTGGGAGTCGATCGCATGGTAAGAAACGCTCTTTTCCAAGTAGAACTTCGACATGCCAATTACGAAATTGCTAGCACCTTCCAAAGTGGCCTCATCAATGGTGGCCCTGCGGTTCTGATATATGGACTTGCTCTTTCCTGGCTCGGATCTCTCGCTGTCTGTGCTTCTTTGGCAGAGATGGCCTCAATGCAAGTAATACAGATATCGCGTACTCTTCGACGAATTCTGACTGGACCAGGGCGCCTACTTCTGGTGGTCAATACCATTGGGTCGCTCAACTTGCGCCTGCTCGATTCGCTGTGGCCTTCAGTTGGGCAGCTGGTACGATGACTCTTTCACGCTCAGGAGGTCCTGTGCTTACATTACTAGGCTGGGTGTCAATTTTCGCACGTATATCTGTCTGCGCTAGTGCAGCTTTTGTAGCAGCTCAGATGATCCAAGGGCTAATCATCCTAAACGTCGAAAATTACGAGCCACTGCGATGGCATGGAACAATGCTTTACTGGATGGTACTCCTGATTGCCGTTCTGGTGAATATCCTCGGCATCAGGGTATTTCCGCATATTGAGACTGCGGCCTTTGTCTTTCACATCTGTTTATTCTTCGTCCTTCTTGTCCCTTTGGTCTACCTGTCACCCCGAAGCACTGCCAAATTCGTCTTTGCGGATTTTGAAAATACTGGTGGGTGGAACAGTAATGGTATTTCTTGGTGCCTCGGCTTGCTGACATCTGCTTGGTCTTTCGTTGGTGAGTATCTGCAGCACGTTAGACCCACTGTTCTCTCTAACGCTGACATTTCCAGGAATTGATGGCACAAGCCATATGAGTAAGCAAGCATCCTTAAAAGTATGGACCTTCTGGTGACTTGTCGGCTAACAGCTCCCTGACAGGTGAAGAGGTATCAGATTCTGCAGTCGTCGTCCCTCGAAGCATGGTGATAGCACTGCTCATTAGCGGCGCCTTCACGTTGGCCTTTTCGATTGCGATCTTGTTCGGAATCGGCGATATAACACTTGCTCTGAAGAGTCCCACCAAATACCCGATAATCCATATATTTCTTACTGCGACAGGGTCCAAAGGAGCCACAACAGCCATGGTTTGCGCATTGATCTCCACTCTCGTCTTTTCTACATTTGGAACTTTGGCATGCGCGTCTCGACTAGCCTGGGCTTTTGCTCGAGACCAAGGCTTCCCTTTCTCTAATTACTTTGTCCACGTGAGTACATCTCCAACCTCAATGATGCAAATTGCGAGCACAAGATTTTAGGTCGCTAAAGCCCCTTTCAGGTCAGCAGGTACTACATGATCCCCGTTCGGGCTATCATACTTATCACCGTCACTGCCAGTCTTCTCGGACTAGTCAACATCGGCTCTTCTACGGCCTTCAATGCCTTGACTTCCCTCGCATTGATCGGTCACTATACCTCATATCTGCTTCCTATAACCCTCTTGGTCTTCCGTCGATTTGGGAAGAAGGAGATACCTTGGGGCCCATGGACATTAGGAAGATGGGGCCTACCGATCAACCTAATTTCCATGGCATATTCCATCGTGCTGATCGTGTTTATGGTTTTTCCCCCATACCAACCTGTGCGCGCAGAGAATATGAGTTACGCAAGCGTGATCTTTGGCGCGGCTATACTTGTGAGCACTGTTCTATGGTTCGTCTACGGGAGGAAAACCTACTGGGGACCGGTGAGGGAGGTCCTTGAGGAACTCCATATTAAGGAATGATCGCATAGAGGTGACACATATATTTTGAATCCCATTCGTCGTGTGCTATATTCTGTTGAGTCTTGCTTGATCCACCTTCCCTTGACGTGATTTGCCTCTACTCTTTAAGGCGGTTCTTCTAATTCCACAGCACCGTCGGGCTTATCCAAATGACCCTTCCACCCCTCACCCATATCGACCTGGTTCTCTTGCGCCCATTTTTTCACAGCTTCGAAGTCACGGCATTTATAGTATATACTGAAATCTGGATATGGGTGGTCGTGCCGTTTGACCCAGTACATAGAAATCAGACCCACATCAGCATCGCACATGAGTTTTTGCCGGAGCAGGTCAGCACAGTGATCTATTTAAAGTAGTTGTCAGTCCAGAGGTCATGTGTACACGAACTATCTCAGAGGGCTAAAGAGCGCCGCAGAGAACCTATAGAAGTCGATGAGCAGAATGGATAAGAGGTATGAGTATTAGGAATTACCCACTCAAGTGCTCCAGTAGTACTGCCTCCGAATCCTGAAAGATCTCACTGCGGGTCGAGTAATAGTCTTTGTAGATGTACTGCCAGAGACTGTTCTGTTCACAATCATTAGTTGGCTGGAAGAGAATGCAGGCCGAGTCAAGATCTGGAACTTGAAATCGATAATTGGTGCGATGAGCTTACAACGCAATGTATTTGATGAAGAACTTCCATAAATCCGAGATAGCCTCCACCGGCTTCGGGAGGGAATTGGGCTGCTGAGGAACTACTGCCAATTTTCTGGAGGTGGGAAGGGGTGATGCGGAAGGCGCCAACTGTTGTAGACGGTTGAGTATGATTGTGTCAAGAAAATCTCAAGCATTTACGATCGTGTGAGGGGCCGGACATACAGGTGAATAGATCAGCCCATGCCTTGTCCACCTCTGCATTAGGGGGACCTTTCTAAGGCGAGAAGTTTCGAAATGTCCCGTTGAATTTCCATGTTTGGTATTCATCACTTAGCACGTCAAGCACAGGAGCTAGTAGACAGGAATTAGTAGGCTTGACGCTTTCATTTCGAGGGACACGGTGAGGCTGTAATTTGACGAACAGTAGGTGCTCTGTCTTTCAACGCAAGATTATGACCACAATCCCCCGTGGCGCCAGAATCTAACAGCAAGTAAAAAAATGATCTCCGTCCCGAGCAAGCCTTTTGTTCTGGATGCAAAATTGACCCTTAGCAGAAGCTCTGGTCGCCTCCCGGAATGCCGAGCCTAAGACATACTCTGGTGTCTTCCTCAATAGATATGAAGAGACCCCGGAGAAAGGAAAACGAGAAGCCGAGGCAGAAGGCAAAGCTACCTACGGCGGTGTTTTCTTGAACCGTTATGAAGAGACCGCAGAGAAGGAGAAACGCGGCGCGGAGCCAGAGGCAGCAGACAAAGCTACCTATGGCGGCGTTTTCTTGAATCGTTACGAGGAAAGCCCACAGAAAGAGTGAGAGGTGCTTGCATAGCAAATATGAGCAGTGACGACGAAGGTGCAAGGTCACGACTCGACGACAACAAGAACGGAATGATTTTCCCACATAGCCTTTGAGAGTTTTTGTGCACTGATTAACAAGATATGCATAGCTATATAAGCATTTCTATTCATATCTTAGTAGTGGAAGTAACGTTGTTCAGGTCTGTAGGCAAGATTTTAGTGGGGAATGTTGTTATGGGAATCGGCACCATTAGTCTTCAAAGCGCTAGTACCATTTTCGGAAGATCCACCCGTAGCTTAGGAGGGGACGAGGGGGGAACCTTCGGACCCTAAATCTTTCTTCTGTCTGCGCTTTGAAAATTATGTTTGGGGGTAACAGGGCACGGCAATGAGGGAGCCCCCTAAACGAGCCCCTAACGTGCCCCTAAGCTGCTCTCTGAAACTACCTTAGGTGAATCTACACAGGGCCATGAGCCCCAAATCGTGATCAAGTACTCGTAATGATCTTGATGCAGAAGTCTTGGCATGTGCAGGACTGCGACCTCCGTATTCTACATTCATTGTAATCCTCCCGAAAATTTCCTCATAGGAAAAGCATTCGTAATACTGCATCCTCTGGCCCCCTTTTGCGAACAGAATGCAAGAATTACCTCTAGTCACACTAGACACGACATTGGGAGAGCTCTATGCTCGAGGCAGCGGCGAGGTCGATGAAAGACGGATTGCGATGGTTCTATGCGCTGCCAATTCTGAAATCGCTCCAACTTCGAGGCTTCCTCGAAACACCAAGTATCTCTACCAGGACAGCACTTTCAGCACGAAACCGAAAGTTACTTCTCTCGAACAAGAAAAGGACATCCAACGTGCGGTAGCAGTCAAATATCTATCACTCGTGCCACAACATGACGCTTTTGCTGCAGGCAAAATGCCTGTGTTATTGTTCAACCTCGATGATTCCGAAGGGAACGCAGCCCGTAGCAAGCAAGAAGCCGAGAAGACAATGTGCAGCCTAACAACACTCCAAAGACCTTCACTGATATTCCTTCCTAACCCCGAACAAATATCGATGGCAAAAATTGGGGCCGACCTTTTGGCAGCGAAAATGGAGTTCGATCAACTAGAAGGATTTCCTCTCGTCGTCGACCTTGACACGCATTACTTTCTTAATTCGAAAGCTGCATTGTGTACTTCTGGCTTACCAACGTACGTCGTTATGAGTTGAACGTCTTCTCTGAGTTACCACTTTTAGAGAGCGTCTCGAACGGTTTCAACCCTAAGCCCAGAATGGCAATGCTAACCTCGGCATTACCATTTAGTCCAAAATCCGTGTTACTGAAGTTGGACAACTTTAGCGTCGACCCTAGGTCTTGTTGCGAAGTATGCAGATCAGACGCCAACAAACTCTCCATCTCGTCAGATTGCACGGGTCCCCGTGGCCAATGGTTAGAAAGTCACATTAGTCGTCTCCTGTCACAAATCTCTGAACAGCGACTTCCATTCGTCTTGAAAAATCAACAGACATTCGGAGGAGGGGGGACGTTCGTGGTATCTTCTCCTGAAGACCTATCAGAGCTCAAACGCACTCTTTCCACGCAAACTCTCCCAAAGCTTTTGTCTCAGGTTAACTCCTCCAACGCTCACTTAAAACCAGCGACTTTGATAATAAGCGAGATGATCGAAGACCCTTTAGGCGACTGGGGCCTTACTTTTTTCGTCACCAGAACGGGCGATTGCATCTTCCTGGCTGTGACAGAACAAGTTGTTGACTCCACGAAAGCGTGGATTGGATCCACGATCTCCTACACCGCGCAAGACAGCCTGAAGCAAAAGTTCACACCCATTATGCAGGAGATTGGGACTTGGCTGTACAAGTATGGCTAATATGGACCTTGCGGGGCCGACATCTTGGAAGCAGCTCCTGAAGATAATGACGGCAAGGGATCTACGACGTTAATTATTGTGGATTTGAACGTTCGGACCTCTGGTTCCCTTGTCCTGGGGCTTATGGGAGGGCATTTCTCCGAACGAAGAGGCTTGCACAAAGCGAGCTCATTCTCCGTTAATGTAAAGCTGGGTAGGGAGTCTTTCATCAAAAATTTTGAAGGGCAATTCCAAGAGGGCAAGATTGTCATTGTCTCGTGGTACGAAGACATAGACTCTGGGGTGAGCTATGGTAATGTAGTGATTGGAGCGCAGGACAAGCAAGAACTAGAGAAGCAAGGGGCGAAGGTTAAAGAACTTGCGTCAGAAATCCACTTTTAGACTTGAAGAAGTAAATTGTTCAAAAATCATAGGAAAATGCACGTACTGTACGGAGTCGGTCGTGGAGCGGGCGATGGTATTCTTTTTGTAGGGCAGATTTCAATTTCTGTCTTCTTTTGCTGCCAAGACATTTGCTAAGGCCTCGGCCTACTCGTACTTACCCTAGCTTCCAGTAAGATCTTATCCTCAACGATTCGTAGCAACACCTGTTCGATTTACTCCAAAGGTATATTGCAGACGTCACGTCAGACGGTTCAGCAAAGGCTACGCCCTGATATTGTACCACTCCAAGTCGGAGCTCCAATACACTCGCATTCATTGGTGTCGAGACCCTGTGTCGTTTTCCACTCATTCGTGGTGAGGGGGCATGCTAATCAGGCCAGCAATATTCCCACTGCGGAAGCCGTAGTGTTAGCCATGTATTTCATCACTCGCCTTGCTCGCCACCGCCAACATCAGACAAACAATGCTGGTCAAGCTTTGGAGGCCGACTATACTGCGCTACCGCTGTTCCTCGCCCTGCTGCCCCTGCTGCTCGCCGTGTTACACCGGATGACATTATAGATGGTCATCATTGCACTCGGGTCGGTCTGGCTAGTCTTCAAGAGCGGGCGGATCGCGCTCAGAACCGTCGTGAAAGCCGTGGGGTGACCATATATTGATGAACATAGGGGAATGTAATCGTTCAGCACATCGCACAATAAGAAAAAGTAGAAACTAGGCCTTGTTTCAGTGTGTGTCGAAGCGCAACAACAGTGAAGAGCACAACACAATGGTATTCATCACCACAGCCTATGAACACATGTTCCCGTGCTTACACAGCTCTCACACACTCTCACCTCCTATCTTTACATCTTCTTATCACAAGCAATCTTGGACCCAAGAAATTCAACCAAGCCGAACAAAGTCACCCAAAGTCATACCATGAATAGAGACGGCAGCGGCAAGAGCGATTCACCACCTCATCCACGTGCACCTGCAATACTCGAAGAGCTCCTCGACCGAACGAGGCAACCCACGCTCTCCGAACTCAAAGATAACTGGAGATGTCATGTGTGTCATGACCCATGGATGACGGGCGAGACACCCGAGCTGCCCATTAAACTAGCGTGCGGGCATATAGTAGGTGCAGGTTGTATGATGAGGTGGCTGAACCCCATTATGGTACAAGGGAACAACAGCTGCTCTATTTGCCGCGCGCCGATCCTGAGATCCTGGAATAAAAATGATTTCCGGGCCGCCACTGCACACCCCGTTCCAATTCCACGTGCCGCAGTCCCGAGCAATAACAACCTGACTGTCACCGCAGAGGCTTTGCGTCGTGCCTTCCAGTCTGCGATGGGAGATTTTGTCCACTTGAACCGCGCGAATGCCCATGAGCAGTTACACACAGTGGTACCCCTCGCTGCGCACATACCAGCAGCAAACATCACACAGAACATGATACAGAGGCCCACCACAGTGATCGAAGAGTCGTATACAGGAGCAGCAGGCATGTTCGAAACAGCAGAAGCCGAAAACGCCGAGCGTGAGCGTTTGATTCGTGAACGTATTCAAGCCGAGGCTAGGCGACATCTCTGGCTCCAATTCTGCGAGGGTGTCGTCAGCGAGGTCGAGGCCGCGAGTGATGAGCGCTTCGGAGCACTAGCTCGCGTGGCACGTGAAATCGTCAACTTCCGCGATATTGAGACTTTCCTGGAGGTGCGAAGGCTTGATGGAGAGCCAGCTCGCCGTATCCTGAGAACATTCCCTAGTCTGCACACGAAGCTCGTGTTGAGACTTGGCTCTCTCGAGCCTATACCTGGTATCAACATCCAGTCTTACCTGCGGCTGGAGCATAATCTAGGCCCGGCAATTGATTTCAATAATCTCCACGCTGCCTGTTGGTGTATCCGCTTGTGTGAACGCGTGGAAGGGGACGTGGGGGACGAGGTCATAGACCCAATCACAGGGGTGCCAATACCACAAGAGGAGGACAATAGCGTCGCCGTAAATCAGAATGGAGCCCTCGTCGCGCTGACTATGCACATGACCCGGAGTGACGTTGTATCATCCCCTGTGGCAGCGACTTCGCGGTCGAACTCGGGACCTACCATGGGGACAGCGCCCCCAAACACTGGCGCACTTGGTGAGCATCACGCTGCATTGGCCGGCTTGAGGGCGAACGCAATGCGAGCGGAGGAGTTGAGGGGCGAGCAGGATATAGCAGACAATCTGCTGGATGGGAGAGACAGTACTGAGGGGGTGACTGATCGGGTGAATGCAGCGTTGCGACGAGGCAGCCTATCTGGAGATCCAAATGGTCCTTGAATAAGAGACTGGGGTTTACGGCATGGAATTCTCGATCAGGCAATGTTTCATGCGTTCGAACAAGAGCGGCGAAATCTCTGCTTAGCAGATCGAACAGACTGAGAACAAGAAAAGATACTATGACATAATATGACTCTGCAAAACAGATTCACTGAACAAATACTATTCGCCAGGCTAGGTCCCAGAGCATGGTGCATAAACGTCCATGGCTAGCTGCTCTCGATATGTCCATGTAGCGAGCGTCGCATTATAGCAACGTGAGACTTCTTAAGCCACGTTCCTCTTCTCTACAGCGTATGAAGATAGAGGTGTGGAGGCTGTAGTTGCCAGGCTTGATGTCAGCACATATGGCAGTCTTTGACGCCAGTGCTATCGATCCAGCACCACACCATCGTCTGATTGAGCGATATACTAGGCGTTCATGCTCATCCAAGAGCCAAAAATTGCGCACTGCGACTCATCTCGAGCTCGATTAGGTAACTTTCTTGCTCTTGCGGGTTCTTTTGGTGACGGTTTGCAGCTCTGGCGCCATTGCAACTGCCACTTATTTATTTAAATACGACGACCAAGCCTGTTGCTAGATTCTAGGAAGTATGTTTATAGTTGTTGATCCTCGTTACAATACTCAACAATATCAGATTCAATTCCTGAGGTTTTGTTCGTATTCTTGATAGTGAGGTGGCAATTTAGCGTGTGCAGAAAGCTGCGGAATCCTTGGCAGTTTTTTGTTTTTTTTTCTTCCCACCACAGCCCCACCACCGGTACTAGCTCTACAAATAACTCTTCTGATTTACTTACTTTACATGAGTACATAGCTCTACATAAGGCGATAATAAAATTAAGAGGGTATTTGTTCAGTTATCAGGCTTAAGATCTAATTAGTAGGCTTGCTCCGTTTAGTAGTTATTGAGCCAAGATTTGAATCCGTGATATCTTCTATTATAGTTATTTCATTAAGCTGATTCCTACGGCGTTAGAGTCGCTCTGAATAGAGCTATCTACTTATGTAAAGTAAGTAAATCAGAAGAGTTATTCGTAGAGCTGGTACCGGTGGTGGGGCTGTGGTGGGACGAAAAAAAAAATCCTGCCAAGGATTTTAGCGTATTCAAATAGCTGCGGAATCCTTGGCATTTTTTATTCCTAAATTTTCTCCCCGCATTTGGCCCTGAATCACTACTAAATAGCCAGAGATATTAATAACTATTAAAATAAATATAATTATCGCCTTATTAATATTAAGTAAGGCTTGGATATACCTACTAGCGTTAATTTCTAGAGTTATAACACTATATTTTCTGGTCGCTGTAGTCGAAACGAGTCCCTTACCGACCTTAAATCTCCTTCTATTAGGAATAAAAAGCCGTCTACTCGCGCCTAATTAGAATAACGTTAGCGAGAGTCTCAGCTAAAAAAGCGGTAAGAGCGCGAGGATACTCCTCGTATCTCGGCTACGCGCAGGAAATAGCTTAAACGGGCGCGTCTTCTATAATAGTATAAAGAGTAGGAGGAATAAAAAGAGCTAGAGCGAGTTAAATAAAAAAAACGGGTTAATATAGAATATCTTAAAAAATAGATTCGATATAACGATAAAGTAATAACGTTAAAAGAAGAGATTAATATTAAGGAGATTAATATTAAGGAGATTAATATTAAAGAGATTAATATTAAAGAGGTTAATATTAAGGAGATTAATATTAAAAAATAACTATAACTAAAGTAGTAAAATAAACGGGAGCGAGAGAAGTAGTAATACTATACTAGGGAAGGGCGTATTAATCCTTTATTACTACTATTTCTATCTCGAGGTAGTAATACTTTTAACGCCGCGGGATTAAATAATTAAAATAGGAATACTATTATTACTCGGCGAGTACGAGCGGTATAGAATAAAATACTTTCTAGGTAGGTTACTATTATTTAATATAAACGAGAACGAGAGTAGAAAGAGTAATAGGAATAAGAAGTAGATATCGTTATATATAGTAAACCGGAAGCTCGCCGTCGTCGTCGAGAGGAGAGAGAGTAGCGAAAAAATACTTTAATAAATCTATTAACGTTAGAGTTTAATGAAATAGAAATAGAAAATTAATAAGCTAACTCCTTTTTAATTATTTTAGTTACTCTATATATTAATAATACTTTATAGTAAATAACGAATTTTAAAAGGATAGCCGCCGACTAGTTTAATTTATAATAGTTCGAGTAGGAGCTAGCCGACGTTATTAAGAGAAAAGATAATTTATATAAAGACTAGGAGATTTAAAATAGAGTTATTAATATAAAAGTATTAAAGACGCGAGCGACGCGGAAATAATAATCTATCGACGACTTCTCGGATCCTAAATAGGATAAATACTTTTCGATAATCTTTACTAAAATTTATAAATAGACGTTAGAACTAACTATAAAAATTAAGACCTTAATAATAATATCGATTAAGATTAAGTTAAAGCGTTTTTATAAAATAATCGATTCCGATCCTATTAAATAACTATTATATCCTAGGGCTATACGGACTAATAAACTATTAAATTAAATATATATAAAAATAGATACCCTCGTAGATATCGGTAATTTTAATATATAGTTTATAAATAAGTAGTAATATTATAATACTAACTATCGGAATAAAAATAGTTTCTACTTTATCGATTTTTCCGGAAAGTACTTTAGTATTAACTACTATAAATAAACTTAATAGGGTAAAGTTATAGTAAATAATAATCCGAAAATAACCCTAGAGCGGCCGTTAATATATTTATATAAGTTATAGAAGGAATTATATAACTTTATTACTTCTACCTCCTATAGAGTACTAGTATATAAAGAGAGAGAGGTAAATAAAATAAAAAGAAATAAAAATAAGAGTTAAATAATCGATTTAATAATTATAAATAAATAAAATATAGAGTTACGTATAATAGAAACCGTTATCGATAATATAGAGAGAATATTTTTAAGAGGGCGGAAGTAGGGCTATAATTAATTTTAGTATTTTTAATTTTCTTATTATCCCCCTCCTTCCTACTAGTAATTATCGTAGTAATAATAATAGTTACTTTATTTATTATCGCTTTAGCTAGAGTTTTAGTTTCTTTAATTTTTATATATTTCTCTATAATAACCGGTTAATTATTCTAGCCCCCTCGGTATAGTTAAAGAGGAGGATAAGATTATAAATAAATTCTTTCGATAGAAAATAAATAGGGTATATAACGAGAGTAAATAAAGACGGATATATAAAATATAATAAATAGTAATTAAGTAGATATAGTAAATTAACGACTTAAAAGGGATATCGGATTTAATATTTATTATATATTAAATTACTATAATAAAGAGGGTTCTCGATAGAATAACGCGAGGATTTAAAATTAAATTAAAAGTATTTAAACTTAATTAATACTAGGTATAAATAATTTAGAGTCTTCTAGCTCTAGAGTATAAAGAATAAAAAAAAAAGTAAGAAATAAATAAAGTAAAACTAAGGAGCGAGAGTAGAGGCGAGAATATAGGGAAGATAAAACAATAAATATTTATAGTATAAATCTAGCTTTTATTTATTATTTAAAATTAATTTATATACCGCCGGTTAATATTCGCTTTTCTAATTACTTTATATCGGCTTTAAATATATACCCTCTAGTACTATACCTAAAGTACTCTTTTATAAAATAATTATATCGATTTCTATTTATTATATATCGTAGAAAGTCGCTAAACGTCCTATTTAATTATAGTTATAAATAATCGAAGTATCGTTTAAACTATATTTTTAAAATATTAAAACTTAATTTAATTAGGTTAAAGTCGGGCGAGTAGAGAGAGAGGAAATAAACGTTATAATTATATTCTCGAATAATTTCTACTATCCAGGGGTAGTAGTAGAAGTTTATATTATTTATAATAATAATACTCCTAGGGCCTAGGAATAAATTATAATAAATAAATAATTTATAGATAATTTATTTAAAGAATTCTTCTACGTTAAACTAACTCTCTTTAATAACGATATAGGGTAGATAATTATTAATTATATATATAGGAAATAATCCCTAGGAGTAGCCTCGTCTTCGATTAATATAATACCGAGTTAGATAATTAACTAGTATATATACTCGATACTACTACCTTATAGACTTATTAAATAGCGACTTATTATTAAATACTAGTTATTTAGTTATAAAGTAAAATAGTTATACCTTTTAATTTAATTTAAACTTTATATTCTATTTATATTTTATTTATTAAGTTAGTTTATTATTTATCCGGATCTTTTTTAAAACTTTAAAAACTATAGACTAGTTAATAACTAGGCTCTATTTCTTTTATAAAAACTATACGAATTCCTTCTATAATATATATAGTCTTTCCGTAAAGTATTTTTTAAGGGAATCCTCGGTAACTTTAATAATTTTACGGGGGTACTCTTTAAGGCGAAATTAAAATCAATTTAAAAAACTATATATAAAGAGATTCTATTATATATTATAAATAGTAGTTTTACCGTAGTATACCTCTAGAGCGATAGTATTAAGGCGCTAGCCTAGGAGTCACATCGGTAAGTCCGGAAAAATAGTTCTGTAAAATCGCTGCTTAATCGGTGCAAAATGCGCATTTTGCAGCCTTAGTAAATCTTGGCGCCAAGATTTTTAAGTTAGAGTTAAAGTCTGCGCGGGAGCGCTAAACTTAATCCTAAAAGTAACTTTATAACCCTATAGGGCAACGCTAGTAAAAATCTAATTAAAAATTCGGAATCTAGGCTCAAAATAGATTTAGTAAGATATTTATATTCCTATATAGGGGCCCTAGTCTAGATACTATAAAAAGTTAAAGTTCAAAAAAAAAAAAAAAAAAGTTGCTAAATCGGTGTAATATCGCTACTTAATCGGTGTATAATATACTTAGAATACGGGACATGAGCAGATACGTATTTCCAGTATTTTATATAATTTCGGTACAAAATACGTAAAAATCGGGGTTTCTAGACTTACCGATAATAGGAAGTAAAAAATATATATATATAGAGTTAAAAAGAGTGGCCCGGTTATAATTCCTAATAATAATAATTTTAGCACTAACGTTAGGGCTATATATAACTTCATAAATACTTATTTTAAATATTCGGTAATTACTTCTTTAATAGTTATTAATATCTTTAATTATTTAATAATAATTCAGGGCCAAATACGGGGAGAAAATTTAAAAATAAAAAATACTAAAGATTCCGTAATTATTTGAATTTATTAGTTATAAAACTCATATAACTTTTTAGTAATATCGATTACTATAACCTATACCCGTTTTACTAGTAAATTACATGAAATCGTATTATAACTTTTAAATAATTAATTATTTTTATTATAAAAAGTAGAATTAAAGCTCCTAAACCGCCTATATATATTAATTATAATATAATAACTTATCTCTATTATCTTTCTTTATTATCCTTCTTTATTATCCTCCTTTATCGTCGCCGCCGCTATAGGTCGTATTATCGATAATAGTAGTAAATATAACGCGTTTATATTTCTATAGACTTATTAGAAGCCCGAAGCTATTACTATTAAAATATACTATTATAGAAATACCGCGTTCCGTTAAGAGTAGAATTTTATAATATATAAAACAATTAATACTCCTCGGTATTATCTTACCGGTTGTCTTCGCCGGCTTTATAAAACTATAAAAGAGTCTCTATTAAAGTATTAATAATAATATTTATAAATATATTAAAATAAACTAGTAAAATTTCTTTATAAAGAGTAGGATATAATAGTTTATAAATCTATAATATATAGATTCCTAAAAGAGAATAGGTTTAATTAGAAATAAAATTAATAATTAAACGAGTACTAAAACTAGCCTCTTCGTATTATATATAAAACGTTTATATTTAACATTACCGCCGAGTAGCTAGTATTTCTAAACGAGTTAATTTTCAAAATATAGTCCGGGTAGAGGGGAATAACCTATAAATTAATTAATAATCTTATTTAATATAACGCCGATATAAAAAGGGGTAGAATATAGAGTATCCTTTCTATATATATAATTAAGGGTTATTTACCCTATATCGGTATTAAGAAAGGATACTATACTACCGATTAATTTTTAAAATAATTAATTAATAAATATTTATTTTACTATAACTCTTTCTTAGGCCCGCGGAGTAGTATAATTTTAAATAATCTTAATATCTATTTAAATAATCGTATATACTAGATTATTAAAGAAGTTAGATTATTATTAGAATTCCTACCTCTATATTCGCCCGATTTTAATTTAATCGAGTTAATATTCGGTTTTTTATTACTACGCCGGAGAATATATATTTAAAAGTAATTATAAGGCTCTATAAAGAGAACTTAAAGAATAATTTAAATAGACGGTATAAATAAAGTATAATATAAATAAGGCAAATAATAACTAATTATTCTAATTATTTAAAAGTTATAATACGATTTCATATAATTTGCTAGTAAAACGGGTGTGGGTTATAGTGATCGACATTGCCAAGAAGTCGCATGAGTTTTGTAACCGATAAATACGCTAATTCCGCAGCTTTGTGCACACGCTAATCCCAAGAATGACGTCAATCTTTTACCCACACAACTACTCCTTCTTTCTGCTATTCTGCCACAATGAACAGATAATAAGTCAGGCGTCTTAATGGGTTGGAAGGATGATTGATTGAATATGCTAAGTGCTGCTGATAAGTAGCATCGGCTGACTAACAAGACCCCCGCACCTTCCACCCATTACTATTCTCTTGAGGTAATCATCAAACAACGAATCCATGAAAATATGCCTATTGCGTCTCACGTTGACCCTGTGAGTCGTATTGAAATTTGACAAAGCTACTCATCTCTGAATGCCAATCACACCTCGACTTCTGCTCAGTCGTTCTTGAGGCTTCTACCTTCCATTCTCTGTTCCCTGCTGCCTTTGGCTTTGGTCAATTTCATTGAGATCGATAGACTTGGTCTAAGCACTTGCCCTCTTAATGGGCTTCTCAAGCATGCAGATGTCATTTGGCTCTCTGCATGCCAGCTGGTTTGGGCTTCCCTTTGACATTGTGCATGGCTGGGTATGCTTCATCCACGCTGGCATCGAACGATACTCCTATTCTCTGGTAGTGTGTAATGCTTCATGTTAACACTTCGAATCGTCAGACTCAATAAAAGAAACAAGGATTTGAGGATTCTGTTTGCAATTCTGGATGTCTGACAGAGGCAGTATTGTCCTCCTCGGATTTTCATTCAATCATAGTCTGCGTCGCGCATAGAGTGAAAGACTCTTTCACTGAAATAATGGGTTTTCCCTGCGAGCCCAAGCTTCATCTTTTATTGCGTCCAGAGAAGCTACAAAATTAGAGTATACCGCATACCTACCTATCGGTCGGCGCTAGGCTGCAATAGACTGAATGCGGCTACCGCCAAAAGGTTCCAACAACAACAAAACACATCAGTCGAGCCTGATCATAACATACAGCGCACCATGTCATTTCAGAAAAACCATACTACTTCCCCAGTCAGCAGAAGCAAGCGTGTAAGCCTCGTCCCTTTGGTTGGGCATCAACGCGTATCTGCAGCAGCCACCACGTCCAGCAACGCACCTAGCCGTGCATCTACGTCCACACCACAGCAACACCGCGGGTACGTAATCAATTTATGATGCCAAAATTAGTCCCGTCCAGATCTCACTGGAATGCGACCTTTCTACTGCTGCCCAAAATTCCCAATGCCAGGAACAGCTTGAGCGGCTTCAGGTACGGCCTGCACTCTTGAAGGATTCTGCACTCTAATGCTGTAGCAGAAATCTTCAATCTTGCCTCTTTACTCCAGAGGTCCATGATACGTTGCCCTCCACCACACCTCCAGAATGGCTGCTGACCTATCGCACGGCACCACGCAGCACTGCGTGCGCCCTCAACGTGGAATATATACGAGGCAAATTCCCTAGATCTCTGCTGAAGACAGTGTAACAACAATTACTCTGGACTAGAATGGCCAAATCGGAGAAATCGTTCCCGTATCAGTTACCTGGCGACCGCCCCGCTACTCCCCCAGAATTGCTACTCGACTCGCAAGCGGAACACAAGCATCCGCACCCGCTACGCGCACACCCAACATTGCCGCAAGCTGCAAGATCACCGCGAAACACTGCGAGCTCCCGCCGCTTACCAGCCAATCCTCCAACAACCCCAGCGAAGCCTACAGCATCGCCGGAGCCACCATCCCCGAGTCTAAGACGGCCTCAATCGCCGCTTTCGCCCCCTGTCACGCCACCACCAGCACCGCCTCAGTATCTGAATACGCCCGCATTCAAATTTTCAAGGCGTCTGATGACTTCCAAAAAGCTTTCTTCGTCTGTGCATGGTAAGCCAAGTCCACGTGAAGTGGAACACCTTGGTGGCTGACAGTGATAGGCACATTAACACAGCCTGTAATATACGACTTGTCGGATGATGACTAGGATTTCTTATTTCCGGTGTGATGATAAAAGAACGGCCTGATGAACATCCGTTAGATTAAACGTTGTCTCGTTGCGGCTCGGAGTACGATCATAGAGATAGAGCCCTGGATAATGTATGCAGACGAGGTGACATGCCTTCTCCACGTGGGAGTAGAAAATTTTTGTTGCAATTTGTCTGCCCTATCCAATTGCCAACTTTCTTTATTGCTAGTTGGGGCCATAGAGCCTCATCTTCGTGGCAACAATTTTCTCTAGTCATTCTCTAATCACCTAGCCACAAGAATTGTTGAGTCGTACTTTGGGCATCAATCTGAGGCATGCGGCCATCATCCCTGAAAATGTTCGCAAATCCCACTCCCATTGACAGAGAATCGATGATCAGCATCTCATTTCTGCGGCCTTGCGGAGGAGACTCTGATCAGATCACCTTGTTCATTCGATCCCCCAGTGACACCTGTCAGGCTTCGCTCCTTATCTCCATCCTCGTATCTACCACCTCAATCAAAAGGCACTGCTGCGCTCCACGTTCCAACCCTTTACAATGACGTGTATCGTAAATTGTTAGGCTTGATCCAAGCATTTCTTTCTCGTGCTTGCTACCGCGAAGAACGAATTGCATGTCGCTCTCTATCTACAGATACACACGAACGCATGTGTCAGACCATATCGGGCTTCAAATGGGATGTGGAGCGCCGCAAGCGCAATTTATAACAGTACTGAGACTCAACATGCGATCTCCTGTCCTTGTATACTTACAAACACATCCATCTCGGACTACCCAAATCCCAGGCGCACCCTTCCCTCCACCGAGGTCTTTCATACGCTTTATCGATCATGGCAAACTCCCCAGTACCTCGTCCTAACCCACGCCCTCCACCACCAGCGCCTCCTTCGACTCCGACATCAATCTGGTGACTCTCCAATCAAGCCTCCATCACTCAACTACCTATATCTGCGAAACCAACCAGCAGTCTCTTACATCACAAATTCGTCATCAAAAACCACAGAAACACCAAGACTGGATCAATCTCTCCTCTTCCTCTTACCAGCCACTCCAGCAAAATGGAAAGACAGCGCTACAAACATGGCGAGCAGAAGAACATGGTAAAGACGCGCAGAATCACCGCGATGACGACGGTAAGTCATGGCCTCCGAAGTTCATCATCAATTGATGTCGCAACTTTAACTTGAGACCAGGCTGACTGTTATGCCAGAAATAGAGATCTCGCTCGCAGCTTGTTTCCCGACCTGCATGTTGTACGTGTGGCGATTAGTGAAGACAATGGAGGCGAAACAATAATGACAGTGCAAGTATAATGATAGACATAAAGAGAGCCAAGCAATAGACGAAAGGCTCGACCTACAATAGAATAATGAACCCTTACTCAGCAAAATGGCTCAAGTGTTCATTTCAGGAACGCCTATCGCTTCGTGAATCATGCCTGCCCATCAATCGTGAAATGCGTGCCTAACCAACACCCACAACTCTCCTCCTAATTCAACGCCTTCACTTTCCCCATCCCCATCCTCATACCCGACCCCACCTCCCTCCTCTCCCTTCCCCCTAAAACCCTAACTCTCATCACGACACACCCAAACTCCGCCTAACCCCCTCCCTAACCTTCCCATCAAACTCCGCCCTCCGCTCCCTCCACATCTTCGCCGCCTCAATATTCGCCGGACTCTCATCATTAGGCTCCGCCAGCATACTCATCACAGAAATCAGAATCTTCTCCACACTCTGTATAGGGCTCCAGCGCTCGCTGGCTTGTTCATAGTGGTGCGGATCATCGCCCGGAGCGTGTAGGATGGAGATGCAAACGAGGCCGTTTGGATAAACTATTTCACTCCCACATGTTAGCCCAGCTCTCCCCAGAGCACACGTAATGGAGAGGAAGGAGAGGATCGTACCATTTGGATGCCACATCTCCCCCAGAAAGCGCATGCTCGGCGGGTTTAAGGGATAATCTTTAGGGAACTTTAGCTCGGCGGGGTAGATGCCGCCTTCGAAGGGTGTGCCGTCTGGACCTTGGATTAGGGCTTCCCAGAGGAAAATATCGTCTTCGGAGACGGGGCCGGCGGTTATGCCGTCCGGGGGGTTGCTGGTGAGGTTTTTGTACTCGTGGAAGAGGCGGCGGGAGGCGATGGAGGATGCCATGACTGTTTGGCGGTGGGGGAAGTGGGATTCTGGTGGGTGGCCTGTTGAATAAGGCGGTAGACAGGGGGACTAGAGGAGGGATAAGGGTTTTGAAGGCTGGGAAGATGTAGAAGTACAAAGAATTTAGAAGGCGAGGCTTGGTTATCACCGAGACTCGGAGTTAAGATGATGAAAGTGATGTCGCTCCATAACCGATCGACCAACCGTGACCGAGTTTGAGTGGGATTTTTGTTGTTCACACAATTGTTTCAAACATCTGTATATGGATATTGGGTATCATGTCCAACCTTCTCACATCCCTACGCGCCGGCTGGTTAGATCCTCGTACAATTCCGCAGATCATTCTCCGAAGAAATCTCCCCAACCTCCACCATCTCCACCTCCATCACCCCCATCACCACCCCAGGGATCATCATCGTTCGAGCCCCAGACATCTTCGTCCTGGCCGACCTGTCCCGGTAATTGCTGATTCGGATCTGTTGGAGATTGATTCGGATTCTCACCAGCCTGCGGCGACGCATCATCTCCACTTCTTCCTGATCCCCTCTGCATAGCCTCGTAGCCTGCCATGGTGCCAGCACCAGTCATGGCTCCCTCGCCCGCCCCACCTGCTCCGCCTCTTGCAGCACCTCCAGCAGCAGCATTGCCAGCGCCCTCCACAGCCCCCCCTTCAGCACCTGCAGCGCCTGCCTCAGCGCCTGCTCCTGTTTCGGCTGCTCCTCCGCCCATTCCTGGGAACCACATCGGCATGAAGCCCATAGCCCCACCAGAGCCGC